>Ga0163149_10003469_pt1 | contig 17929 bp, 12 predicted proteins | sample OliLakLV19MP5G1_FD_148604 | JGI IMG/M metagenome (GOLD analysis project Ga0163149, IMG submission 148604) | Freshwater microbial mat bacterial communities from Lake Vanda, McMurdo Dry Valleys, Antarctica - Oligotrophic Lake LV.19.MP5.G1 | ecosystem: Environmental > Aquatic > Freshwater > Lake >...
CGCGCGCTTCACGCTACGGCTCCTCTGGGATCTCGACAAGGTGGTGGCGGAGACGACCGCAGAAACGCTCCTCGAGGCCGAGACGCTCCTCGAGGCCGAAACGCTCCTCGAGGCCGAAACGCGTGTCAGGGCCGAGACGCGTGTCAGAGCTGCGACGCGTGTCAGAGCTGCGACTCGTGTCAGGGCTGCGACGCGCGCCGCCAGCGTTCGCCGGCCTCGATCTGCCGCATCCGATCCTGACGGGCGGCGTACCACGCTTCGAGGCGCTTCCAAGCCGCGACGCTGTCGACGCCGACGCGCGCGAGTTCGCGGGCCGCGAGTTGGCCCGCTTCGACGTCGCCGAGCCGATCGAGCACGTCGAGCACGAGAATCCGCACGGTCACGTCGTCGGGACGGTCGGCGGCGAGTCGGGCGAGTTCGCGTCGCGCACCACCGCGGTGGCCCACTTCGGCCTGCGCCAAAGCCAGGAGCCGTCGTGAATCGAAGTCGCCGGGTTCGTGCTCGAGACGCGACTCCAAGCGCCGAATTTCTTGATGAGAGCACTTGGAAGCGCTCGCGCGCGGCGCGCGAGTCCGGTTCGCGACCGAGATCGGACAGCGCTGTCGCCAGGACGAACCAAGGTCGCGGCGACCATGGCGCGAGATCGCGCGCGCGCTCGGCTGCGACGCGTGCTTCCTCGGACTGATCGAGCTCGAGGAGCACTTGCGCTTTCCAGGTCCACGCGTCGGCGTGCTTTGGATCGCGCTCGAGCACCTGCGTGAGGTCGGCGAGCGCGCCCTTCGCGTCGCCCAGTCGGTACTTCGCGAGCGCGAGCCCGCGCAAGTTCTCGAGGTCCTTCGGCGCCGCCGCGAGCACGCGTTCGTAGTGCGCGCGCGCCTTCGCGTATTCACCCAGCGAGTAGTACGCGTGCCCGAGACCGCGCGTGTCGGCGATCCGCTTCGGCACGACCTCGAGGTAGCGCTCGAAGCACGTGCGCGCGTCGCCATAGCGTTGCAGTTGGAAGTACACGACGCCGAGTTGGTGCAACGCGGGCGGGAAGTCGGGCTCGGTGTCGAGCACGGCCGCGAGTCGCGCGATCGTCGTGGGCAAATCGCCCTGCGCGAGCGCGGCGTGCGCGACGAGGAAGTCTTTCGGCAGAGATTCGGGCGTCAGTCGCTCGGGATCGAAGTCCTTCCAGCGCTCGGCGGGTGCGCGCGGCAACCGAGCGGGATCGCGTGCGAGCGCGGCGCGGCGTACGTCTTGCACGCCTTGCATGACGTGCACGTCGGGCGCGGCGCCCGCGGCGGTCGTCGCCGGCGCGACCGCAGGTTCGGTCGGGATCGGTTCCGTCGGAGTCTGATGCGCGCTCGCGCCTGCATCGATCACGACAGACGTGCTCGCGAGCAGCGCGAAGAGCACGAGCGCACGTCTCACTTCGGCGCCTCCTGCTCCAACACGAGCACGCGATCGACGGCGACGTCCTTCACGGTCGTCTTCTCGCCGCTGGGCCAACAAACCTCGAGTTCGTCGAGTTTCGCGTCTTTTCCGAGCCCGAAATGTGCCTCGGCCGGACAAGCGGCCTGAAAACCTCCGCTCGTCCTGATCTCTGCCGTCCAACGCTTCTCGCCGGCTTTCGCCACCAGCGTCGCGCCGATCGCGTCGCGATTCGCATCGCGCGCGACGAGTCGCACGCGCAACCAGTGCGCGGCGTCACCGCGCTTCAAGTCGTTCCGGAACACGCGCACGGCACCTTCGACGCCCACCGCGACGACATCGAGGTCCCCGTCCCCGTCGAGATCCGCCGCGGAACTCGCGCGCAGCGTCATCGGCGGTGCGTTCGACATCGCTTCGAGGTGGAAGCGGCCCGCGCCGTCGTTCACGTAGATCTGCGCGACCTGCGCGTAGCTCGTGTCGGTCCCGACGCGATCCGCTTCGGGGTACACGTGCCCGTTCACGACGGTGATGTCGAGATCGCCGTCGAGATCGAAGTCGGCCATCTGCGCCCCCCAGCCGAGGAACGGAATGCTCTGGCCACCGAGACCCGTTTGTGAACTGCGCTCGCGGAAACCAGCGCCTTTCGAGGCATAAAACGCGTTGTTCTCACCCGAGAAGTTCGTGACGAAGAGATCCGGTCGGCCGTCGCCGTTCGCGTCGGCGGCGGCGAGGCCCATGCTGGCCTGCTCCTTCCCGTTCGCGTCGTGACTCACGCCGCGCTGGAAGCCGACTTCGCGGAACGTGCCGTCGCCTTGGTTCTCCCACAGGAAGTTCGGCGTCGAATCGTTCGCGACGTAGAGGTCCGTGTCGCCGTCCAAGTCGTAGTCGAGCGTGATCGCACCGAGACCGAAACCGGCGGAACTCGGCACGAATAGAGCTTTGGCTGTGATCTCCTCGAAGCGACCGCCCGCGAGTCCGCGGTAGAGCCGATCGTGCTCTGGGCTGAGTCCCTCGGGCCCGCACATCACGTCGAAGCCCTTCCAACGACAGTTCCCCACGCCGCGCTTGGCGATCTTCGTGGTGTCGAAATCGAGATAGTTCACGACCGCCAGATCGAGGCGCCCGTCGCGATCCGCGTCGAAGAACGCGGCGCTCGTCCCCCACTCGCGAGCAGCGGCGAGTCCCGATTCGGTCGTCGTCTCGCGGAACCCGCGCGCTTCCTCGTTCCGGATCAAGCGCGTGCGGCCCCACTCCGTGATCACGAGATCGAGGTCGCCGTCACCTTCGATGTCCGCGGCCGCGATGCCCATGCCGAATCGTCCGGGCGGAATACGCCACGGTTCACCCGCAGGTTCGAACGTGCCGTCGCCGCGGTTCAAGAAGAGCCGCGGTGGATTGCCCGGCTCGCCCTTCTCCGCGCGCTCGACCGTCGAGCCGTCGACGACGACGAGATCGTGATCGCCGTCGCGATCGAAATCACCCAGCGCGAGCCCGCCGCCGTTGACCTCGAGGATCCAATCCTTCGCCGGCGAACCGCACGCCGTGACGACACCCGGCAGAGCTTGCGCTCCGACTTCGGTGAAGCGCGGCGCCGGCACGCCGGAGCCGGAGTCGCCGGAGCCCGAGCAGGCGAGAACGAGTGCGATCACGCTTTGGACGTTACGCCGTTCACGCGCCCCACACGATCGCGAACCCGTTCGACAAGTTGAACGTGTCCGCGGTGCAGAACGCGGCCGCGTTGCGGTACCAGACTTGGTACGTGCGCGAGCCCGGCGCGCTGATCGCGCCGCGCACGGACACGGTCTGGTCGCCGCCCGCCGGGTAGATCGACGATCCGCCGACGTTCGTCTTCGTGCCGAGTCGCACGATCGATCCTCCGGCGCAGCGCAAACCGTCGCCGAAGACCGCGCCGAGTCCGGCGCTCTGCTGCGTCGTGCCTTGGAAGTAGAGCGCCGAGCTGTTCGGCATCCCGCTGCCCGCGAGGATCACGGTGTCGGTGGAAAGGCTCGGATTGCCGGTCGCTTGCAGTCGCGCGCCGATCGCGGAGACCGAGCTGGCACAGCCTCGGCCGGCGCCGCCGACGTTGCCGCACGGACACGCCGTGCCCGAGCCGTCTCCCGCACAGAAGGCCGTTCCCGCGAAGCCCGGCGTCAAGTCGAAGTACCCGGTGATCGCGCGCACGTTGCCCGGCCAATCGCGAGCGCGCAGTTCATAGCTGACGCGTACGCCCGCTCCGCCCAACGTATCGATGAGCGTGTAACGCTGGATCTGCGAACCGGCCTTGCGCCACGCGCCCGTGCTCGTGGATCCGGAGACCGTGACTGTGCATGTCGCGCCGCTCAGCGTGTTCTGGAAGACATACGTGCCCGGCTCGACGACGACGGCGTCGAACGTGCCGCCGTTCGCGAGCGTGCCCGATGCGAAGGCGTACGGAGCCGTCGAGCAGACGATGTTCGCGTTCCCGCCCGAGGCGTTGTTGAAGGTGATGCGCGTGCCCGTGGACGCGGCGAGAGCCGCGGTCGAGAACGCTCCGCCGGCGACGACCGACACCGCGGCATCCACGGCGACGGCTTGCACGACGTAGGCCGTGGAGCCGGTCACGTAATCGACGCTGTCGTCGAGAACCTGATCGCGCACTTTGCCCTTGACGACCCACGGACCCATCGCGGCCGGGGAGACCGGCGCGTTCACGGCCGTGAACACCGGCGCCAACGTGTCGGAAGCACCCGTATTGCGCAGGAATTTGTTGATGAACGAGCCCGACTCGCCTTGGACCGTGACGATGTCGTACTTGCCGTCGTTGTTCAGATCCGCGACGGTCAGGTCGAGCGTGGCATCGGCCGTGTTCTGCACCTGCGCGCTTTGATCCGTGAACGAGAGCGCGCCGTTGTTGCGGTAGAGCTTCTCGCTGCCGGAGCGCAGCGACCCGACGAGCACGTCGTAGTCCCCGTCCACGTCGTAGTCGAAGAGCGCGATCTCGTTGTCGTCGTCCCCACCGAACGTGGCCAGGTTCGTGAAGGCGAGCGGGCCCGCGGGCGCGAAGTTGTTGCGCGCGATGCCCTCGGAGAATCCGGACAGCGACGTGAAGAACACGTCGAGGTCCAAGTCGCCGTCGAGGTCGCCGACCTCGCCCTCGTAGACCGAACCCGAGTTCGCGACGACGAGCGACGACGAATCGGTGAACGTGCCCGCGCCGTTGTTGCGCATCACGTACTGGCCGGGCGCGGACGAGGCCTTGTTGAAGCCCACGAAGTCGAAGTCCCAGTCGTTGTCGATGTCCGCGAACTGCACGTCCATCTGCGACGCCTTGTTGGGCGCGCCGAGTGCCGCTGCGTTCTCGGTGAAGAAGCCCGACCCGTTGTTGAAGAACAGGTGCGGCGCTGCGCCCGTTCCCGAGTTGTAGCGCTCGTTGATGATGACATCGAGGTCGCCGTCGTCATCGAGGTCGGCGAACTGCGCTCCGCCCGACGAGTAGTTCGTCGTGAAGCCGCGCGCCACGCCCTCGAACGTGAAGAAGCCCGGGTTCGGGGCACCCTGGTTCACGTAGACGAACGGAGGCGAGGTGAAGAACGCGCTGACGAACATCCCGTCGACCCAACCGTCACCGTTGATGTCGCCTGTCGTCACGCCCTTCGCGTGCGACGTGTGCACGCCGAGGCGCGCGATGCTCTCGTCGACGAGGCCGTAGGGCGTCCCTTGCGCGGTCTGGTTGATCCACAAGAGGTTCTGACGCGCGACACCGGCCGAACTGAAGTTCCCGCCGTCCGCGACGAAGATGTCGAGGTCGCCGTCCAGGTCGACGTCCGCGCACTCGACGCCCTCGCTCCAGATGGCGGTCCCGGGGAAGTTCGTCGCGGACTGGAACTGCTGAGCGGTGGCGGGAACGGCGCAGAAGAGCGCCAGGAATGCAGTCGAGGAAACCAGGTTGCGCATCGCGGTGTCACGAAGCTCCGCACGCTCGAATCGAGTGCCGCGACCCGCACCCCCCGTGGGCCGCGGCACCGCGCACCCGGGGACGACGCCGCGGGGCCTTCGGATCAGGGGTATCCACACAGAGTACCCCGAGTCGGTAGGAGCGAAATGGGTCACGCGCGACACTCGGAACATCTTGCGCGGCCCGTACGGATTCCGGGCTCTGGGTTGCCGTGCGGGCTTGGGTCCGACCGGCACGAACTCCGCGATTGCGGACCGAGCGGATGCCCGCGGTGGGGTCATCCGCTCGAGAATTCCTCGTCTCTCAGAACTGGTAGCGCACACCCAGCGTGACGATGTCGACGAAGTCGCTGATGGTCTCGTAGTTGAGACCGACGCTCAGCTGCTCGTCGAAGTAGTAGCGCCCACCGACGCCGAGCCCCAGTTCCGTGTCCTCGAAGTCGACGACCTCGACCAGTCCGTTCAGCTCGAACTGCTCGTTGGCCATGTAGCGCACGCCGCCCTCGAGCGCCCAGCCTGTGTCGTCACCGTTCCCGACTTCGACATGCGCGATCGAGAAGAGCCCGTAGACGTCGAGAGCCGGCTGGAGCGGCACCGCCCATCCCGCGCCGACTTTCAGCAACGACAGGTCGGCGTCACCGCCCGAGTCGAGGTACGAAGCGCGCACGAAGAGGTCGCGCCAGGCCCGGTAGGACCCGACGACCTGGACGCCGATTTCCGAGTCGGCGCCGGGCACATCCACGTCGACCAGAGCGAGGTCGAGCTCGGCGTAGGTGTAGTTGAAATTGGCCTGGCCGGGTTCGGCGCCCGTCGCGGAATCGGTGTGGCCCTGCCAGTTCGGAGTCGGGGCGAGAGCGAGCGTGAGGAGCGTGAGCAGCATCTTCCTGATCCTTGATTCGTGTCCGTGGTGACGTCTACGACGTGGGGAGGGCGCTCCCAGGATAGAGCAGCTCGGACTCGGACGTCAGAACCAAGTGGACGACGGCCCGCCTTCGCGGCGTGAGATCGTGAAGCGCCTCGGCCGGCTCGTGTCCGCGCGCGGCTTTCCGCGCTCGCCCCACTCGGCTCGGGCGGTCGGGTAACTTGCGCTCGTGACCCCGGACCGATTCGAAATTCGCGATCGGCTGTCGCGCGCGCGCGTGCTCCTCCTGTTCACGCCCGAGCTGTGTGGATCCCGCGATCCGCTCGCGGTGCTCGCCGCGGCGGCGCCGTTCGTCGACGTCGTGCAAGTGCGCCCGAAGTCGGTCGGGGGACTCCAGCGCGGACCGTGCGAGGCGCGCGCGACCTTCGAGTGGGCGCGCAGGGTCCTCGCGCTCGAGGCCGTGCGCGAGTTCGCGATCCTCGTGACCGTGGACGATCGCGTCGACGTCGCCTCGGTACTGTGGTCCGAAGGTCTCGCCGGCGTTCACGTCGGTGAAGACGACATGCCCGTCGCGGCGGCCCGAGCGTTCCTCGGCGACGGTCCGTTGATCGGGCTCTCGACGCACGACTTCGAGGCGGTTCTCGAAGCCGAAGGGGGTCCCGCGGACTACCTCGGCTTCGGGCCCGTGCATGCGACGAGCACGAAGGGATACTCGAACGGTCTTGGATCCGATGCGTGCTGGATCGCCTCGGAAGCCGCGGCGAAACCGCTTTTCCCGATCGGCGGCATCGGCATCGACAACGCGGGCGAGCTCGCGCGCGTGGGCCGTGCGGCGGTGGCTTCTGCGATCCTCGGGGCCGCGGATCCACGCGCTGCCGCGCAAGCGATTCGTGCCGCGCTCGAAGCGCACGACGATTGACCTGCGTCGGAGACCGTGAGGAGCTCACGGGCACTCGCGTCGCGGAGCGCAGCAGCGAGATCTCGAATCAGCGAGGGCTCGATCCCTCCGCCGACGCTCAAGGCAACAGCAACATCGCGTCGCCGTAGCTGAAGAAGCGGTACTCACGCTGCAACGCCTCGGCGTACAGACCCAGGATGCGCTCGCGACCGGCGAACGCGCTGACGAGCATGAGCAACGTGCTTCGCGGCAAGTGGAAGTTCGTGAACAGCACGTCGACCACGCGGATGTCCGAGCCCGGTCTCACGAAGATCCGCGTCGTGCCGCGATCCGCGCGCACGAGTCGGTCGGGCTCGGCGCACGATTCCAACGTGCGGAACGACGTCGTCCCGATCGCCACGACGCGACCGCCGCGCGCGCGTGTCGCGGCAACGGCCGACACGACGTCGGGACCGAGCTCGAAATCCTCGGCGTGCATGGCATGACGAGCTGGATCGTCGACCTCCACGGATTGGAACGTGCCCAATCCGACGTGGAGCGTGACCGCGGCGCGCTCGATGCCGCTCGCGGTGAGTCGCTCCAGGAGTGCGGGCGTGAAATGCAGCCCCGCCGTCGGCGCGGCGATCGCTCCGCGTCGTCGGGCGAACACGGTCTGGTAGCGCTCGCGGTCCGCGGGGTCCTCGGGTGTTTCGCCGCGCGCTTTGCGCAAGTACGGCGGCAGCGGCATGCGTCCATGTACCTCCAGAAGTTCGTCGACATCGGCCGCGCGATTCCCACCGGATCGCACTTCGACGATCCACTCGGCGCCCGGTTCACCGTCGTCGCCGCGCGGCCGTTCGATCGCACGAGCATGGAGCGCACCGCCTTCGAGCTCGAACTCTTCGCCCGCGACGAGCCGCTTCGCGGGTTTCACGAGCGCGCGCCAACGACCCTCGACGAGCGGCGCGAGGAGCAGGACTTCGAGTGCTCCTCCCGATCTCCGTCGCCCGAGAAGTCGCGCGGGTCGCACACGCGTGTCGTTCACGACGACGAGATCCCCCGCCGACAGGATTTCGGGGAGATCGCGCACGTGGAGATGCCGCGTGCGATCCGCGGCGATCTCGTGAACGAGGAGTCGCGCTGCGTCGCGCGGTTCCGTCGGGTGGGCCGCGATCGCGCGCGCGGGCAGCTCGTACTCGAAGTCGGAAGTCTTCACGTCGGAGTCGCGCGAGGATGCGTGCGCCGCGCGTCGAGTGCCAGCCCGAGGGCGAGAGGCAGCGCCATCGCCGACCAGATCCACGCGGGCTCGACCCAAGTTCCGTGACTCTGCCAACCGACGACGGGCACGAAGAGGAGCGGCGCTGCGCACGCGAACCAGGTGAACGCGCGCGAGTCGCGGAACGCGAGCCACGGCACGACCCACAGCGCGTACCACGGATGCAGCACCGGCGTGACGACGATCCACGCGCCGAACAGGTCGAGCGCCGCGCGGACGGGATCCTTCTCGCGTCGCCACGTTCGCCAAGCCCAGGCGAGCCACAGGAGTGCGAGGACGGCGCGTGCCAGGCGTCGCGGGTCCGTCCACGACAGATCGGGCGACCAGCCGAGTGCGAATGCACCCTCGACGAAGCGGTGCACGAGCCCCGAGTTCTCCCAGCGAAACGCGTACTCGCTCACGCCCCCGAGCACGCCGCGCTCGGTCCCCGACAGCCCGAATGCCGGCACGAGGAAAGGCGCGAAGCCCAGTGCAACGACGGCGAGGACGACGGTGGCGCGCAGCACGGCTCGCGGTCCGCGCAGGAACCACGGCAAGATGACGATGGGCAGAAGTTTCGCCAGGACCGCGAGCGCGAACAGTCCGGCCGCTCCCGCATGATCTCTGCGAGAGTCGGCGCGCTCCGACCAAGCCCATGCGCCGAGAAGCGGCGCGAGCGCGAGCGCTTCGAGGTGTCCCGATCCTGCGATCTCGAACGCGGCGAGAGGCGACCAACCCCACACGACCGCGAGTCCGTCGGGAAGTCCGCGTCGCCGCAAGAGGAAGACGAGTGGAACGAGGACGAGGAGATCCGCCAAACCGAAGGCTGCGCGCACGATCCGTCCGGCGAGTTCAGGCTCGTCGCGACCGCGGAGGGTGAGCGCGGTCAGCACCCCGACGGCTTGAACGAGAGGCGGGTAAGCCGCGGCCACGTCGCGGTGGTTCACGGACCCGTGCAGGCGCGGGTTGCGCGTCGCGAGGGTCGCGAACTCCGGCGCATCCGGCGAGTGTGCGTAGGGCGAGAGCCCCTCGAGCACCACCGCGCCTTCCCACGCGATGCGCTGAACGTCATCGGACGAGCGCAGGTCCGACGCCAGCGCGAGGACCCGCAAGACGATCGCGCCGACCACGACGAGACGAAGCGGAATTCCGTTCCGACGCGCGTGCTGGATGGACCACCACCAGCCGACCCCAGCGAGGAGATAGAGGCCGAGCACGAGTTGCGGGCGCTCGACGAGCGGCCCGGCGATCGCGAGCGCGAGCGAGGCGGCCCCGACGAGTGCGAGCGGACCGAGCGCGGTTCGAGCAGTCGGGTTCACGAGGTCTTCATGCGGCGCGTCCTGCGCTCGAGAATCGAGACACAAACTTCACCTGGACGGGGCTGCTACTTCCGGAGCGGCGGTCGTAGAGACTGCCAGAGATCAGGCGATCTCCCGACACCGACCGCGCCCGGGGGGGCCACGGAAAGAGTCGGACCTTCCGACTGGGAAGGTGAACTACGGCCGGTCGGCTCACGCCGACCGGCCCTCTTTTTGTTCAGGACCCAGCGGGTTGCACGGCCAGCGGGGTGCACGTCCGGCGGGGTGCACGTCCGGCGGATTGCACGTCCGGCGGATTGCACGGCCGGCGGATTGCACGGCCGGCGGATTGCACGGCCGGCGGGGTGCACGTCCGGCGGATTGCACAGCCGGCGGGGTGCACGTCCGGCGGATTGCACAGCCGGCGGATTGCACGTCCGGCGGATTGCACAGCCGGCGGATTGCACGTCCGGCGGATTGCACGTCCGGCGGATTGCACAGCCGGCGGATTGCACGTCCGGCGGATTGCGCAGGCCAACGGAGGCACAGGCCGGCGCGTTCCAAGGCCGGCGCGTGGCACGGAGGGGGGAGTCGCGCATCCGGCGGGGTCGCGCAGTTGGCGGGGTCGAGAGAACAGGACGTGCCGGTCCGGCACGGCGCATCGATCTCAGCGCAACACCCCAAGGCTCGCGCAGCTAGCGCCCGAGGCTCAGGCGCTGCGGGTCGGACCGTGATTCGGCGAGACCTCGCCGGCCCTCTCCTCAAGGACGCTCGAGTCGTGGAGCACAGTCGGACCCACGCAACGCGGCCTCGTTTACGACCCCCGGGGAGGCCTGCACTCCTCCGCCGAGCGCGAGCGTCCAGGCCTCCGCGTCGCCCACTTGCCCGAGGAGTCCTGCCGCCCGCAAGCGCAGAACCAGCGTGTCCGGATCCCAACCGAGGTAGAGCGCCGCGCGCGTCTTGTTGGCGCGCGCGCCCATCGTGCAGGTGGTGCGCAACGCGGCGCGGAGCTCGCGCGGATCGGGATGGCGCGTCGGAATCCGTCGCGCGAGTGACGCGCCCGCGTTCTCGGCGATCCGCGCGACGTCCACGGCAGACAACTGCTCGCCGGGTCGTTCGAGCACGATCTTGTAGACGAGGTTCTCGAGCTCGCGGATGTTCCCGCGCCACGGTTGCCGCCAGAGCAGCGCACACGCGTCGTCCGCGAAACGAGGCGCGGCGACTTCTTCCTCGGCCGCGAATCGGCGCGCGAGTGCCGCGGCGAGACCGGGAATCTCCTCCCGACGCTCGGCGAGCGGTGGCACTTGGATGCGCAATCGGTCTAGCCGCGTCGCCAGGTCCTCGCGGAGGCCGGAGCGTGCTTCGGTCCGGCTCGACGCGGAAGTACTGCGTGTCGAGAGACCCGCGCGCGTCGTCACCACGATCCGCGGCGCGTCGGACGGCTCACGATCGCCCGCGCCCTCGAGTTCGTGGATCAAGAGTTCCTGCAGTCCCGGTTCGAGCTCCTCGACGTCGTCGAGCACGAGCGTTCCGCCGACAGCTCGGGCCACGAGACGGGGCCAATCCGCCCGGCTGCTCAGTCCGCGCGCACCTTGGACGACGAACGGCCGGTTGCGCCGCGCCGACTCGAAATGCAGCCACCGTGCGACCACGAGCTTGCCCGCACCGGCCGGCCCCGCGATCGTCGCCGCGCCGCGCGAGCGCGCGCTGCGCACGAGGCCGCGTGCGAAGTTCTGGAAGTCGTTGCCGCGGCTCGCGAACCAGGGCTCGAAGCCGAAGCGCGCCGTGTGCCAGGCCCCGAACTGCGCGACACCGAGTGCGATGGCGGCTCGGTCGGCGCAAGCGGACCAGGCCTCGAGATCGAGACCGTGGAAATCGCGGCGGCGGCTGGACTCGACCGCGAGGAGTCCGCGCGTCGCGCCCTCGGACCGCAGCGGGATCACGATTCCCGAAGCCGCGGCTGCGTGCACCGCGACGCGCGGATCGGGCTCCTCGAACTCGATGCGACCGTCCGTCGCGAGCGCGCGTGCGAGCCCGCGAGCTCGACCGGCTCGAAAGTCGGCGAAGCCTTGACCCTCGCCGCCCTCCGCGACGAGGACGGGTTCGCCACCTTCGATCGAAAAGCCGCACCAACGCCGCTGCACCGTCTTGGAGCCGAGGTCGTCGACGAGCGCACGGAAAACCGCTGCGTAGGCATCGGGGACCTTCGCGCGCGGCTCGCGCGCCGGTTCCGCGGCGACGCGGCCGCGCGCATCGAGGATCGCTCGCCGCCACGTCGCCGTGCAGTGCTCCAACCGATCGCGCGAAGGGACCAAGTGGTGTTCGAACTCGAGGTGCACCCAGCCGGCGGCATCCCCCTCTTCGTCGAGAACGGGCGCGAGCGCGATGGCGCGTGTGGCCCGCCCGCCCAGCGCTCCGCGCAGAGTTTCCGTCGGGCCCGCGTGCTCCACGGATACCACGGCACGCGCGACGAGCACCTGCTCACGTTCGCCCGGGATGGCGCAGGCACCTTCGCGCTCGGCGATCCACGTGTCGCGGCCGTTCGCGAGCGCGGGTGCCGCATCGAACACGACCACATCCGTGCCGCGTCCCGGCGTGAACGCGAAGACGACGAGCGCCGAGGCACCGCAGTCCGCACGCTCGCGCAGGTCGTTCCCGGCACTGGAGTCAGGGCGCAGTCGGGCGAGCTGCCCATTTCCGGAGTGCACTCTTTCGGCCTGCACTCTGTCGGCCTGCACTGATTCGGGCGTCACCGCTTGGAGCGTCACGGCTTCGCGCGTGCCCTGTTCGAGCTTGGGGGTTTCGAACTTGGGCAAGGCGCTCGAGGCGTCGATCCGACCCGCGAGCGCGAACACCCACGCCGGACGGACGGTTCTCAATTCGATCAACGCTCGCGGCAGCGGACCATCCCACGGCCGCAAGCCTTGCAACACGGCGCGCGCACCCTCGAAATCGTCGAGGGCCAGCCGTGTCCACGCGAACAGTTGGCGCAAGCGCGGATCGATCGAGAGTTGCAATGCGTGCTCGCCCAGCCAGGCACGCGTTTCACGCACGGCACCGCGCTCCAGCAGACATTCCGCAACGCCTGCGATCGCAGCGCGCTGGATGCGCGGAGACGGCCGTGAACGCCGCGTCGGTGCGAGCAGCTCGCGATGGATCCGCTCGGCGCGACGCGGACCCTCGACCGCCTGCATCCAACGAGCGCGCCACAGCTCGGCGTGCGGTTCGTGTGCCAGCGCGGAGAACGCCGCGAGGATGCGCGTGCCGACCTGAACGGCGGTTTCGCCGGGTCGTGGAAGGTCGGGCAGGACGGCGAACTCCGAGCGAGCCGCTTCGATCTCGCGCCATGCGTCCGCCGAGGACGTGCGTGGGTCCCCGGGCCAGGCGAAGGTGTCGAGCGGCTGCACTGCGACCGCGTGGTGACGCAGGAGGTCCTCGAGCGCGCGCTCGAGCGCCGCGCGGCCTTCTTCGAGGAGCACATCGCGCGCGTGTTCGAGGTCGAGGCCGACCGCGCGGTCGCAAGATCGACGCGCATCGACGCACAGCAAGCGGAGGAACTGGGCGATCTCGCGCGCGTGTCGCAAGGCGAGCGCGTCGGCTCCGGGCATGAGCATGTCGAGCGACTCGTCGGCCGAGTTCCTGTCGGCCGAGTTCCTGTCGGCGGCGTTCCTGTCGGCCGAGTTCCTGTCGGCCGAGTTCCTGTCGGCGGCGTTCCTGTCGGCGGCGTTCCTGTCGGCGGAGATCCTGTCGGCGGAGATCCTGTCGGCGGAGACCATCTTGCTCCTCCTCAGCGTGTGTGGATTTCCGGGACCCAACCCAGGCGACGCGCGTCGGCGGCCAGAGCTCGCGCCGACGGCCAAGCGTGAGAACCCTGGGCGATGCACGCGCCGAGGGACTCCGCGAGCGGATATCCGTCGTGCGCCACCAGCAAGGCGCACTCCGCCGCACGCGCCCGCCAAGCGCGCAGCACCAGCGCACGCAGTCGTCGCGCGTCGATCTCGCCGGGCGCGACCCGGAGTGCCGCCGCCTCGGCGAGGAGCTGCGCCTGCTCGCGACGGTAGACACCCCACAGTTCGATCTCGGCCTCCTCGAGCAGCACACGCCGCGGACGGCGCGGTGCGCATTCGCGCAAGAGACGAAGGAGACGGGCCAGCGTGCGGCGATCGTGGACGGAGGACTTCATCGGGGTTTCTCGCGGTGAACGATTCGGGCGGACGCCGAACCGGCGGTGGGCGGGATGGAAACGGGTCGAACGGTCGGGGGCGAGTCGGTGGAGCGGGCGCTCGTGGCCCTCGCGGTGGGCGCAGAAGGACCCGCCGTGCGAGTCAACGGGGGCAGGTCCGGATGATTCGCGCGCGCCACGGCCTCGAGCCCGCGCCGTGCACGGCGACCGACCTCGTTGGTGGTCGCGCCGCTCGCGCGCGCATGAGCTTCGAGGCCGACGTCTTCGACGACCAGTGCGAAGAACGCGGCGCGGTCCTCGATCGGCAAGCGGTTGAAGGCCACGCAACCGCGACGCATGACTTCGGGGTCCAGCCCCAACGGGCGCGCAAATTGGACGAAGGCCGAACCGGGATCGACCCGCGGCGTGTCGAGATCCTCGGCCAGGATCTCGGCGACGGCGTCGGAGGCCTGGGCGATGAGCCACGTGCGCAGCTCGAGGCCGGAGCCACGGTAGCGCAGCGCGGAGCGAGCGGTTCGCGCCAACGCGCGGAGGTGCACGCGGTCCGCATCGAGGAACAAGCACTGCGAGCGCAGGACGTCGGCCACGACGTCACGAATCGCGAGCGGATCGCCCGGCACGATGCGCGCGAGGACTTCGCGCGGGCTGCCGCACAACAGCGTGTCGGCATCCACCGCCGCGCTTGCTGGGATCGCCGCGCGTGCTGGGCGCGAGTCCACCACGCCAGCGCTCAGGGAAGCGGTTGCACCGCCGCTCGAGGCACAGGCAGGACCGTCACGCTCTCCATCGGCGTTCACGCCGTTCGTGACCACGACCGGGCCACGACTCGCACTCTCGAGGACGGGGTGGACCCCCTCGAGTTCGGGGTGGACCACTGAAATTCGGCGCGAAGAACGAGCGCGCGGCTGCATCGGGGGGCACTTTCTGGCGGGCTGGGGCATCAGCGCGCTCGACCTCCGAAGTCTAGGAAGGCGCTCCGCTCCTGGGTTCCGGCTCCGCCGCGCGACCAGCGATTCCGGTCCCCGCTCCAACACACAAACGGCGTGCACAGCAGGACTTCCCACGGACTCCGGCCCGCGCGTCGAGGCCCCGTGCGCGCCCCAAGCGCAGCCCCGTTTCCCCAGTTCTCTGCCCGGTGAGCGCGCGAGCCCGCTCCTCTGAAATTCGGCGCGAAGAACGAGCGCGCGGCTGCATCGGGGGGCACTTTCTGGCGCGCTGGGGCATCAGCGCGCTCGACCTCCGAAGTCTAGGAAGGCGCTCCGCTCCTGGGTTCCGGCTCCGCCGCGCGACCAGCGATTCCGGTCCCGGCTTCAGCACACAAACGGCGTGCACAGCAGGACTTCCCACGGACTCCGGCCCGCGCGTCGAGGCCCCGTGCGCGCCCCAAGCGCAGCCCCGTTTCCCCAGTTCTCTGCCCGGTGAGCGCGCGAGCCCGCTCCTGGAACCTGAGCCGCGTGTAGCTAGCATGCTGCGTGGCCCAGACCCCGGGCCGAATCCCGGACACCCCACCGAGCCCGCGCGTGCACAAGTTTCTCGAGAACAAACGAGGCGTCGTCTTCGGCGTCGCCAACAAGCGTTCGATCGCCTGGGCTTGCGCCCAGTCCCTGGCGCGCGAGGGCATGCAGATCGCCTTCACCTACGCCGGGGAGCGACTCGAGCGCGGCGTGCGCGAACTCGCGTCCGAGGTGCCCGGCTCGTTGTGCCTGCCCTGCGATGTCACGCAGCCCGAGTCGATGGACAAGGTCTTCGAACTCCTGAAGTCCGAGTGGGGCACGCTCGACTTCATGCTGCACGGCGTCGCGTTCGCGAACCGCGCGGAACTGCAAGGCGACTTCTTCAACACGACGCGCGAAGGCTATGCGCTGGCGCACGAAGTGTCGGCCTACTCCTTGACGGCGTTGACGCGCCGCGCGTTGCCGTTGATGGAAGGACGTGCCGGATCGATCGTGACGCTCAGTTACATCGGCAGCGAGCGCGTCGTCCCGAACTACAACGTGATGGGCATCGCGAAGGCGGCGCTCGAAGCGTCGGTGCGCTATCTCGCGCACGATCTCGGGCCGCGCGGCATCCGTTGCAACGCGATCTCCGCCGGTCCGATTCGCACGCTGTCCGCGAGCGGCGTGCAGGGCTTCACCGAGATCCTCGATCACATCGCCAAGCAATCGCCATTGCGCCGCAACATCACGGCCGAGGAAGTCGGCGACACGTGCCTGTTCCTCGCGAGCGATCTGTCGCGCGGCATGACGGGCAGCGTTCTGTACGTCGACGCCGGCTACCACATCATGGGCGTCTGAGTGGCGAAGGGTCCGCGCGAGGAACATTTCGCGGTCTGCGCACCGGGCCTCGAACCGCACCTCCACGCGGAGATCCGCGCGCTGAAATTCGCCAACGTCGAGTGCCAAGTCGGCGGCGTGCGCTTCGACGCGACGACCGAAGACGCGTGGCGCGCGAATCTCGAACTGCGCACGGCGGTGCGCGTGTTGAAGCGCGTCACGCGTTTCACCGCGAAGAACGAGATCGAGCTCGCCGCGGGCATCGAAGAAGTCGACTGGTCGCGCTTCATCCATCCCGACGGCACGTTGCGCGTGGATTCGCGCTCGAAGGAGTCCGCGCTCGACCACACGCTCTACATCGAGCAGCGCACGAAGGACGCAGTCTGCGATTCGTTGCGCGCACGGTTCTCGGTGCGGCCGACGGTGAGCCTCGACGATCCGGATCTCGGCATCGACGTGCACCTCTTCCGCGATCGTTGCACGGTTTCGGTGGATACGTCGGGCGATTCGCTGCACAAGCGCGGTTGGCGGCGATTCCAAGGTCGCGCGCCGTTGTCGGAGACGTTTGGCGCTGCGTGCGTGCTCGCGTCCGGATGGGATCGACGATCACCGTTCGTCGATCCCTACTGCGGCTCGGGGACGATCCTCGTCGAAGCCGCGCGCATCGCCGGTGACATGGCGCCCGGAGTCTTCCGCGGCCGCTACGGCTTCGAGCGTTGGCCCGGACACGATGCGCAGGGTTGGAGCGCGTTGAAGGCTGCGGTGAAGGCGCGCGGCGCCGTGCCGAAGAAACTCGTGTTGCGCGGCAGCGACGCAAACCGCGAAGCGATCCAAGGTGCGCGCGAGAACGCCGAAGCGGCGGGAGTGCTCGACTCCATCCAGTTCGAGGTCGCGACCGCCGAGTCGATCGCCTGGAAGAAGGGCTGGGCCGCGTGGCTCGTCACGAATCCGCCGTGGGGCGAGCGCGTGGGCGACGAGCGCGGTGCGGACACGACGCTGAAGTCTCTCGGCGATCGCCTGCGCGTGATGGCGCAGGGCTATCGATTCGGGTTTTTGCTCGGGAAAAAGGGCCTCGATCGTTCGCTCGGGCTCACGATCGCGGCGCGCGAGGCCTGGTTGAACGGCGGCGTGGACTGCGAGTTCGTGAGCGGGGAAATCGGCGACACTTCGCGGTAAGGCCGATTGTGGGCGGCCGCTCGTGCGATTCCACGCCGAGACTCTGTGGGCAGGCCTCATGCTCGGCGCAGAGCGCGCTCCTCTTCGCGTGCCGCTCCTCTGGAAGTGCACCGGTACAGTGCCCGCCGAAGTCGAATGTCCAATCGCCGCTACCTCCTCTGCCTCACCGCCCTCTTCGCCGGTTGGTGGGCGCTGCTCGCGATCGCGCCGTTCGACCGCGCGGCATGGCGAGTTCAGAACGTCGGCATCCTCGGCCTGCTCGTGGCGCTCGCCGTCTCGCGACGGCGCATGTCCTTCTCGCGCGTTTCGTACACGTTCCTCTTCGTGTACCTGTGCCTGCTGGTCGTCGGCGCGCACTACACGTATGCGCGGACGCCCTACGACGAGTGGTTCATCTCGCTGACCGGCCGATCGTTGAACTCTTGGGTCGGGTGGGAACGGAACAACTTCGACAGGATCGTGCACTTCGCGTACGGACTCCTCTTGGCCTACCCCGCGCGCGAGCTCTTCCTGCGCATCGCCGATGTCCGCGGATTCTGGGGCTACTTCCTGCCGCTCGACGTCGTGATGTCGACGTCGATGATCTTCGAGCTGATCGAGTGGGTGACCGCGGCCGTGTTCGGCGGCGGCGATCCGAACTACATCGGCATGCAGGGCGA
>Ga0163149_10003471_pt1 | contig 17928 bp, 13 predicted proteins | sample OliLakLV19MP5G1_FD_148604 | JGI IMG/M metagenome (GOLD analysis project Ga0163149, IMG submission 148604) | Freshwater microbial mat bacterial communities from Lake Vanda, McMurdo Dry Valleys, Antarctica - Oligotrophic Lake LV.19.MP5.G1 | ecosystem: Environmental > Aquatic > Freshwater > Lake >...
TTTTTTTAAATGTACAAAAGGCAATGGATTTGAGCGAGTAATTAAAGCAATTAAAACTTCATCACTCAAATAAGGAGATTTGCTTAAAAGTAAATCCTTTAAACTACCTGCCGACATAGAAGAATTGATTGAATTGAGCAGAGAAATATCTTTACCCGCATCAAGCAACGCTTTTAAAGAAAATATTAATGTAGTGTAATTTTGAATTTGACTTTTGAGATCGCTAACCAAAGGGGTTAGACGAGGTCCAAGCGTAGATAAACATTGCGCACTTGGATTGTAAGCAAGACCATTATTTCCAGGAATAATTGCAGGAGGCGCAGTAAAGCGTCCTGCCTGCGGAGTTTGAGAAAAATCGGTGTTGTGAATATATCCTATAAATGCTAAATCGTTTATTGCAGAATAAGTAAAGTAATCGTTATACGAGTTATTATTACTGTGACTAAATCTATTACCGGCAGGAAATAATGATATTCCCTGATGATAATCAATACAACCACTGGTAATGCCCATATCCATTTCTTTAATAGTTGTAAATGTATTACAACGGTTTTGCAATCCGAAATCATTTTTTGGGTTAGGGAAAACACCACCACTAAAACAATTTGTACTCTGCGCTTGAATTCCTGCCCAAATTTCGTGAAATGTGTTGCGATAAATTTGGTTTGTATATGGTCCAGAATTATTAACGATACAACCAATGTTGTTTACTGTTGTAATTGCGCCTACAGTTGTAAAATCATTCGCTTCAACTTTATACGCATTACAAGCGTTCAAATATAAACCATACGCTCTGTTTGCAGTTGTAGTAGCGTTATAAGCCATCACATTAAATTTATTGCTAACAATACTTGGAGTCATTTGTGCTCCGCTTAAATAGGTACCTCTGAAATTATCATTAAATGTGGCATTAGTTACAGTAACGGTTTTTGTATTGTTGTAGTAGGTAGCATAAACGCCATATTTAAAATTATTGAAATTACAACCAACAGTGCTACCAAAAATTGCAGGAACACAATAAAACGAGGAGTGATAACTTCTAATTCCTATTAAACTTATAGAACCAATAGTAGCTGTTTGAGGATAAAGGGTTGAATTATTAGTAAAACTAGATGTTTTAAAATAAACACCCTTCACATCATTTAAATAAGCCATAGCAAAGGGTTTTGCACCGTCTGCGCTAATAAATATTGCATTTGTAGTAAATTTATTATTCGTGAATTTACTTAAATTGTTACTAACATTATACGGCATAAAGTAAACTCCAATTTGATTGTTTAAAAATTCAGTATTGGCATTCGCTTGTATTATTGCTCCTCCTGTATTATTTAAAATATTTATGAAAGGGAAAAGACTTCTTTTGCCTGCAAGAGCCCCATAATAAGCATTTGAAATAGTTGTAGATTGAGCACCTGGTGAAAGACTACTAAAAATTTGCAAGACACCTTGTTTACTTGTTGCAAGCGTTCCTTGAGAAACCAAGTTATCGCCCCATACTTCAACCCCTTCCCACATTCCTGCCGAACAAAAATTATCGCTTGTTAATATTGTTGGAAACACAGATTGATTAGCCAATGTTAAACGGCCACCAATTAATGCGCTCGTAGAATTTTGAACAACTACTCTTGCTCCAGGTTGAGTTGTAGCAACTCCTATTACATAAGTAATAGTGCGAGGTCTGAATTTAAAATTCATTCCTTGCATTGTAATATTGTAACCTGCAGGAATAACAATTTCACCTATAATTGTAATTGGATTTATTACTGAACCAACCGGATTTGAAACAGTACCGCCAAAAGGATTACTTGTTGGCGTCCATCCTTGGTTTACGTTTGTATAAGCGGTATAAGTCACAGATCCTAATGTCCCTGCTGTGTAATTTATAAAAATTGGTCTGTCTCTATAATCCTGCCCGTCCATTTGGTCGGGAAGAGTTGAAAGAGTAGCCGAAATCAATGGGACAGCATTTTGATTCCAATTTGCTAACATAGGAGTATTAAAAGGAGGTGACAGCGACATCAAAACGCTTCCTGAATTAAAATACATTTTACCATCAAACCCCATTTCTATAGAAGCATCACCCAAATCCGTAGTAGAAGTGAAGGCTAATAGTTGCGGGGTAGGAGATGTTAATGCTAGGTCAAAGTAGCCCATTTGTTGTGTAACCCCACCACTGCCATCAAATTTTTGATAAGTAAAATACAGGTTATCACCAGATGGTGAGAACTCTATTCCTCTTGTATTATACTGTGCTGAAATACCTGGAGCGGTTACATCCAATAGTTTATATGAAGAAGGAAGCCCAAGATATGTTCCGTCAGAAGCAAAGTCAATAATTCTAATTTTATTTTGCGTTATCTTAGCAAATCTGTAATTCCCCGAAGCTAATTTTATAATTTCTGTTTCTGGGTATTTAATATTATCATTAGGCGTAGTTCCAAAAAGGTCGAAATAGTTAATAATCCCAGCATCCGAAGCTGAAATATCAAGAAAGATTCCATTATCTTTTACAACAAATCTATAGAGGTTATCTACTCCATTAATATACATAAAATAATCATTTGTCGCTGAACGAAAAGGCGTAACAGCTAGTCCGAATCTATTATTCTCATAACTGGCAGTGCCACCATTATCTTTAGGATTCCAAGCAAATTGCAAAGTAGAATAATAAAGATTTTGCAAATTGATTGTATTTACTGTTGGTGAAAAATATTCTAACGCACCATATTTCGTAGGATTATAAATGTTGGATTTGGTCATATCCAATATTGCATACTCGGGATGAAAAACACCGTGTCCAGCTAAATCATCCCCAATTCCGACAACAATATAATATTTAAGACAACTATTTGGAACAGGAATTATACTAATTTCACCCGCACAACCCACGTTTGCTATCAATGATGGACCAGGAGCAAATTTTAAATTGTCTATTATATTACCTTCTTTGTCATAGATATTTATAAGAGAATGAGACCCTCCAGGTTCTTCAAGCACATAAAACAAAAGATTGCCATTATAATCTGCAATGCTATTTGCAGCTGAAATTGGTTGTCCTCCACCATAATTACTACCAATTGCAAGCAAACTGACACTTGGCGAAGGTGTAAATCTAATATCGTTTCCAGGCAATGCCCATTCTCTCTGCTGTGGTTGAGCAAGAGTAATTTCGACTGTTGTTAAAAACAGCAGAGCGAAAAATATTTTTTGAAAAGTAAAATAGGAGTTTAGTGTATTTTTCATGTCCGTAATTTTTAAATCAGTTAACTCTTTCTGTGTTTTCGTTTTTGTTCCTTTCCTTGTTTAATTAAAATAATTTTTTCATTCATTTTGAGATGATAAATACGAATGTGTCTGGGATGTTTCGATCCAGTCGTATTTTTCTGTGCTTCAAAGGGAGTAGGCAAATAACACAGAAACATGTTTTTTTGGTTTTTCTTTTTTCTAATTAGCTTTTGCTAATGTATACTAAAATTATTATAAATCAAACAATTTCTTGCGGGGAGCCGATTTTAGCTCTTTTACTTGCTTTTGGCTTAGCGTTGGCTTGTGCGAGCAAGTAAATGTGCTAAAATGTGTGCTAGCCTTTTCCTTCTTTTAAGAGCGTAGGCAAAAAAAGCTAAATTTTATTTTGCTCAGGCAAGCGTGTCGGAATTGAAAGCAAAAATGTAATTCTGAAACATATATTGTAAAACACTAATGCGTCAAGACGCCTTGTGTATAACTCTGTTATATGTGCAACTAATATACGAAAAACTTCCCCAATACACCTACCCTTGGTTGGCTTTGTGCAACTTCATTATCCGTTTCTAAACGGGTATGCTTACTTAAACTTATTTCAATTCGCTAATTTGCTAACTCTATGCAACATGAAAATATTTATGACAGCAAAAACAACAACAACATAACCTAAGGTGTTATAATGTTCAAGCGGACTGAATTTTGTTTTTTGAACAACTATCATTCCTCCAATGATAGAAGCAATTCCTCCAGCCAATTGTTGAAGCGATGAATTGATGCTCATGAATGCTCCTCTGTCGTGCATTTCTGGAAGTGCAGTTACCAAAGCCATTGATGGTACCATTCGTCCCATAATTCCAATCATCATTGTAATGTTTACAATAATTACAATCCACAATGGAGTTGGACCCATGTTGGTATAAATCACTACTACAAGAATCATCCAGATGGAAGCAAAGGTGAAGATGGTCATCTTGTTTAATTTATCACTCATTTTTCCAATAATTGGCATAACAAGTAAGGTTGCAACTCCTGCAACCATAAATAAGATAGGAAGTTGTTCGTTGGTGATTTTTAAATTGTTGATTGCAAATGCACTTCCCCAAGGCATCATCATAAATCCGCCCAAAGAAAGTAGGGCAGTAGTTGCAAAACCAATTCTATAGTTTCTGTTTTTAATGGTGTTCCAAAGATGGAGAAATGGATTTTTTTCTGTGATGTTATTTAAATGCTCTGTAATAGGTTGCATTTTTAATGTAAGGATGGCAAGAACAATAGTAGCCATTCCAACAATCATAAAAAACGGACTTTCCCATCCCCAATGATTGGAAAGGTATAAGCTAATTGGAATTCCCAATACCTGACTTGCGCCAAAGCCCATTTGCATAAATCCCATTACTCGTCCGCGTTGTTGAATTGGGAAAAGATCAGCAACAATCGCCATAGAAATAGAACCAATCACACCACCGAATAGTCCAGTGATAATTCTTGCTGCTAGTAACATTTGGTAGTTGTTTGACAATCCACAAAATAAGGTTCCTAAAATAAAACCGATGTAAAAAAATAGAAGTAATTTTTTTCTGTCAAATCTGTCAGCAAATCCTGCTGTTAATATTCCTGAAAAGAATGCACTTATCGCATAGGCTCCAACAGATATTCCAAACTGTGTTGTAGTGAGATCCATTTGTTTCATAAGCATGTCGCCCAATGGCGACATTACCATGAAATCGAGTACAACTGTGAATTGTGTTAATGCTAATAATGTAATTGCTAATTTTTGGTGAGAGGTAAATTTTATTTTGTCTGACTGAGTTGGTTTCATATTTTTAATTGTATTCTAATTGCTTCTGTAACTCCATTAGGACTGTCATCCCGTGCTACGACACGGGATCTTTATGTCGCTAAACGTGTGTCATTTGATTGTGCTCCCAATCGTGAGCTAAATCAACCATTTCAGAGTTCATTTCTTTTATCAAATCAATTTTCCAACTGCGTTTCCATATTCTTTCAATTGTTTTTCTCTTCGAATTGCTTGTGTTATTTCATTATGGATTTCATAATAAACAAGATCAAAAACATTGTACTTTTTTGTAAACCCTTCAGAAGTTCTACTTTTATGCTCTGAAACTCTCCTTTCTAAGTCATTAGTAATCCCAATGTAAAAAACTGTTCGATTCTTATTTGAAAGGATATAAATGTATGCTCTATTTAGATTCATGTGGTTTTCTAATTAACAGATCCCGTGTCGCGGCACGGGATGACGATTGGGAGAGTGTCATCACTCCGAAATTATTCATTTAAAGTATTATACAGTTTCATTCGTCTGTTAATATAGTACAAATATATGTTAATTTTTGTTATGGAAACTTTGAAATCAAAAAATGTTTCCATAGTTTTGTGTCCTAATAAAATAAGCGAATGGCTTCAGGTTTACGAATTCTTATAATAGGTTTAGTGTTGGTTTTGCTCGACCTGTATTTCTATCAATCCATAAAAATGTTATTGGCAAACAGTTCTCCTTTTAAAAGGAATCTGGCTTTTTATTCTTATTGGGGTTTTACCATGTTCTCGTTATTATTGTTTTTAGTTCCAACCGTTTTTACGTTTAACGATCTTCCAAAATTTATCAGAATCTATGTTTTTGCATTTGTAGTAATGGTCATTATTTCGAAATTAATAGGAACCACTTTCGTTTTATTGGATGATGTGATTCGCTTATTTCGTTGGGTTGCAAGTTATTTTACAAAACCTGCAGCAATTGTTTCCAATGAAATAGCGGTGAATTCTCATGCGATTTCCCGTTTAAAGTTTTTGAATTACGTGGCTGTAGGAATGGCTGCTATACCTTTTGCGAGTTTCATTTACGGAATGGTGAAAGGTGCATTCGATTATAAAGTGCATAAAGTAAAAGTGATATTACCCAATCTGCCTTCTGAATTCAATGGATTAAAAATTGTTCAGATCTCCGATATACATTCGGGAAGTTTTGTTTCAATCAATCCTCTGGAAGCTGCAGTGAAAATAATTATGGAACAAAATGCAGATGTTATTTTCTTTACTGGAGATTTGGTAAACAACGAATCCAAAGAAGTGCTTCCTTTTATAGATGTATTGAAGAAAGTGCAAGCGCCAATGGGCGTGTACAGCACACTTGGCAATCACGATTATGGCGATTACATCACTTGGGAAAGTCAAGCTGCTAAAAATCAGAATTTAAAAGATTTAAAACAAACACATGCAGCAATGGGATGGAAATTAATGATGAACGAACATGTTGCACTTAAAAAAGGTGATGCAGAAATTGCTGTCATCGGTATTGAAAACTGGGGAGGTAATTTGAATTTTCCGAAGTATGGAGATATGAAAACAGCACACGCAGGAACAGAAAAATATCCTGTTAAACTTTTATTATCGCACGATCCTTCACATTGGAACATGCAAGTAACAGAAGAGTTTAAAGATGTGGACATTACATTTAGCGGTCATACACACGGCTTTCAATTCGGAATTGAAATTCCTGGATTAATAAAATGGAGTCCATCTCAACTTGTTTATAAGCAATGGGCTGGTTTGTATTCCAAAGACAAACAACATTTGTATGTGAATCGAGGATTAGGATTTTTGGGATATCCTGGTAGAGTAGGTATAATGCCGGAGATTACGGTAATGGAACTATTTAATGCTTAGGCATGAGTAATTCTCATCGCTACGTCATTCCGTGCCGCGACACGGAATCTGCTTATTAGAACTTCCTGCCTCTTTCATTAGATCCTGTGTCGGAGCAAGGGATGAGACTTCGAAATGGAAACGTTGTTATTAATAATCCTAAATCTTACATTTGTGAAATGGCAGACGCTCTCAAAGATATGTTCTCAAAAAAATTCTATGAGCGATTGGCTCTTGAATTAAATAAAGCAGATAAAAATATTCATCCCCATAAGTTTGTTAAAGATGTTACCAAAGGATTAGATGCACTTTCCTTGAATCAACGAATGCGAAATACATCGGTGGTTTTGAAACAACATCTTCCAACTGATTATAAAAAATCAATCAACACCTTATTTAAAGTTGTCCCAGAGTTTAAAGGTTTTTATACTTCTCTTTTGTTTCCTGATTTCGTTGGACAATATGGTCACGATGATTATGACCAATCCATGGAAGCATTAAAATATTTTACTCAATTTGGTTCTTCTGAATTTGCTATCCGTGAATTTTTGAAAAGAGATTTAAAGAAAACATTAGCGGTCATGAAAAAGTGGTCGCTTGATAAAAATCATCACATTAGAAGATTATCGAGTGAAGGAAGCCGTCCACGCTTGCCTTGGTCATTTAATTTGGATGAAATTGCAAAAAATCCCCTGCTCACTCAACCCATTTTAGAAGCATTAAAAACCGACAAAGAATTATACGTTAAAAAATCGGTAGCCAATCATTTGAATGACTTTTCTAGAATCAATCCGGAATGGATGTTGAAAGTTGTCAACTCTTGGGATAGAAAAAATGAAGATACGGCTTGGATTGTAAAACATGCAAGTCGTACATTGATTAAGAAAGGAGATCAAAGATCGTTAGCAGTGTTTGATTATGAGAAGAATGCAAAATTGAAAATTGAAAATTGGAAAATTGGAAAGTTGAAAATTATGTTGGGGGATAATTTTTCATTTTCATTTGATATTGTTTCAGAGAAAACAAAATCTCAAAAATTGGTGATTGATTACGCTATTCATTATCAAAAAAAATCCGGTGAACTTGCTCCTAAAGTCTTTAAGTTAAAAGACCTCGAGCTCAAACCCAAAAAAACGGTTGCAATATCAAAATCTCATCGCTTTATGGATTTTACTACCCGCAAACATTATCCAGGAAAACATGCTGTTGAGATTATGGTGAATGGGAAGTCTTATGGTAAGAAGGAGTTTGTGTTGGTTGGGTAGGCCTCAGCCCCGGCCCCTATCCTTGCTCAAGGAGAGGGGAGTCGCTCCGTAAATTAGAATCCAGAATAATTCCTACTTTTACTTCGTGAACTCAAAAGTATTTCAAGTCCTTCAATACATTCTTCTCCTAGCGGTTGGTGTTTCTCTTTGTATCCTCTTTTTTAACACACTTGATTTCGAAGCCTTAAAAGCAAAGGTTATCAATGGAAATTTTTCTTGGTTTTATGTTGTGATGTTTGTTTCTGTAATGGTATATGTATTCAGAACACTTCGCTGGCAAATGTTAATTCGTTCCATCGGACATGAAACAAAATTTCTGAATGCTTTCTCAGCGTTATCAATCAGTTATTTTGTGAGTTTTATTGTTCCTCGTTTGGGCGAAGTAACCCGTTGTTTGTCGGTAAAGAAACAACATAACATTCCATTCATGCAATTGCTGGGAACTGTTATCATCGAACGCATTGTGGATGTAATAAGTCTGGTGATTCTTTTATGCCTAACACTTGTTTTGCAGTTTGATCAAATTGTGGAATTTATGCAAGCGAATGTGTTTTATCCCATCTATGAAAAATTAGTCCTGGAAATTATTGCTGGCAATATTACTGTTTTGATTATTGCTTGTTCAGTTATGCTTCTTAGCATTTGTTTGTTCTTCTATTTTAGAAAATACATTCGTGAGCGTTCTCCAAAATTAGTTGTAAAGTTTATTGAAGGCTTAAAAGAAGGAATCACCAGCGTTTCGAAATTGAAACAGAAAAAACTTTTTATTCTCTATACTTTTTTGATTTGGGTGTGTTATTATCTGATGACGTATTTTTGGTTTTTTGTTTTTGAGGAAACAAGTGTGCTTACTTGGGGCGCTTGCCTTTCTATTTTAACAATAGGAACCATTGGGCGCTCCGTGCCAATTCAAGGCGGTGGAATGGGAGCGTATCACTTTTTAGTAACGAGTGTTGTTGTGTTGTATGGTTTATCAGAAACCTGGGGAAAAGATTTAGCAACATTGATTCATGCCGGACAAACATTTTTCACGTTTGCAATGGGCTTGGTAGGTTTGTTGATTTTCTTTGTGAGCTACTGGAAAAGGGAACGCGGATGACACAGAAAAAAGGGATTAAAAAAGATTTTTATTTTTGACGACCTAATTCCTTCATCACCAACCTCGCTCTTGCATGAAATCCAATAGTAGTTTTCGGCAACTGGTCTTCAATAGCCGCTTTTAATTCAGGAATTAATTCAGGATGCACTTTCGCAATGTTTCCAATGCATTGTAGTGAAAATACTTTTATAGCCAAGGTTTCATCGCTGGAAAGAATATTGTCGAAACATAAATTGATCAATTTTCCTTGAAGTTTTTCAGGAATTTTATGTGATGCTAAAACGTTTAACATTCCTCTTTTTATACCTGCTATTTTAAAACTTTGGACAGTATCAATAAATAATTTCAAGTAAGGTTTTAATAGTTCCGGGTGTTTGTTATTTACCACAGCCAATAGCCACGCAGCTCTTTGTGGTAAAGGTGCTTTTTCGTTGTAAATGATTTCAATTATTTTTTTGAATTCAACAGCATTGTTTCCAATTGCCTTCGCAATTTTATCGGTATTGGAACGGGAATGTTCTTTTGAAAGTTGAGATTGGTAATTCATAGTCGAACGCACATTAGTAAACGTCATCCCGTGCTACGACAAGGGATCTCATTGATGTTAGCAGCAGCAATTAGCAGATGCCGTGTCGCAGCTCGACATGACATTTCATTGGAGTAAATTCTTTCAGGAATTCTATTTCAACTCCGGCATAGTATATTTTCTTCCTTTGTTTTGTTCTTTCAAATAATCCATTAGAGGAGCAAAATAATCCAACATTGCTTTTGCGCTCAATTCACTTCCTGTTTTATCTTTTAATAATTGTCGCCAATCAGCACTTGCTCCGGGCTTCATTAATGATCCAATGAATTCACCCACTTCTTTGTTTCCATAATAATTGGTAGCGTGAGGATCCTGGTGTAAAATGTTTTTAGAAATATGGTCGTGTACCTGAAACAACAATACAAACGATAATGCATAATCGTAATATTGTGCCGCATCGTTATTAATATGTGTTTTTGTAGCAGCATCACAAAATTCTTCTCCGCGGATTGTTGGAGGAGCAATTCCTTGATATTGAGCTGCCAGTTCCCACCAACGTTTGTTAAATTGGTCAGCAGGCAAGTTGTTTGCATAAATGTCGTGTTCGAACATACTCATCGTTCCTGTGCTGAATGGAATAAATACTACATAGTTCAATGCTTCCTTCAAAAGTGTTTGCATTTCATCTGATTTTGAATTTTTAGGAATCAGATTTAAGTTTTCCATAAATGGTTTTTGCATTGCAGCCATTCCCATTAAACTTCCTAATGCTTCGTGATAAGCTCGGTTTGCTCCTTCGCGCAATAAGTTTGGAACTTCAGGATTGCTATACGACAGGTAATAATAAATATGTCCCAATTCGTGATGTGATGTTTCATACCATTCGCTGTTTGGAACAGCACTCATTAAACAACGCACATCTTGATCGTAATCCATGTGCCATGCCGAAGCGTGATTGTTCTTTTTATACTTTGCATCTTTCGGAGCGGGGTAGAGGTCAGATTTTTCCCAGAACGATTTTGGTAATTCAGGAAAACCGATACTCATATAAAAACGTTCTCCTTGTTTAACAATCCACTCTGCATCTTTTGTTTTTAAGGCACTGTCCAAATTAATTCCTTTAACTTCTACTAAGCTTCCCCAATCTTGTCCCCAACGGTTGGGCAACCATTGTGCTGGTAACAAATCCGGAACTTCTTTTACGGCATATTTTTTAGCGTATTCATAACGCGCATAGGTATGAAGTTCTCTAAACAAGGGAGCTAATTCTTTGTTGAACTTTTGTAACAGCTCAATCATTTCCTGAGTGGTCATTCCATAATCAGAAACTTGGTATTCAAAATAATCTTTATAACCCAAACCCTGAACCGTTTTGTTACGCAAATCACGTAAATTCACCAAACCCGCTTTTAATCCTTTACCAACTTCCTTACTTGCTTCCCAAGCTTTCAAACGTTTTGCCATGTTTGTTTCGTGTGATAAAATGCCATCAATATCATTTGTTGAAACCGATTTCCCATCTATCTTGAAATCATATCCAAACATATCTGCATTTTGCTTTGTCTCAGCTTTAATACGCTCCTTCACAACATCCTGAATCGTTTCTGGATTGTTAGCCGCTTTGTACATGATGCTTTTCAATTGCTTTACTTGAATTGGAGTTAACTTGTCTTTCTGAGCTAAGAACTTTGTTGCTGTTTCTATATTTTCCTTGCTTCCAGTATATTTTGCGGCTTCTTCTTGTGCAGTGTTTACAGCATTTGGAGTAATGGTATCTCCTTCAACAATATGTGTATTGGCTTTCCAATCAGCTTCATTGCTGATGATGCTCAACGCTTGGTATTTTTTATTGTATCCGTCCAAGAAAGTCTGAACGCTATCTTGCAGAGCTTTGTTAGCATTCTCATCTGTTTTTGCTGAGTCGCTTCCGCAAGAGTATATAAATAGAGAAGCAGATAATAGAAAGACAATTTTTTTACTCATTTTTGCCGTTTTTTTTATGGAATTCTTGAATACGCTGTATTTCATTTTATTGTGTTTTTTAATTGGGTAGCAAATGTAGTAAAAACTTATCTTTACATCATTATGTCAACTCACAAGCAAAAAGCAATCATAGTCGGACCTGCATTTCCTTTACGGGGTGGGATTGCCAATTTTAATGAAGCTTTGTGCAGAGCAATGAATGCTGATGGCATCGATACAAAAATCATCTCGTTTTCTCTTCAATATCCAAGTTTTTTATTTCCCGGGAAAACCCAGTTCGATAAAGGGAAAGGGCCGAAAGATATTCACATTGAAACAAAAATCAATTCGATCAATCCTTTTAATTGGATAAAAGTAGCTTCACAAATTAAAAAACAAAAACCAGATTTTGTAATTTTTCGATTCTGGCTTCCTTTTATGGGTCCGTGCTTAGGAACCATTGCCGGTCTAATAAAAAGTGGAACAAACATTAAAGTAATTGCGATAACGGATAATGTGATTCCGCATGAAAAACGTTTTGGCGACAGAGCATTTACAAAGTATTTTATCAAACGTTGTGATGGATTTATCGCAATGTCGCAAGCGGTGTTGAACGATTTAAAAGAATTTACTTCAACGGATAAAAAATCATTTTTACCACATCCCATTTATGATATTTTCGGAGAAAAAGTAAGTAAATTGGAGGCTTTGCAGAAGCTAGGATTGAATTCAAACGATAAACACCTCTTGTTTTTTGGCTTTATCCGTAAATACAAAGGCTTGGATTTGTTGCTGGAAGCTATGGCTGATGAGAGAGTAAAGGAATTGAATGTGAAGCTGATAGTGGCAGGAGAATATTATGAAGACGCAGCTCCTTTCAATGAAATTATCCGTAAAAATGGTTTGGAGCCGAACATTATTCTAAAAACAGAATACATCCATGCTGATGATGTACGCTATTATTTTTGCGCAGCAGACATGGTTACACAACCCTACCGAACAGCCACTCAGAGTGGAGTTACACAAATTGCGTATCATTACGAGCGACCAATGTTGGTGACCAATGTGGGCGGTTTGCCAGAAATAGTTCCTCACAACAAAGTAGGCTATATAACCGAAATTTCTTCCAAATCCATTGCGGATTCCATTGTTGATTTCTATACCAATAATAGAGAACAAGAATTTACCTCAAATACCGTTATAGAAAAGAAGCGGTTCTTATGGAGCAGTTTTGTGGATGGCTTAAGGGATTTGCATAAGCGTTTATAGCTAGAAAGCTCCCCCTCAATTAATGGCGAGGCCTTGCTCGCCATCGCGAGTAAAACCTCGCGACCATTTCCCTAATTAACTCATTATTGGCTTAATATTTGAAAACACCTTCTTAAATTTTCGTACTTTTGTACCTGAATTAGTTCATAAAAAGCGATAAATTACTCATGTATCTTTTTTCGCTTTTTACGTTACAGTAAAAACTAATACTTAATGCTATGAAAAAACCGTTTTTAATCGTTTTTGGAATTTTACTTTCAGCTACTCTTTTTGCTCAAACAGCACCAAATGTAACAGATGCTGCAGGTAAAAAACAAGGTCATTGGATTAAGGTTGATGAAGATAAAAAGAAAATCTACGAGGGAAATTTCGTGAACAATATTCCGGTTGGAACCTTCACCTATTTCTATGATACAGGTACTCCTTGGTCCATTTCTGTTTTTTCAAAAAATGGAACCGTTGCCAGAGCTAAAATGTTTGATGCTGGTGGAAAGTTAACTGGAGAAGGAAAATTTGTAAACGAGAAAAAAGATAGCACCTGGAAGTTTTTCAATCAGGAAGGCAAACTGTTATCAGATGAAGTATATGTAAATGGAACGAAGAATGGTACTGCTAGAGTTTATTATTCAAACGGACAAATTGCTGAAGAAAAAATATGGAAGAACGGAGTGTTGGAAGGTCCATGTAAAAAATACTTTGAAGGCGGACAACTAAAATATTCAGGTGGCTATGCAAAAAATAAAGTAGAAGGGAAAGTAATTTATTACTACGGTTCTGGAAAGGTTGATGCTGAAGGATTGTATTTGAATGATGTAAAAAATGGACCATGGAAATATTTTAAAGAAGACGGAACTTTGTTGCGTACCGACACCTATCAATATGGTAAAATGACCGAAACGACTGATAAGAATAAGAACAGAGACGTTATCACAAAAGAGCAACAAGCAGAAGAAAAAAAGAAATCACAACAGTTTGAATTGAAAGATCCGCATTCAGAAAATTATCGCGGAGAATATTAAATGAGCAAAAAAGGAAAAGTATTATTGGCAATGAGCGGTGGAATTGATAGTTCCATCGCTGCTTTGTTATTACACGAGCAAGGATATGAAGTGGTTGGTATAACCATGAAAACATGGGATTACGCATCTTCAGGAGGAGCAACGAAAGAAACAGGTTGTTGCAGTTTGGATTCTATCAATGATGCGAGAATGCTTGCAGTGAATCTTGGTTTTCCACATTTTATTTTAGATATCCGTCAAGAATTCGGAAATTATATCATCGATAATTTTGTAGAAGAGTACATTGCAGGTCGAACGCCCAATCCATGTGTATTATGCAACACACACATTAAATGGGAAGCGTTATTGAAACGTGCTGATATGCTGGAATGCGATTTTATAGCAACCGGACACTACGCTCGTATTCGTGAAGAGAATAATCGTTTTATTGTTTCCAGAGGTTTGGATACCAATAAAGATCAATCGTATGTGCTTTGGGGCTTGACTCAAGAAAGTTTGAAACGTACTATTTTTCCTTTGCAGAATTTTCGTAAATCGGAAATCAAACAGATGGCAATTGATAATGGCTATGTTGATTTGGCAAACAAAAGCGAGAGTTATGAAATCTGTTTTGTACCCGATAATGATTATCGTGGTTTTCTAAAACGTAAAATAGATGGCTTGGAAGAGCGTGTTGCAGGCGGTGATTTTGTTGACAGGACAGGTCGTGTTTTAGGGAAACACAAAGGCTATCCTTTTTATACAATCGGTCAGCGTAAAGGATTAGAAATTGCAGTTGGTGAACCGTTGCATGTTCTTGAAATTCTTCCGGAGACAAATACTGTTGTGTTGGGAACCAAAGAAGATTTAGAACAACAACAAATGATTGTAGGAAAATACAACCTGATTAAATATGCTTCAATTCCGGATAGTATGGAATTGCTTACTAAAATTCGATACAAAGATGCCGGTTCAATGGCAACCGTTTCTCATAAAGACGATAAACTAAATGTATTGTTTCATAATACTGTATCAGCTGTTGCACCTGGGCAATCAGCTGTGTTTTACGAAGGCGAAGATTTAGTTGGTGGTGGCATCATTGAGCGCCAGAAGCTCATTCTATAATTTTTTCGAAGAGCAATTTATCTCGCATCGTCATCCCGTGCCACGACACGGGATCTCCTATTTACGGAGAGACGACAAACAACGGGGAGATGCCGTGTCGGGGCAGGGCCTGACGACTCATAAAGGATTCTTTTCTTCAAATCACATTATTTCCTTTTCCCAACAATATTCCTTAACTTAGCTGATGATTAAATTTTAACAAATGCAAAAAATCATCAGCTTCTTTTTTGTCTTGCTTATAGTCGTTTCTGGGAATCATTCTTGTAAAAAAGAAAAAGATCCTGATCCAGATATGGGCTACAATTATTTTCCAAATCAAGTTGGGAAATACGTGATTTACGATGTCGATTCTTTTTACTACAACGATTTTAATGTTCCTTTAACCATAGATACATTCAAATTCCAGGTAAAAGAGAAAATTCAATCTACCTATTTGGATAACCAAAATCGTACTACACTTCGCTTGGAGCGTTACGTTCGTTTCTACAATCTTTTGGTTCCTTATAGTTCTATGCCTTGGGTGCTCCGCGATGTATGGGCAGCAAACAGAACGGCTACAACAGCTGAAAAAGTTGAAGAGAATGTGCGTTACATTAAACTGGCATTTGCAGTAAAACAGGATCAGACTTGGAATGGAAATGCACAAAACATTTTAGGCGAACAAACCTATTCATATACATTTATTAACCAGCCAAGAACAATAGGAGACACTTCATTTGATTCGGTATTGCAGGTAAATCAATTGGATGAAGCATCTATTATAAATAAAAGATATTCTATTGAGAAGTATGCAAAACGTACAGGTTTGATTTATAAACAAGTAATTGATATTGAGTCGCAGCCTAATTCAGCTTGGTATAATTCTACATTGTTCCCTTTTGGAAGTGATTCTATAGCCGCATTTTTAGCGCAACCAATTATGACTCGAGTAACTTCAGGCCATCAATATACATATACTTACAACTCTTCTGGAACAGAATAATTCTTATGAAAAAAATAATTTCTCTTGTATTGTTTTCTTTGTTTTTACAATTTTCTTTTGCTCAAACAGTTAAAACTTATCTGGTTGTTTTTAAAGACAAAAACAATTCAACTTATTCAATCGATAAACCTGATGAATTTCTTTCTGAAAAGTCGATTGCACGCAGACAAAAACAAGGAATTGTAATTAACTCGCGCGACCTGCCCGTTAATGCTACTTATATCAATGATGTAAAAAGTATTGGTGTGACAGTAGTAAATCATTCGAAATGGATGAATGCCCTTACAATCTCTACAAATGAGGAGTCTAAATTGGAAAGCATTAAAAAATTATCTTTTGTAAAAGAAATTATTTTAACAGCCGATCCTTCAGCAATCAAAATTCATTCAGAAAAATTTGAGCAATCAAAAAATACACAAGCTATCTCAGCGAATAATTCTTCACAAAAAGCTGTCGCATCTCTTTTAAATTATGGTCCGTCTTTTTTTCAAGCAAACCAAATTGGGATGGATTGCATGCACGATATGGGTTATATGGGACAAGGAATGACTGTTGCTGTTTTGGATGCCGGATTTTTTAAAGCAGACTCATTACCCGCTTTTGATAGTATTAGAATGAACAATCAGATTTTAGGTTGCAGAGATTTTGTTACTGGTGATACAATGGTTTACGAAGATTATCCGCACGGAATGAATGTACTTTCATGTATGGCAGCAAATTTACCAGGACAATTAGTTGGAACAGCTCCGAAAGCAAAATATTGGTTGATAAGAACAGAAGACGCTTTTACAGAAACATTACAAGAAGAAGTCAATTGGCTAGTAGGTGCAGAGTTTGCTGACAGTGTGGGAGTAGATGTAATCAACTCATCTTTGGGCTACAGCAAATTTGATGGAGGTATTGGGGATCATTATTATTCTGATATGGATGGGAATTCAACTATCATTTCGAATGCAGCAGATTGGGCAGTGAGCGTAGGGATTTTTGTTACTACAAGTGCTGGTAATTCTGGAGGTCCGCCATGGTATAAAATTACAGCACCAGGTGATGCGGATAGTGTATTGACAATTGGCGCAGTTGATTCAGCGGGAGTAATTGCAGGATTTAGTTCACGCGGATTAACATTTGATGGAAGAGTAAAGCCGAATACCTGTGCACGCGGAGTACAAGCGGTGATTGCAGCTAATTTTGGTGGAATAACAACATCAGGAGGAACTTCTTTTTCTTCTCCAATTACGGCAGGTGCTGTTACTTGTTTATGGCAGGCAAATCCAAGTGCCAATATTTTAGATTTAATTTATGCCATACAGTCAAGTGCTACTCAAGCATTAAGTCCTGATTCTATTCAAGGATTTGGAATACCTAATTTTTGTAAAGCAGATTCTATTTTAGGATATATTTTAAGTGTGGATGATTTACTTGTGGCTGATGACAACGCTTTGTCTGTGTACCCAAATCCATTTGATTCGAATTTTATGATCGAATTTTATTCAACAAAAAAGGAAACAATGCGTATTGAATTGTACGATGTTGCGGGAAGAAAAATCATTGCTCAGCAACAAGCTGTTTTTGCGAACACAAAAAATAAATTTTCTCTTTCAGATATATCGACCATCTCAAAAGGTGTTTATACGTTGCGTTTAATCAGCTCTGATAAAACGCATTTTTCAAAAATCATTAAACATTAATTTTATTATTTCTTCTCTTTTATGAAAAAAGTATTAAGTCTAATTTTAGTTTTCAATTTTTCAATTTTCAATTTTCTAAAAGCCGATGAAGGAATGTGGCTGCCTATT
>Ga0163149_10003474_pt1 | contig 17912 bp, 11 predicted proteins | sample OliLakLV19MP5G1_FD_148604 | JGI IMG/M metagenome (GOLD analysis project Ga0163149, IMG submission 148604) | Freshwater microbial mat bacterial communities from Lake Vanda, McMurdo Dry Valleys, Antarctica - Oligotrophic Lake LV.19.MP5.G1 | ecosystem: Environmental > Aquatic > Freshwater > Lake >...
TGTTCTTAAAAACATGAGCAATAATTCATATAAAAGAGCATCAAAATTATTTGAGTTCTCAGAAAAAAGTGATTTGCCTGCTCATATTTTTTCACAAGAGCAATACTTATTTTCGCATGGCGATCTTAAAGAATTACTTACGGATAGCAGTAGATTGTCTAAATTTCAATGGCCTTTTCCTGAGAAAGAATTGTCTAGAAAAATAGATCCAATGGAAAAACAGGCGTTATTTGATATGATCTACTATTTGCCCGGAGATCTGCTCACTAAAGTTGACAGAGCAAGTATGGCCTATTCATTAGAGACACGTGTTCCATACCTTGACCATAGATTGGTGGAAGTGGCCTTGAATATTTCTCCGGATCTTAAATACAAAAATGGAATTAGTAAATACATACTTAAGGAGATTCTATACCAATATGTTCCTAAAAGTTATTTCGACAGGCCTAAACAGGGCTTTGCAATTCCTCTTGTTAAGTGGCTTAAATACGAGCTCCGCTATTTGATAGAGGATATATTAAAACCTGAAATAATTACGCAGTATAATATTGTAAAAACTGAAGAAGTAGAAGAACTTAAAAAGCGTTTTTTTGCCGGGGAGGATTTTCTGTTTAACAGGCTTTGGTTACTTATTGTACTTCATAAATGGTTGTTGAAGTATGGTTGATGTTTACTGAGCAATAACTGTATCATATACTGCTCCGTATCCACCCCAAAAGCCAAGTCCACCATTAATGTTTGATGGAATTGAAGTAGGGGCCGCAAACGGATTTCCATTGTTGGAAACTTCTATTTCTAAACTTCTGTAAAACTCAAAACCCGCTCGGTCTATCGCACAAAATTTTACTACAACGGTATCGCCAACTTTAAAATAACCACGCTCTTCGTTATTATCATCTTCAGCACTTGAATTAAACTCCGCGCCACGGTTGTATGCAAAATCAAAACTTTTTCCATCCACAAATCTATCTTCGAAGGTTGAACCAATTGGCGCCACAAATCTGACATCTTTTCCAAAGCGCTTTGTGAACCATCTATAGTTATTTCCTAAACCAACAGGATCAGACAAATGTGCCCATATGAAGCCTAGTTCGGTGCTTGGCGGCTGGGTTTTAAACCATATACTGTCTAATGAAACTGGAGTAGGAATAGTAGTGGATGCTGTAAGTGTTTTTCCTTCCGCATAAACGGTAAGATGATATGTTTTACCAACTTCACCAACCATGTTTTCAGCTCTGTAAATTATAGGAGGAAAGAATTCATTATCAATAGTCAATTTCATTGTATCAGATGTCGTACCATCTGATACAATTACCACAGCATTAAAAATAATTGTATTGGCAATTACTGAAGAGTCCACCGGATCAAAGTATGCCTGGCTGCGCGATACCACTACATAAGGATACTGACCTTGTTCTATTTTTCCCTCTACTACAACTGTTGGCTCAGGCCTTGGTAATACAACTGTAATATCCTTTTCACAAGAGGAGAGGAAGGAAAACGCAATAAGCAGTAGACAGTAGGCAAAAAATATTCTTTTACTTTTCATTACACCTAAAATTTAAAATTCCATGTTACAGAAGGAAGAATTGGAAATAAGGAAACTTGCTTGGCTTTTATAACCAAATTTCCTTTTTTGATATCACCTTCATTCTGAAAATAAATAAAATATGGATTTTTTCTGTTATAAACATTGAAGACAGCAAAACTCCAACTGCTCTCATATTTTTTATGTTTTTTACCTTGCAATGTTGCTGCTATATCCATTCTGTGATATGGTGCCAAACGGAATGAATTCCTTTCTCCGTATAAGTTCACCAAGCTTCCTTCATATAAATATCTGGCAACTGGGAGCGTAATGGCATTGCCTGTTCCATATACAAATATGGTAGAGAGAGAAAGTTTTTTAGTTATTTCATATGCCAGCACTAACGATGCATCATGACGGCGATCATACTTCGCATAAAATTCTTTTCCCTGGTTTATTTCCGGGAATACTCTTGTGGTCCATGAAAGCGTATATCCAACCCATCCGTTAAATTTTCCTTTCCTTTTCTTTAGAAAAAATTCTGCTCCGTAAGATCTGCCATTGCCAAAGGTAAACTGGTTGTCCGCATTATCATTCACATTGTCTTCTGGGAGAGCGCCTTCTTTATATTCTACTTGGTTTTTCATGGTTTTATAATACAGCTCAACAGAACTCTCATAAGTATCTTCCTTAAAGTTTCTGAAATAACCAACAGCATATTGCGTTCCAAATTGTGGTTTTACTAACTCTGAACATGGCACCCAGATATCGGTTGGTAATGATACTGCGGAAAGTGAAGCTAAATGAACATACTGGTAGTTTTGAGTATAAGATGCTTTAAATGATGACTTTTTATTGATGGCATACCTGATTGCAAACCTTGGCTCAAGCCCTCCATAATTTTTTACTTTTTTTCCCTTACGGTATGTTATAGTATCAATAGTATTTCCTTGCAAGTCCTTTATATACCTATCGAATGGACCAACCTGTATAAAATAGGAGTAACGTAATCCTCCATTCAGTCGGATTTTTTCTGTAAGGTCAAAATCATCTGAAATATAAATTGCGGCTTCGTGTGCATATTGTTTAACAATTTTTCCGAGGTCAAATTCTACATCGCCGGATTTTGCAGAAGCATTGCTTGGAATAAAAGTATGGTAAGTATAATTTGCTCCAAATTTTACCTCGTGTCTTATGGAAGGAAAATATCCAAAATCACATTTCATGTTCCAGTCGCGAATACCCGAAAAAAGCTTGAACTCAAAACCGCTTTGTGTAGCGCCAAAAGAAAAATTGTAATCACTGAAGATCGCAGAAGTGTTCATGAATAATTTGTCATTGAATAAGTGGTTCCAGCGAAGAGAGGTGGTAGCGTTGCCCCAGGGGATTTCGACCTTAAAACCATTGTCTTTATTGTTATAAGTGAATACGTCCCTGCCAAAATATCCGCTTAAAAAAAGTCTGTCTTTATCCGATAACCTGTAATTAATTTTTGTGTTGAGATCATAGAAATAATAACCCGATCCTTTGAAAGGAGATGTCGATTTTATGAGAGGGCGGGTAAGAATATCGATGTATGTTCTGCGTCCAGATACAATGAATGAACCCGTATCCTTCTTAATAAATGGGCCCTGTAAAGTTAACCTGGATGATATAACCCCAATGCCTCCTTCGGCATGATATGATTTGCTGTTCCCTTCTTTCATGGAAATATCAAGCACTGATGAAAGCCTTCCACCATATTGAGCAGGCATCCCTCCCTTAATTAAATTTAAATTCTTTACGGCATCTCCGTTGAACACGGAGAAAAAACCAAAAAGGTGAGAGGCATTGTATACAACTGCTTCGTCCAATAAAATTAGATTTTGATCGGGTCCGCCGCCACGAACATAAAATCCGGAGTTACCTTCGCCGGATGATTTAACTCCCGGTAATAACTGTATTGTTTTTAAAATATCTACTTCGCCTAAAAATGCAGGAAGTTTTTTTATTTCCTCCATCTCTAGCTTGTTTACGCCCATTTGAGTGCTGCTCACATTTTTATTGGCCTTTTGAGCATCGATCTCTACTTCATCGGTTACAATTGAATTTAATTTAATAGAAACGTTAACGCGCAGATCTTTATCCAGTTTTATTTCCTGTACTATATCATCAAAGCCTATATAGGATACTACTAAATGATAGTTTCCCTTTGGAACAGTAATGGAATAAAATCCATATTGATTAGTACTTGTTCCTTTTATTAACTCTTTTATGTAAACCGTAGCACCAATAGAATACTCTCCTGTGGCATCTTCTTTTACGTATCCGCTGACAGTAAATTTTTCTTTTTCCTGAGCCCGTATGCGCACTGTGAAAAGTAATAGAAAAGAAAAAAGTAAAAATTGTAAATGTCTCATAATTTAAATAACGTCACAAAACTATGGAAACTATTTTTGATTTCAAAGTTTCCAAGACTAAAAAGATAAAATTCTCATTAAGTATTTTTTAACTTTAGACTCTGTCGGTGGAAATGTTCTCCCACGTACTTGAAAATTCTGATCACTTAAAAGAATCTTCGGGATGTAGCGCAGCCCGGTAGCGTACTTGCATGGGGTGCAAGGGGTCGCAGGTTCAAATCCTGTCATCCCGACGAACAAAGCCCTCTCCGTTTAAGCGGATGAGGGCTTTGTAATTAAGAATTTTTAACAGATCCAATGTCGCTTAGTTTCCGTATCTGTATTAAAAGGAAGCTATATGAAAACGACTCAAAAGATTCTCCTGCTAATTATATTTATTTCAATAAGCATGTTCGGACAACAACCTAAAAAACCGGTTGTAAATAAAGAACAGCTGAAACAATCTTCATCAGAAAAAGTGATAAAAACAGATGCTGAATGGAAAGCTTTGCTTACGGAGGAACAATACAACGTTACACGTAAAAAAGGTACTGAACGAGCATTTACCGGATCGTGCTGGAATATTCACGAACCCGGGAACTATTACTGCATTTGTTGTAACAAACTTTTGTTCACTTCCGAGAAAAAATTTGAATCGGGTACAGGTTGGCCGAGTTTCACAAAACCTGCGGATGCTAATTGTATTTCTGAGATAAGTGACAACTCATACGGAATGGCTCGTACTGAGGTAACATGTACAAGATGCGATGCTCATTTAGGACATGTTTTTGATGATGGTCCTAAACCAACCGGAAAACGTTATTGTATCAATTCTGTTTCACTCAGGTATGAGAAAAAGTAGTTGGGTTATTTTACAAGCAAAATATTTCCTTTCTTGATGATTTCTTCTCCATTGGTAAATGTTACGTTTGCCGTATAGGCAAAGACTGCTGTATTCATTGTCTTTCCTTTATAAGTTCCATCCCAACCGTGCTTGATATCCTTGGTCTCAAAAACTTCATTTCCCCAACGATCATAAATAGTGAAGTTGATATTCTTAATGCATTTGCTGAATACCATAATCACATCATTTTGATTATCTCCATTAGGAGAAAATGCATTCGGAATAAACAGTTCATCACAATAGATTTCATTTACAACAATCGTTATGCAGGCATTGTCGGAGCATCCGTCTGCATTGATAGTTGTTACACAATAGGTGGTAGTTTGAACAGGATTCGCAATGGGATATCGGCAATTAGTACAACTTAAACCAGATGATGGTGACCAGTTGTATGACATTCCTCCCGACGCTGACAATACAGTGCTTTGCCCTGAAATTATTGTTGTATTTCCTTGAACATTTACCGTAGGAGTGGGAACAACTACAATATTGACAATATCAACATCATAGCAAGGCCCATTGGCAACGGTTACTGTATAAATGGAATTTATCACTGGGCTCACAGAATTTGTGTTTGTAAAAATCCCGTTATCCCAGGAATAATTATTTCCACCCGATGCTGAAAGCACAATTATTTCACCTTCGCATAATGTATCATCCGGCCCTGCGTTGGCAAGAGGGACTTGGTAAACAGTAATGTTGATTGAAGTTGTATCAATGCAAGTGCCGTATGATACAGTAACGGAATAAACGCTATTAGAAGTTGGATTGCTTGTTATAGTTGATGCAGTAGAACTTGTATTCCAAGAATAACTTGTTCCTCCAGAAGCAGTGAGCCCTACATTGTTCCCGTTACAAATTGTAGTTGTGCCTGTAATTACTGCAATAGGTGATTGATTAACTGTGATGTTAAATGTTGCGGTATCCTTGCAGTTACCGTTTAATCCTATAACTGTGAAAGTGCTAAATGAAGTAGGGGAGACCACAATTGTATTCGTGGTAACTCCGTTGTTCCAGAGATAAGTAGAAGAACCGAATGCAGTTAATGTTGTATTAAACCCGCTGCAAATAACAGTTGTTCCGGAAATAACCGAAGAAGGGATCTGGTTCACTGTAACTGTTACAGTATCTTTTGCAGGACACAAACCGTTATTGCTTACAGTTAAAATATAATTGGTAATCCCGGTTGGGTTGGCAATTGGATTAGCGATAGTTGAATTGCTCAACCCAGCAGAAGGTGTCCATGAATAAGTTGTTCCGCCACCACCGGCAATGCCATTTAATTGAATTGCCCCACCTTCACACATCGAGGTATCTACGCCAGCTGCAGAAGTGATTATGTTAGTTATTGTTACTGGAATAATTATTGAATCAAGAGGGCAACCGACAATAAGTTTCACGTTATATGTTCCTGCCAGGGTATAGGTGTGAGCAGGATTTTGTACTGCAGATGTGGCGCCATCACCAAAATCCCATTGCCATGAAGTGAGCGGGCTCCACAGCCCACATTGGTTTGTAGTATCAGTAAAATTAATGGAGGTGTTGCATGTTGTAGAAGTTGATCGTGTGAACCCGGGTATTACATCAGGCTTTTTAAAACGGAATACAACAGGAGCATCATCTCCTAAAGTAAAGTTAGTATTTTGAAAGGCCCCGGGAGTTACCGGAAAATTTTGAGAGTGTGTGGTACCCGCGATAATAGGTTCTTCGAGTCCGCATTCGCTTGGCAATAGCACCATACGAGAATGTTTGTAGTCATCGGCAAGGCCTCCAACATAGGTCGCGTAATGTAAATTGTTACCGGTGGAGTTTAATTTACCAACGAATATGTCAGTGCTACCATTTGGTAAGGTATTATATGCACATGAGGTAACAGGGAAGTTGTTTGATGTAGTATGCCCGGAAATAAATATTTCATCTAACGCGTTTAGCCCAATACCCCATCCGGTCTCTGAGCCATTTCCCCCTATGTAGGTAGAAAAACCAAGTGCTGTCCCTGTAGCATTTAATTTAGTAACGAATACATCCATGGTGCCGAAACCATTATGTGTCTGGTCATAGGACCCTGGTGTAACAGGATAATCATTGGATGATGTTTCTCCTACAATGTATGTTTCGTTAGCGGCATTAATTACAATATCCATTGGGATCTCATAACCGGCGATTCCACCGATATAAGTGAGATGGCTTAATAAACTTCCGGCACTATTAAATTTTGCAACGAATACATCGTATTGCCCACCGTTAAAAGTTCCATCGAATGCTCCGAGTGTTGCAGGCAAGTCGTTGGAGTCGGTGTATCCCGCAATAATTATTTCTCCTGCCGCGGTTACAGCTACAGCATTTCCGCAATCGAATATTGAACCTCCAATAAATGTTGAAAAAATAAGCGCAGATCCCGTCGCGTTGATTTTTGTTACAAACGCGTCGGCTGCTCCATTAAAAGTTTGATCATAAGCACCTGCCGTTACAGGAAAATTAGCGGCTGCTGATCCTGTAACAAATGCTTCCCCTAACAGGTTTAGCACAATAGAATTTCCGGTACTGCTGGAACCCACACCACTTAAAAAAGTAGAATATAAAAGTCCGGTACCGGTTGCATTTAGTTTTGTAACAAATGCGTCTCCACCATCAAAAAAAGTATCGAATGCACCGGTGGTAATAGGAAAAGCGGATGAGCTTGTCCACCCTGTAACGAAAGCTTCACCTGCTGCGTTTATCGCTATACCGTAACCTGCATCAGGATTTGGTCCGCCTAAATAAGTGGCATATATTAATGAGGTTCCGTTAGGATTTAATTTAAAAACAAATACATCTCTTTTTACTCCCCCGCTAAAATTGGGTTGAAATACGCCCGACGATGTTGGAAAAAAAGACTGGTGCATACCAGTTGCGAAAACATTTCCTGCTGCATCAGCAGCAATATCGTGAAGGTATCCATCCGAAACAGTTGTCGCGCCGGTGTATGTTGCCCATAACATGGTAACAGGATCGATGACGAGCTCTTCATTTACATCATACTTGCTTTTCACTTCAAATCCAAACGTAGTGTTATCATATAGTTTATATACCACTCTTACCTGCCGTTTTATACCGTTTATTATCTGGTACGATTCCGGAATATTTTCTGTTAGTATTCCCCATGGAGTATGTATTTCAAGTTCCCCTGTTTCACTTACCCAAAGTTTTTTAATTCCGGTACATTCCATTTTTATATCATGAGTGTTGCCTCCCGGTTGGATCATAAAATCATATTTCAATTGTTTCCCGTTGCTATAATAGCAGGCATTAATGTTCTTGTATAAATTATTGTATTGTATCATGCGATAATCGGGTACATTTATCGCATATTTAGAAGGATCATTTCCGAGGAGATAATTTGTTTTACTTTCGGTAAAACCCTCCGCAGTAATATTAGCATCAGGATTTGAGCCTTTGAATGCCAGTTTCCATGCGAGATATTCATAATCATCATATTCTTTTGAAATGTTGTTGTTATTATAAAGAATTGATTTTTCTACAGGACGCCCGAAACAAAAACTAAGTTCATTTTTCATGAAGCAGACACCCGCATGCCATGAAGGGGAACTCGCCATATAAAGAATTTGTTCATCCCATTGGCCCATATTTTTTCTGAAAGTAAGAGGCAGGTCGCTCAGCTTATTTCCTATTTCTACACTATTATCCTTTTCTATATGATTATTTACACCTGCCACAGTTGATGGAATTAATAAAAGGAAAAAACAAATTGGAAACCCGAGTAAAGTTTTAAGAACTTTCATTGTGGTCATTATTAGATCTCTATTAAATATAGTCGAATATTATAAAAACAATTGATTAAAATAGTTTTTAATGTAATAGTCAAGATATTTTAATATGATTTATATATGCTTTTTTTAAGTAATTTAGCACTATTAGATGTAAGTATCATGATGCCATCAAGTGATTTGTTCCAGCTTATAAAGTCTCTTACACAAACCGAAAAGAGATACTTTAAAATACATGCTTCGCGGCATGTTTTGGGTAAGTCAAATAATTATGTACGCTTGTTTAATGCTATAGAAGAACAAGATGCTTATGATGAGAAAAAAATAAAAAATATTTTTAAGGAGGAAAATTTTGTAAATCATTTTCATTTGGCAAAAAGATATTTACACAGATTGATTAAAAAAAGTCTGATAAATTATCATGCAGAAAGTACAATAGATGCAGAGTTAAAAGATAACCTAAGGTACCTGGAGGTATTATTTAAAAAGGGCTTGTATGAACAATGCGAAAAAATAATAAAGGAATCGTTAAAAAAAGCTAACAAATATGATAAAACTCAGTCTGCTCTAGAGTTATTAGCTTGGGAGATGGAATTAATGTCAGTGTATTCTTTCAAGGAGGAGGTGTCAAAACATTCTCATAGAATTTTTAACGAATCGGTAAGGCTTATGGATATACATAAAAATTTTTTGGAGTATAAAGAAAAAGAAATAGAGGCATCAAATGTTCTTAATCGTACGGGGTTTGCCCGGACTAAGGCCGATATAGAAAAATACAATGCTATATTGAATTTACCTTTTTTTAAAAAAAGCCCCAATGCAAAATCATTCAGAAGTAATTACATTTTTTATGGAGTAAATTCCATTTGCAATTACATGTGCAATAAATATGCAAATGCGACTTTATTTGCTGTCGAATTAATTGAATACCTGGAGAAGAACCGCCATCAACTTGCTGAAACTCCTCTTTTGTTTGTTAATGCGTTACATAGCCAGATCTATTACCAGATACACTTTAAAAATTATAACAAAGCATTAATTACAATACAAAAGTTGAGAAGTATAAATACCTCTTCGCAAGAAATTAATCACGAAATTTTTTATACGGCCAACAATCTTGAAATACAGGTTTATTTAAGTACGGGAAAATATGACCAGGGGATTTTGCTGGCTGAGAAAATACAGAATACATTTGAACAGCCTTATTTTAGTAAGTTAAATGAAAAAAACAGTGGTGTTCTGTATGGCTCTTTAGCAAAATTATATCTTGGCGTCGCTAGATATGACAAAGCGGGGTACTATTTGAATAAAATTTTTACTGAACTCAAAAATATCCGAAGTGATGTAACTTGTATTCTTCAATTGTTGCGCTTGATAATACATTATGAAATGGGAAAGAAGGATTTAATCGAATATTCCGTAAAGTCTACCTACAGGTATCTATACAAGAGAAATCGCCTTTATAAATTTGAAAATACTTTTCTGAATTTTATCAGAAAAGAAATTCCTAAAATGATTTCTAGAGACCAGGAAATAAAGGCATTTAAAAAACTTAAAAAGAATCTTGTGTTAATACTTAAAGACCCCTATGAGGCTAATATTTTAAAATTTTTTGACTTTATCGGTTGGCTGAATAGTAAGATCGAAAATAGGCCGTTCTTAGATATTATTAGAAAAAGCTAAAGGTGAATTCGTAATAGGTTAAGTTGTTTGTTAACCGTTTAATATTATTTTTATGTAAAATCTGCAAATGAAAAAAATACTTGTCGCAAATAGGGGAGAAATCGCCTTACGTGTAATGCGTTCATGCAAAGAGATGGGAATTAAAACGGTCGCTGTTTTTTCTGAAGCAGATAGAAGGGCTCCTTTTGTAAGATATGCCGATGAGGCCGTATGTATTGGTCCGCCACCGTCTTCGCAATCGTATCTTGATGGCGACAAGATCATAAAAGTTTGTAAAGATTTAAATGTTGATGGTATACATCCAGGTTACGGATTTCTTTCTGAGAATGCAGCCTTTGCCCGCAAAGTAAAAAAAGCAGGGATAATCTTTATTGGCCCATCTCCTGAATCCATGGAAATAATGGGAGATAAACTTTCTGCAAAAGCCGCTGTAAAAAAATATAAGATCCCTATGGTGCCGGGTACTGATGGCGCCATTACCAATGTTGAAGACGCAAAAAATATATCAGCATCAATAGGATTCCCAATACTTATAAAAGCCAGCGCAGGTGGCGGTGGAAAGGGAATGCGTATCGTTGATGATGTAAAAAGTTTTGAAGAGCAAATGAAACTGGCTGTAAGCGAAGCTACATCTGCCTTTGGAGATGGATCAGTATTTATTGAGAAATATGTTGCAGGTCCAAGACATATAGAAATACAAGTGTTGGGCGATACACATGGTAACATTGTTTATCTTTTTGAAAGGGAATGTTCGATACAACGCAGGCATCAGAAGGTTATTGAAGAAGCACCATCTTCAGTTCTTACTCCTGAGATACGTAAACAAATGGGTGAGTGTGCCGTGGATGTTGCAAGGGCCTGCGATTATATTGGCGCAGGAACCGTAGAGTTTTTATTGGATGAAAATAAAAATTTCTATTTTCTGGAAATGAACACACGTTTGCAGGTTGAACATCCCGTAACGGAAATGATAACCGGTAAGGACCTGGTGAAAGAGCAGATAAAAGTGGCAAGAGGGGAGAAGCTTGACTTTACACAAAATGATCTTAATATAAATGGCCATTCGATAGAGGTACGTGTTTACGCCGAAGACCCTGCAAATAATTTTTTACCTGATATAGGTAAATTAACCACTTATGTTAAACCTCAGGGGCCCGGAATACGTGTTGATGATGGTTTTGAAGAAGGCATGGATATCCCTATTTATTATGACCCGATGATTGCGAAGCTTACCGTTCATGCAAGCACACGTAAGGAAGCTATTGAAAGAATGCTCAGGGCTATTGATGAGTATAAAATAACAGGAGTAGAGACCACACTCTCTTTTTGTAAATACGTTTTAAAGCATGAAGCTTTCACGAGCGGTAATTTTGACACTCATTTTGTAAAGAAATATTTTACTCCTGAAAAGCTGCACTCTTACGACAAAGAAGAAGAAATTGTTGCTGCGCTTTCGGGTGCCTTGTTGACCACTATTAACAATTCCGAAGGAAAAATGGTTCAAAACACCGTTTTTAGATCTAAATGGCGGGAAAACAGGTTAGGATAAATACCCTCCTTTTCATAACTTATACCTTTATTTTTCGTTTAATATATAAGCATATTGGCATATTTATTGGTTGACTGTTGGTATAACAAATGAAAACGGCTATTTACATATTACTTTTTTCTTTGACCGGACTTAGCGCCGTTGCTCAATTGTCTGGAGGTAACGCAATGAAAGGCGGCTATAATACCGGCATTGGTACGGCAGTACGGGCTGTTGTTAAGGGGAATGATACTGTGTTGACGGTTAATCTTAATCCGGTTGTTATTTCAGCGAACCGCAAATTTAAAGATAAAAAGCAAGCAGAGATTTATTGGAAAATAAAACGTGATGTTAAGAAGGTATATCCTTACGCCATTCTTGCAGAAGCAAAATTAAAAGAATATAACGTGAAGCTTTCAACAATGACTAATGAGGAGCAGAAAAAGAAGTATATGAAAAAGGCGGAGAAAGAATTAAAAGATGAGTTTGAAGATGAATTAAAAAAATTGACGGTTAATCAGGGAAAAATTTTAATTAAATTGATCGATCGCCAGACTGGCGCTACTTCTTACGAACTTGTAAAAACATTGCGGGGTTCATTCTCAGCTTTTATGTGGCAATCGCTTGCTTCTTTGTTTGGAACCAACCTTAAAGCGGAGTACGATGCTAAGGATAAAGATAAAATGATCGAAGATGTGATCTACCTTATCGAGAGCGGAGAGATTTAGTAGAGGGAGAGAGGTTAGATTTGAGAAGTTTATTTTAAAGATAAATTCCCTTCGTACTGAAGTTTACTAAGACTTTTATAAAGTCCGTTATCGTTTTCAATAAGTTGTTCGTGGGTTCCTGTTTCTACGACTTCGCCTTTATCAATAACAATTATTTTATCGGCTTTACGAATGGTTGAAAGTCTGTGTGCAATTACGATTGATGTACGTCCTATCATTAATTTATCCAGCGCATTTTGCACCAGGCGTTCCGATTCGGAATCCAACGAGCTGGTAGCTTCATCTAAAATTAATATCGAAGGGTTTTTAAGTACAGCTCTTGCAATGGCAATGCGTTGTCTTTGTCCGCCAGAAAGCTGTATGCCGCGCTCACCAACTAAAGTTTCAAACTTTTCGGGGAAACTGTCAATGAATTCGAAAGCATTTGCTTTTTTTGCCGCTTCAATAATTTCACCCGGTGTAGCATTGGGTTTTCCATACGCTATATTTTCTTTTATACTTCCTCCAAATAGCAATACATCCTGTGGTACAATGGCCATATTGCTCCTTAACTCTGTTAATCCATAATCATTAATGTTTTTCCCATCAACTTTTATTTCACCATTTTGCACTTCATAGAAGCGCAGTATAAGTGATGCTATAGTTGATTTGCCTGAGCCGCTGGGGCCTACAACGGCTATGGTTTCTCCCTGCCTTGCCTTGAATGAGACAGATTTAAGTACCTCGTGTTCTTTCCGTGTAGGGTAAGAAAATTCTACATTGTTAAATTCAATTTCTCCATTAATGGATCTGTTTGTTTTATTTACTTGCGTATTAATGACCTCAATTTTCCCATCTATTAATTCAAATACTCTTTCTGTTGCACCAAGCGCACGTTGAATGGACGCAATTTGCTCGGGCAATCCTCCAAGTGATCCTGCAACAAATAAAGAAAGCATCATGAATTTTCCAAATTCTTCCGCCGTCAATTGTTGGCTATTCTTTAGCAAAAGCATTTGATATAAAATGAAAAATATTGCACCAAACATGCAGGTAATAATAAATGCAAAAAATGTTCCTCTGAAAATTCCGTAACGTATTCCAAAATCTCTTATTCCTGCAGTGGCTTTTTCATAACGGTTAATTTCGAATGATTCGTTGGTGAAAGATTTTACATTGGTAATTCCGGTTAAGGCTTCACCCACAATTGTGTTTGACTCTGCAATTTTATCCTGCATAGAGCGGGAAAATTTACGAATGCGCCTACCAAATAATACAGCCACAATTACTAAGGGCGGAATAATAATGAGAAACCATTTTGCAACAGCCCATGGAACGTAATAAATAATTAAACAAAGTCCTCCTATGCCTACAACCGATTGACGTATTAGTTCTGCAATGTTCATAGAGAAAGCTTCAGAGATCACATTGATATCCGTTGCAATACGGCTGCTTAATTCACTTACATGGCTTTTGGAGAAAAATTCCATAGGCATTTGTACCAATCTTTTAAATGTATCTAAGCGTAAATTTTTTAACATATTCTCTGTTACCTGGGCAAACGTTAAAACTCTCCCAAACGAGAATGAACCTTGGATAACGAGGATAATGAGTAATAGCTTTCCTGTTTCTAAAAGTTCTGCTTTGATTATTTCTGGGGATTTTCCTGTTTCACCAAAAAAGCCGAACATTTTTCCGGAAACAAGTGGAAATATTAATCCTACTGCTGCTGTGCCCAACAAAAAAAACATTCCTAATAAAAACTTCCATTTATTCTCCCCAATGTATTTGAATAAACGGAGTGAGCGTACAAAATTTTCTTTATTCAGCTTTGCTTTAGGAAGCTCATCTTTTCTTTTATCTCCTCTTGCCATTGCGATGGATTGAATTATAAAGTTACTCTTTTTAGTATAGAGGAATACCTATAAGCGGGTATTTTAACTAAAAGCTAGATAAAGTATTTTAGTAATTCTAAAAGCATAAAATGAATACTCAAAAAAATAGTACTACCCCGTCTCTTAAATTCGTTTGTCCTAAAAAATGGGATTCTATGAGTCCTGCGAACGGCGGTCGTCAGTGTGATTCATGTAATAAGGTGGTGCGTGATTTTTCGGCTATTCCTGTTAATGAATTAAATAAGGCATTGTCATGTAATACTGAAAAGAAGTTGTGCGGTAATTTTAAAGCATATCAATTGGATAAGCCATTTGGAAACGGAAAGGACAAAATTATTTCGTTTTATCAAAGAATACTTAATGATAAATTCCGGTTCAATATGTTAAAGCCTGTTACATTACTTTTTATAATGGGTGTGATGTTCTTAACGGGATGCCGGGTATTTATAAGAGGAAAAGTGGTGGCATGAACAAAATCAAAGCCTAAAAATAAAATAGAAGCAGTATCTGCAGCTTTGCCGAAACATTCAAAATTAAACTAGAGAAAATATTGAATTGAAATAAACTTATCTGGATACCACTATCTTTTTCAGATAAGTATTTTCATCGAATCTTACTTCAACAAAGTATACGCCTTCGCTGTAAGTGGAAATATCAATGTTGAGATCCGACCCTATATTTTTAAGCTCGTTTTTCGCAACAAGGTTTCCAAGCATGCCGTAGATCTTGATATCTACAGATGAATTAACTTTTGAATCACCAGGTAAATTAATGTGCAATTTGTCTTTTGCGGGATTTGGATAGACAGAAATATCTTCCATTATTTTCTCAGTTTCAATGCCTACACCAAGGCAATTGATTTGACCAGCTGCACTAATTCTCATGCTACTATTTGCCATCACCGTTTTAATTCTTGTTTTTTGATCTCCGGTAAACATTATGCTTGATGCATCATTAGTATAATCCATAAAATTCATAAACATTACTCCCGGACTTGTGGAAGAACAATTGTCAAGTTTTGGAAAAGTAGGTGTACCATAGATTGGGCCTCTTTCAACAGGAGTATCGGTGCAGAAATCATCTGCCGAACAAGTATTATTATCATCGCCCCAAGTATGTCTTAATCCAAGCCAGTGTCCCACCTCATGAACTGTGGTGCGTCCCTTATTATTGGGAGATACTACAACTCCAGTGGTTCCGAAAGCTGTATATTTTATGGCAACTCCATCAGTGGTTGATGTGCCTATACTGGTAGTTATTCCGCTTAATGTTGAACCCGGAGGAAAGGTTGCATAACCTAATAAAGTTCCGCTTACACTTGGATCGTTGAAGTCTGTTACCCAAATGTTCAAATATTTATTTGGGTCCCAAATCGTCGAAGACTTTATATTCTCAAAAGCAGCAATCGTATAAGGAGGAGCAGGGTACCCCATTTGTGTAATATCAATTCTTTCAATCCCCGGAGAGCTAAGCAGCGCTCCGGTTGGGCTTTTCTGAGCCATGCAAAAATTAATTTCGCAATCAGCGGCAACTGATGTCCACGTGGCCGGGACGTTTGATATATCAGCGTTTAGTTTTCTAAAATCGTTATTAAGTACAGTTATCTGTGAATTTATTTGTGCATCACTAATGTTTCTGGTAACACCAACTGCTTGCCCTGAATGAATAACATGTACGATAACCGGAAATGTATATATGGTTTGTGCTTTTGCACTTCCCTGAGCACCTTCTGCAATTTTTTGCTGCATCCAATTTTCAAAATCATCCAGTGTACCCATGGCCGGATTTTTTGCTCTTATCATACTATCTGCATGCATGGTGCCACAAGCCTTTTGCTGAGCGGCGATATTAGAATTTAGCAGGCAAAATGTGGATACTGATAAAATGAGTTGTGAGGAGAAGTTTCTCATATACAATATTAGGTTTAAGACAAAATGTTTTGAGGGATGTTAAAACATTAATCGTTATCAATATAGGAAAAAAAATGTGTAATTCCTAATCAAATAATGAACATTTTAGCTAAATATGGCATTTAATTAGACAGAAGCTAATAAATTACGGACTTAAATTAAGAATGAATTATTCTATTTTGTCCCCAGCTTTAATCGCCCGTAGGTTGGATGGCACTCGTTTCGAACATGAGCATAACGGTCTTTTGAGGAGCTACAGGGCGGTGCATAACTCCTTTGGAAATGGTTACGCCCTGGTTGGGATTTAGCTCTATAATCTTATTGTTTTCTAACTCGATTAGCAATTGGCCTGATAAAACGTAAAAAAATTCATCATCGTCATCATGTTTATGCCAATGATATTCTCCCTCAACAATTCCAATACGAACTACACTGTCGTTTACCTTAGTAAGTGTTTCATTGAACCATTTGTCTTTACACTCTTCAACGATTTGGTTTACATCAATTTTTTCAAAATGTTTGTAACGAACATCAAGTTTAGTTACGTAGTTGTATTCTTTTTCCATGTTACCAGGCGAATAATTTATATTTTTTCATCATTGTGTTTACCTTTTTCTTCACATCGGCAATCACTTTTTCATTTTCAATATTCATCAATACTTCATCAATAAGGTCAACTATCTTAGGAATATCTTTTTCTTTTATTCCTCTTGTGGTGATCGCAGGCGTGCCAATACGTATACCCGATGTTACAAATGGTGATTTATCGTCGAAAGGCACCATGTTTTTATTTACAGTGATATCTGCTTTAACTAAAATATTTTCGGCTTGTTTGCCTGTAAGGTTTTTAGAGCGAAGATCAATTAGCATACAATGATTATCGGTGCCACCTGATATAACCGTATATCCTTTATCAACAAAACATTTCGCCATCGCTTTCGCATTTTTCATTACCTGTATCCCGTATTTTATGAATGAATCTTCAAGTGCTTCACTATAAGCAACCGCCTTAGCTGCAATAACATGCTCAAGCGGTCCGCCCTGTGTGCCGGGGAATACAGCTGCATCCAATAGCGCCGACATCATTTTTATTTCACCTTTTGGAGTTGTTAATCCCCATGGATTTGGAAAATCTTTGCCCATTAATATCATTCCGCCCCTTGGTCCACGTAATGTTTTATGAGTAGTTGTTGTAACGATGTGGCAATGTGGAAGTGGGTCGTTCAATAATCCTTTAGCGATCAACCCTGCAGGGTGAGCCATATCTGTCATTAATAAAGCGCCTACTTTATCCGCGATTTTTCTCATGCGTTTATAATCCCAATCGCGTGAGTATGAAGAAGCGCCGGCGATCATCAGTTTCGGTTTTTCGCGCAATGCTACTTCTTCCATGGTATCATAATTCACTCTTCCTGTTTCTTTATCAACACCGTAAAAAGTGGCATGATAAAGTTTACCTGAAAAATTTACGGGTGAACCATGAGTAAGGTGCCCGCCATGTGAAAGATCAAATCCTAAAATAGTATCACCAGGTTTTAACACGGCTAACATTACAGCGGCATTGGCTTGTGCCCCGGAATGCGGCTGTACATTCACCCATTCTGCATTAAAT
>Ga0163149_10003476_pt1 | contig 17911 bp, 27 predicted proteins | sample OliLakLV19MP5G1_FD_148604 | JGI IMG/M metagenome (GOLD analysis project Ga0163149, IMG submission 148604) | Freshwater microbial mat bacterial communities from Lake Vanda, McMurdo Dry Valleys, Antarctica - Oligotrophic Lake LV.19.MP5.G1 | ecosystem: Environmental > Aquatic > Freshwater > Lake >...
CAGCGCCGCGTTGGGGCTGAGCCCCGTGTTGTTGTTCACCATGTGATCTTCCTCTGCTTGCCGACCTTGTCATCCCACCGGAACACCCGGCAGGTCTCCTCACCGACCTTTGTGCGCTCGAACACTGGGAGCGTTTGCGTCTTCCAGCTCGCGACCCGAACGCCTCCGATAAGCGCGGATTCGGCGCAGCCCATGCGCTGCATGATCGACGCTTTGATCTCGTCGAGATCCGAGTCCGCGGCCTTTTTGGCTCGGATCGCAGCTTCAAGATCCTCCAGCAGGATCGGCTCGACATCGACGGACGTGTTCGCCACCGTGTCGCGGTGCCATTCGCGCAAATGCGGCACGTCGTCGCCCGTCGCGGAAGGCTCGCGCCCATCGCGCACCGCGGTCCAGAAGTCTACCAGCCGCTCGAGGATCGCGCTCGCAATCGCCTCGTCCTTATCGATGTCGTGCCAAATCAACCGCACGCCGCCGATCACCGCCGCGCACGTGTACCAGTCCACGCCTGCGCACTCAGCTTGCCAGAGACCCTGGATCGTGACCGCGATCGGCGGCTCGTACTCCCACCGCCCCATCCCATACGCCCAGTGCTTGAGCTCAAGCGTCGACGGCCCGCGATGAGCGTCGACCTGGATCGCATCAGGAGACGCGTGCAGTCCGCGGACGCGGGGATGCCGGAAGATGATCGAAGAGCCTCCCAAGACCTGGATCTCCCTGCCAGTCCGGCGCACGTATCGGTGCGCGTTCGCTTCCTCGTAGGCGAGCCCGGCCTCCTGCGCTTCGGTCTGCGCATCGTCGATCCCGCTGGTCCCCTCGTCGTCCTCCGGTGGGGGGATCGACGACGCGCGAGCCTTTCCAAGCTCCACGCGCAGCCGGTGGTACACCGACAGCGGGCTACCGTAGGAGGAATGCCCGAGGATGGCTGCGACATCGGACGCGCCGATGCTGCACCGCCGCGCCGCAAACCATTCGTCGCGCGTGGCGTAGGCCTCGAAGGCTCTCATTTGCGGATGCCTCCGCCGTCTCGGGTCTTTGCGCTCTGAGCGGCTTCGCGGATCAGACGCCGCACGACCCAAGCCTTGGTCCTGTCCAAAGAGTGCGCGATGGTCTCCAGATATTCCGATGTTTCCAGGTCCAGCTCCACGGTCATCCGCTTGCAGAAGTGCGCGGATTTCTTGGTCTTCTTCATTTGATTTCTCCTTTGCCCTTCTGATGGCCGCGGACCATTTCCAGCGCCATGCCGAACCCGATGGTTGCGCAGCCGCCGATCGCGAGCATCGCGGCCGGATGAGCGAAGCCATAGACGCCGATGCAGACCAGGCCAGCGACCCATGCCGCCGCGCCTGCCCAGAGGATGAGGTCGACGGTGTGATTCATTGCGGCATCTCAAGGCTGTCGATCACTTTGCTCAGCTCCTCGTGGAGCGGGCAGGGGAACTCACCGAGAAACGCCGCAGCTTCGTCCCTCGCTTCTACGCGCAAGCTGTAGGTTGCGCTGCGGATCTCGCGGAGGAACGTCTCGCGCCAAATGGTCAGGTTGCCCCTCAGGCTCAGCTTGATCCCCAACGGCTCCAATAGCTGCTGGAGGTCATGCCAGCTCCTCTCGATCCGGTAGCCTTTGCCCTCCGGGTCGCGCGGGTCGTGCAGATGGAGATCGTGGTGATTTGCACGGTCGTAGGTCACGACCAGCGCGGTCGCGCAGGATGGAGCAACGCTCAGGATCTGCACCAGTTTGCGTGCGCACTCCGAAGCCTTGCGGTAGTCGTCCAGTTTGCTCATTTTGATTGTCCCTCCTCTGCCGCGCGCTTGGCACGGTCCGCCATAGATGCTTTGCGCGCAGCGGTCAGCTCGTCCAGGACCACAAAAAAGTACAGATCGCGCGCAGCGTAGATCGTGGCAAAGGACGGACCCTCCGGGATGTCGAGTTCGTCGAAGTCGCGCAGGTATTGGCTCAGCCGCCTCTCGTATGTGGGCACCGGGCGCGGAGGCTGCACCGGGCGCGTGGGGGTCAGCGTTGGACGCTTGATCGAGCCGCCTCGCCCGGCACCGCGCTTGATCTCGCCTTCCACGACGAGCATGTCGCGCGCGCGGTCGTAATCGTCTTTGGGCACTTCGACGCTGAGCCCTTGGGAGACTAGCCCCCGGCACCGCACGTTGCCGATGGCGCTTCCGTCGGCAGGTAGCAGCCCCAGAATCGCCCGCTTGATTTGGTCGTTCATTTGCTTTCTCCTTTGCTCTGATTCTCGTGGCCGAAGCCACATCCTTGGAACACCTTGGCGAAGCCGCTGCCGCCACCACCGCCGCCGCTGTCGTCACCGTCGCCGCTGCCGCCGCCGTTGCTGCTGCCCCCGGCCTCGCAGCCGAAGCCGCCGCCGTTGTAGCCGCCGGCGCCATTGCCGCCGCCGTTGTAGCCGCTGCCGTCGGCGTAGCCTCCTCCGCCGCCCACTCCGCACCCTGAGTCGGTGCACTTCATGGTTTGAAGACCTTGGTGTGGCCGATGCCACCGTCGCCGAGGTAGCCGCTGCCGCTGCCGCTTCCGCCATGACATCCGCCTCCACCGCCGCCGTAGCCGTCACCGCTGCCGCTGCCTTCAAAGCCCTTGGAATAGCCGTTGCCGCCGCCGTTGCCGCTGGATGCGCCGCCTCCGCCGTCGTCGCTGCCGTAGCCCCAGCCGCCGCCGTAGCCTTCGCCGCCGCCGTCGTAGCCTTCGCCGCCGCCGTCCGCGCCGCCGTCGTCTCGCCCGTCTCCATGATCGCGGCACTTCATGGTTGCACCACCTTGGTGAGGCCGATGTCGCAGCCATAGCCGCCGCCGCTGCCGTTGCTGTTGCCGCCGCAGCCGTAGCCGCAGCCGTCGCCACCGCCGTCCTTGCCGCAGCCGTGGCCGCTGCCGTCGCCGCTGGCATGGCCGCCGCCGGCTACGTCTCCAAAGCTGTAGCCGTCGCCGCCGTAGCCGTAGCCGCTGCCGTCGGCGTAGCCACCACCTCCGCCCACTCCGCACCCTGAGTCTTTGCACTTCATGAGGTCAGGTCTCCACGTCAATGATGGCGTCAGGATCCAAGGACATTAGCCAGCGTCGCGCCGACGCAGCCGTCGTCTGGTCGAACGGCACAAGGTGCGCGTATCGCCGACCCGTCGAGGGGCACGTGACGCAGAGGACTCGGGCGGTGACCTCGACGACCCCACCGCGGACCTCGAACAATGTCCCGTCGGGCCCGTCTTCGGTGCCGTCCACGACATCGCCGCACACTGCGGCCCAGCCGTCTACGGCGTCCAGCAGGCGCGCACGGACCATGGAATTGACAATGCGGAGCGTCGCCGCGCCCGCCGCCATGCGCGCTTTGTCACCGTCCGGCCCGTGACGATCGACGCCGGCGAGGATGCGCAAAACCGACGCAAAGGTTGCGGCGTCCGCGTCTTCGACCAGCATCCCGTCCACCATGGCCGAGAGGCTGGTCGAGGTCTCGACCATCGAGCACTTCGGCAGCGGGAAAGAATGCGCCACCCACTGGCCGGGGTGGGCGAGGTCGGCAACAAGCGTGCGGCCGCCCGCGCACTCCACCACGGTCACCCTGCCGACGCGGACCTCCGCGCCGGAGTGGAACGCCGCCGTCAGCTCGGCCGAAGTCGGGCCTATCACGGGGCCCCCGCCATCAGCTGATCGGCCTCAGCGGTCAGCTCCCGAACGCGGGGCGCGTCAAGCGCCTTGCTTCCAGCGATGCATGGCAGCACCTGGAAAACCGAATCAACGAGAGCGGCAGCAACCTCGTGATAACGAGGGTTCGGCTCGGAGGAGACAGCCAGCTCGCCGAGTCCGTTGCGCGTGCCCCAGTCGGGCACGACCGGACCGACGGTCACCCAGCCATGCTGGGTTCTCCATGTCGGGCCAATCCTCGTCCAACGGCCGGCAGCGTTGGAGATGCAGGGCCCGTAGTAGGTGCCTTGGAGCACCGAGGCCAAGAACGGGCCCAGGAGGGCCGCCAGATTGTGTTGTGTCGTCATTTGAAAATGTGGGTGAAGGTGTGGAAGGTGAAAGGGGAGATAAGTCAGTCTTGGACGCGGACGACGAATCCCGCGGAAGTGCGTTCGCGCATGCCGGTAATGACGTGGTTCCCGGGGTGCAAACCGATGGCTGTGTGCCTTGCGTCGGGTTGGTCCGTGTGGACGATCACCACGATGCCGCCTTCTCCGACGCGCAAGATGCCGTCGGCGCTCCACGCCAGCGGGCCGAGCGCGACGTGCGCACCGTGGGCGCCGTCAGCGAGCAGTGCGAGCGATTCCGCTTGCTTGGTGATGGGGCCCTCGACGCGGGTGATGACGCAATCCCCTTGGCGGGAGATTTCGCCAACGCGGTCCCGCATCATCCGGATCTCTGCCGGGGGCGTTGATGCGCGGATGGCGCGTGCCTTCTGTTGTGTGATTGCTTTCATGGAAGGGTCCTAGTGGTCAGGGGTTTGTGGTTTGTGGTCAGTTGTCGAAGTCGTCGTCGTCCGGCTCGCGGACTTCCGTCAGCTCGCCGCAGTCTGGGCATTCTTCGGGTTCTTCGGGGTCATCCCCTTCGTCGGGATCATCTTCCCACCCGCAGTTGGGGCACCACCAGCGCTCGATGCACTCTCCGTCATCGAGTCCATCCCCGCAGATCCACGCGTCGAGCCGGGCACCAAATGAAGCGGGGTCAGTGCTCATGGTGTGAGCCGGTGGATAGGGGTAGCGGGGCACTGGACCGTCGACCACGCGAGCGCGGCCATGGCGAGCGAGCGCACAAAGAGCCCGCCCGGCATGCGATACTGAGCGATCCATTCGACGAGGACGATCTGGCCGGAGGCGTCCATCGCCTCACGGAACGCTCGTTCTGCCGCGTCTTGGCTGGCCGGCGTGCCGTAGCTGAGGCACGCGTCGGCTAGTTCGTGGAGGTTGTTCATGGCGGTCAGTTGTCAAGGTAGTTGGCTCTACCTATCACCTCGCGCTCGCCCTCTTCGTTGGCCGCGTTGTTGGTGCTCATCGGGCCGCCTCGGCTTGCGCTGCTACTAATGCTGCGACTGCTGCCGCTGCTGCCTTCTCGATCCGGGCCCGATCGGGCTCGGGCAGGCTCGACATGACATAGGCGGCTGCGAAAAGATGGTGCGATTTGATGCGCTGCCGGTCCTGGGTGAACACGGACCAGATCGTGACGTCGCCATTGCGGTGGAACTTGCAGGCGCGGGGGGCTTTGGGGGCTTTCATGATTGGGTCCTCGCGGCTTGCGCGGCTGCATCCTTCGTGATCCGGGCCCGATCGGGCTCGGGCAGGGACGCCAGGATATGAGCGTCGAGCGAGAGGGTAAGCACGTCGGAAATCTCCCAGGTGCGCGTGTCGACGTGCCAATAAATGACGCCGCCCCCGCCCTGGAAGATGCACTCGTTCGGGTTCGCGCCTACCAGGAGGTCGATCTGGTCCTGATCGGAGCGCCGAAGGCTTGCCATCGCGCCATCGCTCTTGGCGATCGCATGCACGCCGATGCGCTCCCAGGCTGATGTGGATACGCGCCAGTATGTGACGGACAGATCGTCGTGGAACTTGCAGGCGCGGGGGGCTTTCATGATTGTGCCTCCCGCTCCGCAAGCAGCGCTTCGACCAGTTTGGCTTCTTCGCGAACGAAGCAGGCGACGAAAGAAGCGAGCGCAGCACCAGTCAGCTTCCGATATTCTCTCAGAAGGTCCCGGAGCATCGCGACCGATCCCCCGTTGGGATCGCACACTTCGTCGACCACGGCCTCGGAGTAGGGGGAGCCGTGCAGCGCATCGGCGAGCAGGTCCGCGGCGTATTCTCTGTCTTTGAAGCTCATGATTGGTCCCCCATGAGCTCAAGGCGGTTCGCTTCCGTGCAGGCGAATGTCCGGAGGAACGCCGAAAGGGCGTCGCGCGTCAGCGCGCGGGGGGCATCTTCGAGGATGGCCCGCAGTCTGGCGACCGACCAACCGGCCGGGTCGCACACTTCGGCGATCACCTCGGGCGGGTAGGTGGATCCTTGCAGCGCATCGGCCAGCTTGCTGGCGAGCGACTCGGGGGCGAGATATTCGGGGGTGTATTCCATTGCGGGGCGGGAGTACTGCATGGTCGGGTCCTCGCGGTCGGGGTCAGTGGTCGGCGCATCGATCGGCGCCACACACACATCATCGGCCGGATTGGTGCGCGGGTCCACTAGAATCCGCTGGAATCCACGGGCGCGCACGGGGTTCGTGCGTAACCCTAGGCGCGGAGCCGACTTGCAACCGCAGATTGGTCGTCGCCCCAGTCCTGCGCAGTCTGCTCGACCACCATGTCAACCGCTCCGGCCGGGTAGCGCAGCGGCGCCATGCGCGCGCCGTCCGCCGTGATAGCGCTGTCCCTGTCCACTTCCGCGCAGTCGAGCAAGAGCACCTGGCCTTTGGCGCCGCCCCGCTCCCAGCGACCGAACCCGGCGTCAACCACAGCCTGGAGGTGCACCGTAGCTTCGCCGGATGTTCGCGGCCGAGGACGCGGGCCCGCACGCATCATGTCGCGAGCAACGATCCGGACGATGCCGTCCGAGTCCGCCGGGCGAGTCCGCGCCCACTCGATCACCGCAGACATCGGATCGGAGGCAGCGTCGTCGGCATGGATCCACGAGCTGAGCCGCGCGCCTTCCCCCACGAACCATCGCGCCACGAGCACCGCGCGCGCCATGCTCGCGGCGCTAATCACGGTCGACCTCGCGCGCATCATGTCGCCCGAAGCCTCACCCAAGCAATGAAACGTCAACGCGATGCGCGCCGCTTGCGCGGTCGCCTTCGCAGCAACCGCGAGCAGCGGATCGCCGTCGTGACGAGGCGCGCAAAAGGACACGATCTCGTTGCGAAATCGATTGAAAACCTTCCTGGCCTCACGATCGAGCGTCAGCTCGTACGGCACCTCGGGGTTGCAGCGACCCATCTGCGTGATCGCCGATCTCCACTCCACCAGGCTCGCGGGTTCATCCGGCTCATAATCGTCGGGGTACCACTGCGGCACGCGATCAGGCCAAGCAACCAAGAACCGCGCAAACAGGCCCGAATCCGCGTGATCCTTGCCGAGGCGCAGCAAGCCTTTCGGCGTCAAGTTGCCGGCCAAGCTCAAGAACGGATCGGGGATGAAGGTCGCATCGTCCTGTGAGGCGCGGTCTTTCAACAGCGCAGCGCCCGACCAAAGCGAGCAAAATGCAGCCTCGTCAGCGCCGCCGCCGCCCTTCGAGTAGCGGTCCAGGCCGCCGATCAGCTCGCCAAGTTCGTCTCGATAGCAGAAGACGCCGCGCTGGTTGGCGAGCAGGACCTTCGTGAGCCCTTCGATCGTCGTGTTGCCGACCATGATCCGGCGGCACACCGGACGGACAGGCTGAGCCATGCGCTCTTTCTCATCGCGGGATAGGCCCTTCCACGCGGAAAACTCCGATTCGTAGCGCTCCATGGCGGTCTTGTGTGTCGCCTGGTAGTCGCGCTCCAGGTCAAGCAGCGGCTTGATGAGCGGCTTCGCGGCCGGGCTCTTGCCGGCGCCGGGCGGCGCAACCAGCGCGCACCATATCGCGGGCGACTCGACCCACACCCCGTCGAGCCGGATCACGTGCGACCGACCCACCGCGCCGCTCGCGGTCGCAAGCGCGGGCAACAGCGAGAACATCGGATCCACCTGCGCCGCCGCAGCAACGTCCGCGCACACCTGTGCAACAAGGCGCGGAACCAGCGCAGCGATCGGAGCCGCGACCCAGCCTTTGGGGCCCACAATGCGCTTCGGGGCAGAGGACGGACGATTCATAGAGCGGTGTCCTGCGCATCCGGCGCCACGCGTAGTTTCTCGATCGACTTCGCCTTCGCAGCGGCCCTGAACCCGGCCTGCTTGCGCCAGTATTCGGCCACCGAATCGCAAAAGCGGCATTCCTCGTCGGGGCGCGGGCAAGCTTTGCCCTGCATCACCAGCGCGAGCGAGACCGAAATGCGGTAGCGATCCATCACGCGGCGCACCGAGGCGAACGATGGTTTGACCCCGAAGGCCGTCTCATACGTGTACAGCACCGACCACATCTTGCGATTGGCCCGATGCGCCAAACGCAGAAGCGCGAACATCCAATCCTCGCGCGCGGGCTCGCCCCTCGCGTAGTCGTCTGCGACCTCGACCGCAACCATGCGCTGCGAGGGCAAATCGTCGAACGGCAGTTGAGCCAGCTTCTCTTGCACCCACCCGCAGACGGCGTGGTCGGTCGCGCGCATCGGGATCAGCTCCCCGCATCCGGGGCAGGACTTTTCGAGCTCCACGCCCTCAACCTCGTACCCGCGCACGTCACGCGTCAACCGCCAGCGGATCCGCTGCGCCGGCGGACCGTGTTCGGCCCAGATCCCCGCGCAGTCGACGATCACCACCGGGCCCGGAGGACGCAAGACACGCCCGACCTGCTGACGCGCCAGTGCGAGGCTCTTCGTTGGCCGACAAAGCAACACGCCATCAAGCGATGGGCAGTCGTAGCCCTCCGACACGAGCGCCACGTTCGAGACCAGCTCGACGGATCGGCCGGCCAACGCCGCGAAGATCGCCGCACGGTCAGGCGCAGGCGTCGTCCCGTCCACGTGGACAGCGTCGACGCCCGCAGCGACCAGCGCAGCCACAAGCGCTTGCGAGTGTGCGAGCGTCACGCAAAAGGCCAGGGTCGTGCGCCGCGCTTCTCCGGGCCCTGCTCGCAGGAGCCGGATGTACTGCGCAACCACCGAGTCGATCGCAGCCGAACGCACCATCCGCTCGGCTAGCGAATCGTGCTCGTAGTCGCCGTGCCGGATCTTCAACCCAGCCAGGTCCGGCGGCACCCCGACCCAGTACCGATACGCAGCCAAGTGCCCCGCGTCGATCAGGTCGCGCACGTCGACCGTCGTGATGAGCGCGCTGAACACGTCGCCCATGCCGCGCCCGTCGCCGCGCACCGGGGTTGCCGTCAGCCCGACTACCCGGGCCCGGTCCACGCCTCCCGGCTCGCCGCAATAGTGAGCCAGCACACGCGCGTACTGCGACGCCCTCGCGTGGTGGGCCTCGTCGAGAATCACCAGGTCCGCCGCCGGAAGCCAACTGCCCCCGCGGCCCACGCGAGCGCTAAGCGTCTGCACGCTCGCGACCTGCGCTGCGGCAGAGCGGTCCGAGCGGTCCGCCCCCATGTAGACCCCCGCGTCGATGCCGGTCGCACGGAACCGCCGGAGGGTCTGATAAATGATCTCCCTGGTATGCGCGATGAAAAGCACCCGGCCAGCCGCGCCGCCTTCGCTGATAGGAAGATGACGGGAAGATAGCACCCCCCCATCCAGGAACGCCCGCGCGATCTCGCCCGCAATGACCGTCTTTCCGGCGCCGGTTGGGGCGACAACCAGCGGACGGGCTCTAGGATCGCGCGAGAGCGCTTGCAGCGCCTGTGTGACCGCCAGAGCCTGGTAGTCGCGAAGGGTCGTTCTGGCGCCCAACGGCGCAGCGTGTGGCTCAGCCTGCACGCGACGACTCCGGGGGAAGGAACGCCGGATCCCAGTCAGCCTGCGATCGGCCCAGCATCCGGGCGTCGACGGCCGCGATCTCGGACTCTTCCCATCGCATCGTGCCCAAAAGTCCTACGCGCGCACGCGAAGGCGGGATCACGCCGGAGGTCACCCAGCCGCGGATCGTCGAGCGGGAGACGCCGTAGCGCCGGGCGAGGTCGATGGAGGTCAGGAGCTTGCCGCGGGTCGGGTTCATGGCGCGCATTCTGTCCGCGTCATCGGCTGATACCCAGGCGAAATCGCACACTACGCGCAAAGTGGCGACTTTGGGACGGCCGCCGGGGCTTTGAAGAAGCGCCTCGGGTTGCCGGGGTGGCTCGCCATGTGCCTCCAGGACGGTCTCAAGCGGTCTCCGGCTGGCGCAACCCGGCGCAACCCGGCGCGCGCTGCCGAGGGGCGTGTCGCCACGTGTCGCCACTTGTCGCCAGGCCGTGTCGCCACGTGTCGCCAGCTGTCGCCAGGCGCGCACCCCATCCTAGGGGCCTAGAGGGCACATCGACGGCCGATCCAATACGCTGGTAGTACGGTCAGTGGATGTTCTGTCGCCAGTTGTCACACTTTGTCGCCACCCCTGGCGACACCCTAAGTCGTTGTCCTGCAAGGGGTTACGTGCGTTTGTCGCCAATGTCACACTTTTCCAGAGAGTCAAAAAATGTATATATATTACTCTTTTGTATTCCCCTAGGGGGGAGGGAGGGGGGACACCATTCGCATATGTCAGGAACGAGGAAACTGGCGACAAACAGCCATTTACAGACGTAAGTCCTTGCGGCGTAAGGACTTACGGTGTCGCCAGCACCTGGCGACAACTGGCGACAACTGGCGACAGAAAACGGGCAACGGGGTGCCAAATGGGTGTCAACTTCCCAGCAACGTCATGTCGCCAAGCTGGCGACAAACCGCAAGATGGGCGTTTTTACACACCAGCGGGAACCGAAAAAAGCACGGAACCTTGGGAACGTGCCGTGCGTCGCGCGGGCGATTGCGGGTCGTGGACTCGGCGCGCTACGGGGTCCCAAGTTCCGGCCAACTTCCAAACGCCATGGTTGACGCGAGGGGCTCCGGGGTGTCATATTCCTGCCAGATGGAGCCTGAAAAGACCCCGGAAGGCCCTGAGCAGGGCCTGAGAACCTCACAGCAGGTTACACGGGTCAAACGCACGCAGCGTGAAACTCAGTTCAAACCCGGCGTGAGCGGTAACCCGGGGGGGATGTCCCGCAAGCGGACGGTCACCCGCGAAGTCGAGCGCATCCTCCTCAGCGAACGGAACGCCGAGGCCAAGATCCTGGCGCGGGCGATCATCGAGAAGGCGAAGGCCGACCCCTCGGTGCTCAAGATCCTCCTCGATCGCGTCGAGGGTCCGATCGAGCAGCGCGTCCACCAGACGGGCGATACCGGCCCGCAGTTCGTGGTGCGGATCGTCGATGGGGCGGCGCGCGAGGAGCCCCTCGAGATCGACGCCGTGGAGATCGACGCGGTGAGGCTCGAACTCGACGAGATCAACGCCGGCGACGAGCAACGGCTTGACCCGTGATCGAAGCGCCGCGCACGCGCTCGCGTGATGCGTGGCACCACGTCTACGGATCCCTCGCAGGATCCCGCGTGGTCATCGTCGGCAACAGCCCTAGCGCGACCGCTGAGCGCCTCGAGGTGCTGCGGCATTCCTATCACGTGGTCATCGGAGCCAACCGCATCTGCCGCATCGCGCCCGAAGGCACCATCGACGTCGTCGTCGTCGCGGACATCGGCATCCTCGAGAGCGCGACCGACAGCGCGGCGATCGTGAAGCAAAAGCCCGTCGCAGTCTTCGCGCATTCCAACGTTTTCGGCGATCCGGCTGCGCCTCACCCGATCCAGACTCGCGGGGTCTACGTCGCAGAGTTCGAAATTGCCGGCGAGCACGACATCGAGCTACCGAGATCCAAGACCGACCCGATCATGCGCACGGGCTCGTGCCCCGCGATGGCGGTGCAAATGGCGGTGCTGCTGGGAGCTGCCGAGGTCGCGCTCCTCGGGGTGGATCACACCGCGCCCGAGCTGCGTGCGATCGGAGCGCCGACGCACTGCTACGCGACAGGCGACGACGTTGGCCCGCGCCGTCCGACCGGTGGGAGCGACACCCTTCGCGCGATCCAGGTCTACCGCGCGATCCGCATCTGGGCCGAGTCGCGCGGCGTCCGATGCGTCAACCTCTCTCCCGTGAGAGACGCCCCGATCCATAAAGCAGGTTGGGAGCGCTGCCCCGTAGACTGATGCCGCGTGCCCAGATCCGAGCCGACGGCACCGACCCGCAGAGCCGCATGATTGCAATGATGCGCGCGGCCGGCGGCACGGTCACAAAGCAGCAAGCGCATGCGGAATGCGGCTGGGGCTACTCCATGGTGATGCACGCGCTTGAGCGCCGCGGTATCGTCGCGCGCGATGGGATGGTCTGGCGGCTGGTGAGATGAAACAGTCCTTCGCCTTCACTTCCGCGGGCATCGATCTGCTGGATGGTCCGGCGGAACACTCGACGATCGCGTCTCAGGTCGACTCGGTTGGCCGTTGGCACGCGACGTTCGTCGTCGCTCCTGGGCCCGCACGCTGGCTCATCGATCCGCCCCCCGTCGTCGAGCCGTTCAGCGTCCTCGAGTTGTTTGCCGGATGCGGCGGCATGGCAGTGGGGTTCAAAGGCGCTGGCTATCGCACAGTTCTGGCCAACGAGTGGGACAAGGACGCGTGCGCCAGCCTGCGTGCCAACGTCACCGACCACGTGCTCAACTGCGCGATTCAGGAAATCGAGTCGTTCCCCAAGGCCGACGTGGTTGCGGGCGGCCCGCCTTGCCAGGGATTCAGCAATCTCGGAGAGCGGAGGCCGGACGATCCCCGCAACCAACTCTGGCGGCAATACTTCAGATGCGTTGAACAGGTCCAGCCGAAGATCTTCGTGCTGGAAAACGTGCCGCCGCTGCTCAAGTCCGCAGAGTTCGTCGAAATGGGGCGGCTCTCAGAGCAGTTGGGTTACAAGATTGAGTCCCGCATCTTGAACACGGCGGACTACGGTGTGCCTCAAACTCGCAAGCGTGCCATCGTCATCGGCTCGCGTATTGGCGAACCCTCCTTCCCGGCGCCAACGCACGTTGATCCATTGAAGCGGAACCTTTTCAATCAGCACCTTCCCCGTTGGCGCACGGTGCGTGATGCCATTGGGCACCTGCCGTACGATCCGGGCCCCCTCAACTGGTACCTGGGGAGCAAGCCGACGCCCCTGGAGGTCGAGCGCTACAGGTGCATCCCGGAGGGTGGAAACCGCTTGAGCTTGCCCCCCCACCTGACGCCAGACTGTTGGAAGCGAACAACTAGCTGGACGGAGTCGCTCGCCAGGCTTTGGTGGGATCGCCCGTCACCCACGATCTGCACGCAGTTCTATAATACGTCGACTGGGCGTACTGTCCACCCAGTTGCACACAGGGCGATCTCGCACCTTGAGGCCGCGTTGCTGCAATCGTTTCCCGAGGACTTCAAGTTCTGCGGGAGCAAGATCAATGTCGGCATCCAGATCGGGAACGCGGTCCCGCCCGTTTTAGCGCTGGCCATCGCTAACCACGTCGCCGAAATGCTCGGTGTCAAACTCCCGGTCGAGCTGCTCCCCGTCGCGCCAACGCGGTGACGCAACACTACACATGGCGCGTTTTCGGGCCGCAGGGGCCGTTCCTTCGCTCGACCGCGGATGAGTGCCTCTACTCCGGCGCGGTGCGTGGAGGCAAGACCGTCGCAGCATGTCTCAAGGTCGTCACGCGCGCGAGCGTGCCAGGCGCACGCGAGGGGATCGGCCGCAAGCACGCGAACACGATCAGGCCGACGACCCTCAAGACGCTGCTCGAAGGCGATGGTGTCCTGCCTCCCGTGTTGCCTCGCGGCAGCTACGAGCACAACCAGCAGCGCGCCGAAATCAAAATCCACGGCTGCGGTGAGATCGTGTACTTCGGGCTCGATGACCCGCTCAAGATCGGTTCGCGTTCGCTTACCGGATTCACCGGCGATGAGGCGTTGGAGTTCGAGAAAGCCGACTATGACATGCTCCACACGCGCGTATCGCTCGACGTGCCGGGCTTGAAGAAGCAACTCAACTGGGTGACGAACCCGGGGCCTCCAACGCATTGGCTGGCCGAGCAGTTCGGCATTCTTGATGAGTCGCTCGCGCTGCCCGGGACCGAGGTCTTCCGCACCACCACGGCGGACAACCCGCACATCGGGGCGGACTACATCGCGCGGCTGCAACGCCAGATGAGCCCGACCAACTACCGGCGGCTGGTGCTCGGGCAGTGGGTCGGCGCGGAGGGGCTCGTGCTCGACAACTGGGACCGCGCGATCCACATGCAGGACCGAGAAGGGCCATGGGAGATGACCGTCGTGGGGATCGACGACGGCGTGGCGGATCCGTTTGTTGCGACACTGGTTCACGTCGACGGGCGCGGCCGGATCCACGTGGAGCGCTCCTGGTACGCGCATGAGCTGACGGTCGCTAGCAAGATCACGCTGGTGCGTGAGCTGATCGCTCCGCACATGCGGACGTTCGCCGTGTGCGTCGTGGACCCCAGCGCAGCGCAACTCAAGGTGGACATGATCGGCGCCAACCTCCCGGTCATGGACGCCGACAACTCGGTGATCCCGGGCATCGAGCGCGTGCGGTCTGCGCTCGGCGTGCCGCTCGGCGAGATCTTCCCGCGGCTGACCTTGGCCTCCGCGTGCGCATCATCCCGCGAGAGCATGCGCACGCCGCCTCCGCCTGGCGGCCTAATGCGCTCGCTGATTGGGGAGATCGAGTCCTATGAGTGGCGGCGGATCAAAGGCGAGGCGCGCGAGATGCCCGAGCACCGCGCATCGCACGGGCCGGACAGCCTCCGGTACGCGCTGAGCCGCCTGGGGGCCATTGGCCCGGTCGTGTTCTGACCCACAGGGGCACTGTCCCCCGAATGAAACTGCGCCCGCGGTCGGCTTGATCGCTCTGCCGCGCTCCTATCGGGTCACCGGGAGTGAACGGTGCTCGATTCATCACTGAGGCCGCAGCCAGCGTGCGCGCGGCCGCAAAGACGGTCACCCGCGGCGGGATGGCGCTCGGAGCGTACGGCACCGGGCCTCTGGCAGGGGCTGGCGGCGTGGCCATGCACAACCTCGCTATCCCCGGGATGGCTGAGAGCTGGCACGGCGGCACGCTAGCGATTGCCCGCCTTCGCCTGCGCGGCAGCGACGCAATCGAGCAACCGTACACGCAGCACTGGCTCGTTCACCTTTGCATCCGCAAACGCGCCGAGCTGCTCTCGGACATGCCGCTCGCGCTGTGGACGGATCGCTCCGACTACGCGACCAAGCTCCAGTCGCACCCGATTCTCGATCTGCTCGCGCGCCCCAATCCAGTGATGGGTTCGCGGCTGTTCCTCAAAGCAACCGAGATCTATCGGTTGCTCGACGGCGAATGCTTCTGGGCCAAACTCGACGAGCGGTACCTGCCGACCGCCGACCCCATCCCGGCGCACCTGATGCCGATCCGCGGCTCGCAGGTCCAAGCCGAGATCAACTCCAGATCTGGCGTCGTGGAGCGGTACCGGTACACCGGCGACGCGACGATGGAGTTCTCCCCGCAGCAGATCGTGCGGCTGTCCGAATTCAACCCCTACGACCCGGTGCGCGGTTTGGGGCTGGCCCACATCACGCTGCGCCAAGCCGATCAGGATTACCAGCTCGACCGCATGACGGATGCGCTGGTGAACAACGGCGGGCAGCCGTCGATTGTGCTGTCTTCGGATCAGATGCTGACGCCGGACCAAGGCAGGCAAGCGAAGGAGGTATCCGACGAGAAGCTCAGGGAAGGCGGAACGCTGATCCTCACGCAAGGATTGAAACCGGTCAACGAGGCCTTCACACCCGTTGAAATGGCGTTCATGGAAGGCCGCGTGTGGAACCGCGACGCGATTATTGCCGCGTTCGGATTGAACCGCGTCGTCCTCGGGTTCGTGGAAGACATCAACCGCGCAACGGCCCAAGAGGCTATCGCGGTCGCGCTGGAGCAGACGATCATCCCGGCGGCTCACGACGTCGAAGAACAGATCCAGTCGCAGCTAGTCGACGTTGCGGCACCGGGTCGCGGCATCGTCATCGGCTTCGACTCATCCGGCATGACGGCGCTGCGAGCTAGTCGCGATGCGCAGGTCGCGCGCGTCAAGACGTGGGTCGATATGGGACTCACGGTCCAAGCGGCTGCACGGCTGGAAAACATCGAGGACGACATCGCGGATGCGGACATCAAGCCGTTGCCGCCCTCGTTGCCCGCTTTCCCGTTCGAGCAGAGTGCGCCCGCGGTGCATCGGCGCATGCGGCTCGACATGCAGGACGACCGGCGCGCGGTTGCGTGGCACGAGTACGCCGCCGCGACGCGTGCGCAGGACAACGAGCTGCAAACGCTCTTCGCGGGGGCTCAACGAGCGTACCTGCGTGCGGTGAGTAAGCGCGTCGAAGACATCGCAGCGGGCGATGGCCTGAGCGGGACCCTCAAAGCGCAGAGCAAGGCAGACGTCGAAGCGATGATGGCCGCGCTTGCGGATCTGATGCCGTCCGACATCGGCTTTGCGGACGCGCTCAAGCAGCCGTTCGCCGCAACCATGGCGAAGATCCTCGACGTTCAAGCGCGGACGATCGCGCGCCGTCTGGGCAAGTCGGCCGCGCTGTTCACGGCTCAGTCGCCCGCGGCCGCCGCGTTCCTCGGAACGAAGGCGATCAAGGTCACCGAAGGCACGATGAGCACGCTTGCCCGCTTCACGCGCCGGCAGATCGCGGAGGCGCTGGTCGCGGAAAGCTACACGGTCTCATCGGTTGCGGTCGGGTTGCGCGCTCAGTTGGCGCGGATCAAGACGATGGTTCAGGCGACCTCGCAGCAGATCGACGCGCGCGCGATGACGATCGCACAGACCGAAGCTGGCGCGGTCGCGAACTTCTCGCGCGTGACCGAGATGCGGCTGATCGGGCTCAAACGGCACGAGTGGGTCACCAGCCGCGACGAGAACGTTCGCGACACGCACGCGCCGCTCGATGGGCAGATCGTCGAGATTGGCGCGCAGTTCTCCAACGGGCTGCGCTGGCCGAACGATCCGCAGGGCGACGCGGGCGAGGTCATCAACTGCCGGTGCACCGTTGTCGGGGTCTTTGACGAGGGAGAAGAATGAAGCTCGAAGCAAGCGATCGACTGCGCCTGGTGCGCCTGTTCGCCGCGGATATCGCGACGCCGTCTCAGATCGAGACGATCGATGAGCAGATGGCGGCGTCCGCGCGCGTGCTGCCGATGCGTCGGTCCGTCGCGTATAGCGTCCAGCCCGAAGGCGGGTTGCTGCGGTTCGTGATCTCCGACGAGCGGGTCAACCGCTACGGGGACATCGTGCGGCAAGACGGATGGAAGCTAGAGAACTTCCGCCGCAACCCCATCGCGCTTTGGGGTCATGACTACGACCAGCCGATTGGCACGTGGACGGACATCCGCACCGAGATGCTCGATGGTGGCAAGGTCACCACGGGCGCGGTTCGCTTGGCTTCCGAAGCGAGCGAGGACATTGCGCGCATTGACCGGCTGGCCCGTGCGGACGTGCTGAGGGCGGTCTCGCCCGGCTTTTTGAATCTGAAAAGCCGCAAGCCCGCAAACGATGAAGAGCGCGGTCGCCTGGGCCTGGGCAAGTACGGGGTCGAACTGCTCGAAAACGAGCTTCACGAGATCAGCTTGGTCTCGGTCGGTGCGCAGCCCGGCGCGCTCAAGATGAGCGTCGAGGCCGGTCACATCACGGCAGCCGACGCCGAGTACATCGAGCGATCGAGCCCGCAGACCGAGCGCGAGATCCTGCGCACGCACGAGCGAGATATCGCGCTGTCCTCGACGCTGCGGATCAGCGCGCTTGAAGGCTCGATCGCCGCGCGCCTGGACGCGCAAGGCGCAGAGCTGAGCGAAATCAAGCGGCTGCTCATGCGTCGGGTCGAGTCCGACGCGGAGCTTGCTGCACCTGCGTACTTCGCTGCGCTGGACCGAGAAATGGAAGCCGCACTCCGGCAGATCGCCACATGACACAGTTACAGCTTACGCGAGCGTTCCGGCTTGCGGCTTCCTCTTATTATCGGTCGCAGATCACGCTGCGCGACTTCGACGAAGAGTCGGAAGCGTCTCGGCAGTACGCGATGACGAACGACGCGGACGCTGCGGCGCTCGTGCCGTTCACCGCGCTGACGGATAGCCTGATCCCGGAGATTGCATCCGAGAGCATTACCGAGCGCATGGGTGCGCGCACGTTCGCGGGAATGGTCGGCAACGTCGTCATCCCGACGGACGAAGGCGGTATCCGGTTCACCCCGCAGGACAC
>Ga0163149_10003482_pt1 | contig 17881 bp, 12 predicted proteins | sample OliLakLV19MP5G1_FD_148604 | JGI IMG/M metagenome (GOLD analysis project Ga0163149, IMG submission 148604) | Freshwater microbial mat bacterial communities from Lake Vanda, McMurdo Dry Valleys, Antarctica - Oligotrophic Lake LV.19.MP5.G1 | ecosystem: Environmental > Aquatic > Freshwater > Lake >...
CAAATGCTGGGTTTGCAGTAGTAACTCTGCTCTCAAGGGCGAACCACTCTTCTAGTAGAGCTGACGTTCGGCCATGCCAGCAAGCGTAAGCGCAAGTTCAAGTATTTAACTTCAAGTTGCAGCAACCATGGTTGCCTGGTTACTAAGCTACTAAGTTTTAGCCATCTATTCAGTTCCAGCTTCGTCCTGCCTGTACTGCCTGCACATTGCTTCCCAGTTTGGGGTACCACTGTACCCGCGTGGAATCGTTAGTACTTAGGTCCTTCCTTGGCATAGGGGCCGAGGATCGAGAAGCAACCCACTGACGGCAGGCACAACAGAAGTTCCACGACCTGTCGGCCGAAACGTAGCCCACGCACTCACAAGATCAGCTAGAGTATGCTGTCTACGTTAGTAGCAGCCAGCTATCACTCTGTCAAGTGGCAAAGGCTTGGGAGTTCAGTTGACACCGACGCTCCTTCTTCCACCACGGGCCGGCGCCACAGTGATCCCTTTCATGAAATTTGTCGTGTCCCTGCGACATGGCAGCACGCGCCAAGCACACTCCTCGTAACTTGCATGATAGCTGTTGATTTGTTTCTTCCCTCTAGTAGTAGCTAGCTAGTAGTACTCCACATGCTGAATCTTCCTAGCCACAATTTGCAAGTCCCGATAGAACCTGCACAAAATCGTTGTGGTCAAACTCGGATTTATTAGTTTGAGTGGCTAGCACGTGTGCGACCAGTAAAACTTTTCACACTCGAGCCGGGCGGCTAGCTCAACTTCACTCACACAATAGTGAATGCAAAGTTTGACGCGAGGGAAGTTACTGTTGGACGAGATTTTCGGCTATTTTAACACCATGTCCCATCCACCATACATGATTTTCGGCCAGTCCATTTTGCCATCGTGACCCATCCACTGAATCTTCTCCCATCGCCGCTGATAATTCTGGGCCTGCCGTAAATTCGGGAGACGAGACATCCGGTTCCGGACTTTGAATGTATTTTTGCGGGGAGAAGGTTTTTTTACTTTGACATCTCTAGAGTCTTGGTTCTCCACAAAAACCATATTCTTGTGGAACAACCCGCACTATCCATCACAAAAGATTCAAGGTAAAAACTGGCACCCACAAAACGGCAGAATCTGCAATTTATTGTAGGTGATGTCGTCTTTTCGTTTACCACCATGGGCATCTTGTCACTCGCTGTTGCCTGATAGCGACGCGGGAGACTATGAAACAAAGACAGATTCCTACATCTCGGATGCCTCCAATCAGCAGACGCAACACCAAGAAGAAGAACTGTTACATGCAACGGAGACTAAGGCGGGATCTATATCTGGGCAGCCCAAGCCATATGGTCGAGTTCATCCGGATATGCAGCAGGTCGATAGCCAAGTGAACGACGTGTCTTCTCTTAGAAGCCTCTTGAAATCTGATGATCCTCTATCTAACTGGCAAACAAACGTTCAAGAAATTGACCCCTGTGATTTGAAAACATGGTTTCCGTCGGATTGCCAAGTTGCCTTTTATACCCCTGTGGCAAAGGAGAACAACAGCAACCCTGACTTGCAGTATGACCAGCTTTCGTACCGAGAACTGCACGACGAAATTAATCAATGCCCGAAATTTCAAAATATCCCTACCACCAATAAGGATGGAGAGGTGAATGTGGCAATTGTACTCCCGACAGAAAATATGGCTCACATGGCAATGGCGTTGCTGTCAACGATTGCGGCAGGAGCCGTAGCGGTACCATTAGATCCTCGCATGCCCACCTTGCGAATTTTGGAAGCCATGAAACAGCTTCATTGTGCCTCTTTTGTGGCGTCCGAGCCCATTTTACTTGAAGGAAAGCTTCCAGTCCTTGAACGAAACTCAGACGGAACCTATACAACCAACCATCGGTTTATCACTGAGTGTCAAGATAGTAATATTCATTTACTGGAATACTTGCACAGTCACGTGAATGAAATACGTATTGTGACTTGCGGAGTTTGCGGGAGGCTAGAATGGACGGTCCTGGAAAGAATCAAGGGCGACACCAACGATAGCCTCACCACGATTTGGAAACCCAAGAATTTTGACTTTTGTATTCATGAAAGCATTGAATCGAAGAATCAGATAACACGAAGCCCAAAGAGCACCGCAATGTTGTTACGTACGTCCGGGACAACCAACAAGCCTAAGATCGTTCCAATTTCCCTGTCTATGCTCTCCTACGCGGGTATTAGCATTGCGGCAGCTCTTCAGCTCAAGCGCAAAGACTGCAACTGCAATTCCATGCCCTTTTTCCATATTGGTGGCATCGCCTGTAATTTACTTGCAGTTCTCATGAGTGGAGGTTCGGTTGTACTTGCAGGACCACTCTCAGACCCAAATGTCTTTTTGGATCATTTAGTATCTAAACCGAGCAAGGAAGTACAACCAACATGGTACTATGCTGGTCCTTCGATGCACAAGGCAATTCTACTCATGGCCGAGGCGCACTTAGAAGCAAATAACAATTCCATTCCAAATCAGCTTCGATTTATTCGATCTGCGTCCGCGCATTTGAACCATGATATGGCGCTTCGATTGTCCAAAGCCTTTCAGTGCCAAGTAATTCCAACCTATGGCATGAGCGAGGCGATGCCAATTTGTTCCAGTGCACCCATTGATGCCCGAAATACTCCACCCTGCGAAGTAATCGATTCGGTTGGGTATTCTGTGGGCACGAGTATTTGCATCCTCGACCCAGAAACTGATGAAGTCCTACCGTATGGCTCTGAAGAGGTGGGAGAAATCTCTGTCAGGGGTGCTGGAGTGATCCCCCACTATGTGAGCTTGGATGTATCGAAGACTCATACTGCAGATGGATGGCTCAAAACAGGCGACAGAGGCCTTTTGGATAGACAAGGTCGATTGTTTATCAAGGGAAGGAGCAAAGAAATGATAAAACGCGGAGGGGAGCAAGTGTGGCCCAATGAGATTGATGATGTCGTGGAAAAGGTTGTTGGCGTGGCGACAGCAGTAGCCTTTGGGGTTCCAAATGAGCTCTGGGGTGAAGAAGTAGCTGTTGCAATCGTCCCACGAGATGCCGATGCAATTGTAACTGAAGCCTATCTAAAACAATTGGAGGAGAGAATCATGGAAGCTTGTCGATCGAAACTGGACAATCTGTCAATGCCGCAGCAAATAAAGTTTGTTCAATCCACAGATGCCCTACCAATGGGTTCCACCGGCAAGTTTATTCGCTCAAAAATGGCAAATCACTTGAATGTCACAGCGGTTGACACGGGTGCCTTGAAAGTTTTGAAATCGATCAGCAAATTCAATGCCGGCGGAACAGATGCCTCTGCAGTCAAAAGTAACGACAACGAGGACATTCCGGTGGGAAAGTGGGACTGGTTAGACTCCGTACGCGAGGATGGTCGGCGTGTCATACCCTCTGGAGCGCTCAATGGTGTGCGATTCCTTGCAGCATGTTTCGTGATACAGGTTCACATTGGTTTGTACCCCAATTTGCCTTGGGTCAAACTCCAAGCATACCAACCCAATATGTTGATTTTCTTCGGTATTGGAGCCTTTCAAACGACTTGTTCTGTTGCTCGGTCCGTCAAAGGTCGATGGGCAAGTTTTGTCGGGAGTAAAATTGGGAGTCTGCATACTCTCTTTGTACTGTCTCAGCTAGTCAACTTTCCTGCATTCGTAATGTTTGAGGCATTTGATAACGATGGCAACACGACCTGGAGCATCAGCAAGTGGATCAGTTTCTCGCTGTTCTTTCTCTTTGCCACCGTCACTGGAATGGGTCATGGTTTTGATGTCAATAAGTACACTTGGTTTCAGTCGACGTTTTACACATTCCTGATGTTGTTTCCGTTCATGGACGACTTCCTCCGGCGCCAAAAGCTGAGAACTCAAGGAATAATACTAATTGTGGCCGGCATTTTTGCATTTGGGCTATGGGGTCTTATGTATTTGGTTATCCCATCGGACATATTTTGGGGTCCTCTTTACCCAATCGGGTGGTCCATCATTACATGGCTCCCAATGCTTGTTTCAGGAATGATGGCCGCATACATCTTTCAAAGGGTGGCTGAGTACTATGAAAACAAACGTGACAAAGAGCTTGAGGAACTGCAGCAAGCGCCGCCAGTCTCTGATGACCCCGGCACCCTTTTGGTTGAGGGCGTCCGAGATTACTCCAAGGTTTGGGGCATTGTTTGCGATTGCTGCAGCGTATTGCTGTTCTTTGCTGCGGTTGCCGTTGCTGCGGCTCCAAATTGCCTCTGTGTCTACGGTGAGACTTTCGAGGCGATGCGCCCTGGCGAGTCTCTACCAGAGGAAGAATGCAAGTTTTCATCTGGAAGAGAAGATTACGTGTGGGCATGCGGCATTACGTATAATGAGTTTGCTGACTTTATCCAGCCCGATCCCCACCACAAAGAATATGGACGATTTCCAACAAACTTTGGGGGCGCCTTTGGATATCTAAGGGCAGCTGCGCCATTGATGCTTCTCTGGATCTCTTCCATGGCTTTTGGTGCCGGATACACATCTAGGCTTTTCTCCTCCAAAGTGATGACAACATTGGCACCCCTAGGATATCCTGTATATTTGCTACACATTGCCGTTGCTAGATATTACTGGCTCGCTACACGAGGTTGGGATCGAGAGCATTGGTTTGAAATTTCTGGAGAATATCCTTTCCCAGTGCAATGGTTTGAGGTGTTTATCATTCTTTGCATTACCATTGTGCTGGGTTACTTTATCAATTCCATTTTGGTGCCACCACTCATGCCGCACAGTATATCCCTGGGCGTAAAAGTCTGCACTTTTGTAAGCTCTAGCGTTGCACGCTGTCAATGCTTCCAAACAGAACAATCCGTCTCGGAGGAGTTGTCTTCGCAAGAGTCTTTCGATGGACAAGTCAACGAGTCAACGTATAAGCAGGTTCAAAGGATGGTCCGGGATCTTACTGGCGTCGACGTCAATAGGTCCATAAAACTACGGTACCTTGGATTAGATTCACTGGGCGCGGCGGCGCTGTTGGGAATGCTCCATGCTTCTGTACCTGCGGCAAAGAAGTTGACAATTCTACAGCTCGCTGAGTGTGAAACTGTCGGGTGTCTATCAGACTTGTTGGACGAGTCTCGCTCCGAAACATCGCGGGCGAGCACCTCCGACGACGATGAGGCCGGGCAGCCATAATAAATGATGCAAACTATTCTTTGCTTCCTGCGTGCCTACCGCCCGTCTTGGGAGGCAACTGAACGGGAAAGACCAGGCTGAAAGAATCTTTTCAAACAGAAGGCTCGTCTTTGGCCGCCATCGACTTGGTAGCGCTTCTCAAGCTGGGTGGTGAAACCGACAATCACGATCACCAGCTATCAGTTTTAGATACTTATATATTGTAATCATTTAAAAGACCAGGTTGTGTCGGAACTCTCATCAGCCACCCACCAATCAAATGCGATCCATGGCAGGAGGCTTCTTCCAAATCATTGGCAGCTGTAATCATTACCGTAGCAGTTTCTATCTCAAAAATGAGACGGACTTTCGAGTTTTGTTCTGTCCTCCGATGTCATGCTCCGGAGCTAGCTAAAAGCTAGGAAGTTGGCAAGTTCGGGCTTTTCCGCCTCTTAGTAAACGGCGTGACGGAGTGTCATCCATCGTAGCGCGGCTCGCCCTTCAGTTAGTTCTATCCCGACTTTCATCACTGATCGTACAAGTAGTGCGTCATTGCTTCTTTCTTTGATGTCGGCTTCGTGGGTTGGGCGACCATGTTGGCAAAATATTTGGTCAGCGCGCGCGACTGAATACCCCGGAGTAGCCATGATTATTACTTAGCCAATCCTTCCAAATCGTAGCTATTACTGCAGGTTGCTTTGCTCCACCACATTGACAGGTGGCAAAAGGTGTGTGGTTCGGTTTACTCCTGGAGTCCTTCAGTTTAATCGTTCTCAGTACTACTGCGTCATCGTATCTCCTGGCTATCAACCTCAGCGCCGGCTACGTCAGACTATCTGGCTCCGAGCTGCGTGAAGATAATGAGCAACAAGGAACAACTACCTACCTAGCTAGCTAGTACATGCTTCCTCGAGGAAGTAGCTAGTAGTAGAACTATTTACTATTCTCAGCTGCAGCACTTGCCAGTCAAGTGCGTGAGTCAGTGGAGTCAGTGGCAGAGATGATGGCGCAAACTTACTTAGTTATTACGACATACAAGGTTCGGGTCACACCAAATTTTTTGATGGCTATATTTTTATTACCTTTATCTACTTTTTTAGCATTTTTCCATTGAGCGTCCAAGGTTGTGACCGATAAAGAGAACTTCAATGAGAAGGCGTGACCCTGTGAACTTCCGAATAAATAATCCCTTTTTCAGAATATCAGTGCCGGGACCCCGGGAGATGAGGAGCGATAAGCCACGATTTCATTTTTACGTGGCATTCGGTCTGACGCGATTCCAGGTGGTACGTACTTTGAAGACTCTGTTGTAACAACTTCTTTTCTATGTGCTCCTTCGATTTGAATTTTTATCACGAACACGTGTTAACACTGACAAGCACTACGGTACAATAAAGTAAAAATAATGACGAGCAGGTTTGTGCGTTCACTTTCCGACGATTAAGAGCTCGATCAGGCTACTGTAAGTACTAGACGATTGATTCTCGCTCAACGTTTTTTATTGGCCACCTCACACAAGACATTCCTTCCCTGACGGCATTTGCCCCAGTAGTGTGACCCACAACGCATTCTGCATTTTACGAAGAGGAAAGCAGGCAGTGAATCTCTGCTCCACTACCGTCGTAGAGTCTCCTCGAGGAGTCTTGGTTTTTCCGTTTAAACCAAGCAAGATAATCGCACGAGTTACGTGGCAAGACTTCCACGTTGTTTCCCATTCCAGCCATTGCGTAGCAATCAAATATGAACGGGATAACTTTCATAACAGTACCATGCAGTCATCGTCATCGACTCATCATCGTCGACGAGCGATTTGAAAGCGTTGTGTTATTGATTCACGTAACGTTTATTTGAGAACACTTTTTCAAACGAAAAAGCGTCAGCCACACAAAAAGTCAGCGACAGCATTGGAACTTTGCTCATTGCCCTCCACTGTAGCAATCGTGTACACTCTCATACCGTCGAGTCAATCAGTCAGTGAAACGGAAGGAAATCACTGCCGGCCACTTTTATCACATTCTAGCACATTATTTTCACTCCTTACAAAAGTACACTTTTTTTCCTACGAAAGCTTCATAAGTTTCATTTGGCTTTCCAAAAACTTACAATCGAACTCAAACATCCAACGAAATGACAAACAATAACGCCAACCAGTTGAACATGTTGGCAGCCATTGCCAATCACATGGAGACCAACCATCGAAGGGCCATGCAGATGCAGCAGCTACAGAGGGCTCATCGGCAGTCGGCTGCCCTTCAGGCATACATGTCCGTGATGTCAAGAGCTGCAGCAGGAGCTCCCGTCAACAGGATGTCTCTTGCACAGGCTGGACTTTTCAGGATGATGCAACAGCAGAAGCAGCAGCAGCCTTCCATGGCCCTGCCAATGTTGGCATCAAGACCAGGCACGGTAGAAGCTCCCCAGAAACGGGTTGCTCCATCGGATGGAGACTCGACCACGGCTTATCGAGTCACCAAAAAGGCCAAGACTGCGTCATCTTCGCCATCCATTTCACCAACTGATGTCACCAAGCCTCTCACTCCCACGACTGACATTGCCATTGCTCCGACTCCACCTGTTGTTCCAGCTGCACCTGCCAAGCCCACCCCAGCGCAATACTTGAAGAACCTCTTTCAAGAATGCAAGGCCGAGAAGCAACTGGTTACTCTCGAGAAACCCCAGCGTGCTTCTTTCATCAAGCCCGATGCCAAGGAAACGGACAGTTACAATGAAGCCGCTCGGTTGGTCCGCGAGAATGATTTGGACCAATTGCGGGTCATGCACAAGGAGGGCAAGAATTTGGACGCTTGCAACAAGACGGGGGAATCACTCTTGATGATTGCTTGTCGTCGGGGACACGTAGATATCTGCAAGTTTTTGTTGAAGGACGTTCAAGTTCGTTGGGATTTGCGGGATGACTTTGGACGCACTGTTTTGCATGATGCTTGTTGGCGTCCAGAACCCAGTGTAGAGCTCATGGATGTGTTGATGCAAGTTGTGTCACCAGAATGGCTCTTGGCACCCGATGTTCGTGGACACACACCCTTTGAGTATGCACGACGTGAGCATGCTGGTGTTTGGTATGATTATCTCAAGGAACTGGAAGACGAACTCAAAGGCAAGATCGCCTGTCCATGAAGTACAAGGCTGAGTCGTCCGCAGCCGAAAGAGGACTTAGATCTGGGGCCTATAGAATTGTAACTCCTTTGACCCTCCTATAGAAACAGTTTTTGGTATGCTCTCTCCTCTAGAATAGAATGCAGCGATAGGATGTTTTCCTGTGCCTTCTCGTCGTGACAGATCAATAGAATATGACGTCGATAAAAGCACATTCGTCTCGCTAAATTGTGTCTACTGTACTGTAGGGACCAACTTTGAAAACCAGTTTTAGAATCAGCCGCATTTTAGATGTGTACAAGGCGAACTAATGGCACGACACAGTTGAGATTACTAGCTGGTTAAGTATTTTTACTAGCTCGGAGTACAATAGCTAGGTTTGGCTTGATTCAGTTACGTGGTGGATTTGAAAACGGTGGCAAGCTGAATGTTGTTGACGTATTCTTAGATTTCGTTTTTGTGTGCACTATAATCCAATCGGGCGAGTTAGGAGAATGACCGGTACGGTAGCGTTCAAAGCTCCGACCCCTCCAGTTCAGCTAACAAAAATTGATACACTGGATGGTCTTCATTCACAGTGGGGGAGTGCTGCATGAGCTCCAAAACATTTAGCCCTTCTTCCCCTGGTTGACCTATCCGATCATGAACAGTTGCTCCATGCTCAAAAAGAAATTGAACTCCCTCCAAATCGCCTCGATAGGCAGCCTTTCAAAGAATAATAACAAAAAAACAAGTGTGAGCGTTGGTTGTAAAATCCTCGACAGGAAGCCAAGGCTGACAATCTTCAATGAAGCAATGAAGAATATGAACGAAAAGAAACGCACCTCATGTACAGGCTGCCAGCCATTGGGGTCCTTCTTTAGGAGTAATTCTGGATGATAATGGGCAATATACTCCAATGCACGATAGTCTCCTCTTGTAAGAGCGCTGGGAACGTTGCTTTCCTTTATCGCGGGAAGATAAAAGATGGCACGTAAGTTTGATAGACAGTACGCTGAGGCATTTACAATTGACAAAGCGACCGAAAAGAACCAATGCAGCAGCCCATGGAACCGTCACAAACTCACCACTTTCCAGGCAGTACTCGTCATTCCCCACCAATCATCTTCCCACACGCCTCCCTTGATCAAATATGGAGGAATACCGCCTTTTTGTGGGCCACATTTTGTAATATCATCGAGAGGACCAATCGGTTCAAAATGAAGGAAGACCTAAAGGACAAGGATAGAACAAATTGACACGAGCATGAGACGACTAATGGCCGCAACAACAGCGACGATGAAGAACGTAGCAGAAAGGAAGGAACGACTACGAGGAACACTTACGTTGACGAATGCCTTGCCTGGGATTGGTGGAGGAAAACCACGTGTTAGGAAATGTTAAAGGAGAGATTCCTTATAAGCAAATGGACGACGGATAGTAATCATACCTTTGAATGGGAAGGGCCGGCCGTGAATGATCGAATGCGACTCATAGAGAACCTATGCAAATAATCCAATTTTTCAATTAGCATAACGTTGGCATGTTTTCCACTCATATGATGTTGCCTGACTTCTACCACAAGAAAACTGATTTAACTCACCATATCTCCTGGTTCCATGGTCACATTGTGCGCATTTCCATTGTGGTCGTAAACCTCCAGTGGCCAGGGTTCTTCCAGCCCTTCCTGAGCAATATTCAGGATACAGGACGTGACCAATGGCATACGATCCACGTGCGGCGCTAAAATAGAACCTGGAATGGATGGATGGAAATGAAAAAGAATGTTGAATTTGAATGAGCACATTTTGTCATGCCATGTAAAAAATAGTAATGTGTCCATCATCCACAGACTGGCATCCATCAGGGTACTACTTTTCCATCACCAACAAAACGTAACGTACCCTCTTTGTAAATTCGAACCCCATACATACTAACCGGAGACAATCGTTGACCGGTCCATTCTTCCAATATTTCTCGAGCTTGCTTCCAAACTTGACGTGACATGGCATCCCCACCTCCGAGGCGTTGATCTTCCAAACTGACAAAATAGGGTGGCGCCTCCCACATGTTGTGGTAGGAATTGACTTGTTTCCATTCGATTTCTTCCTGGTCCTTGTTTTTTTCATAAAAATCTTTAATGAGATTGAAGAGAGACTCGGGTTGTCGTATTTTCTGAAAACCAGTCTGTAGTAATATACGGTAGAGTAGGAATATTGAGTCCGCGGGTTGAATGAATGATGATTGTCAATAAGATTGTGTTTTGCAAGATGATTGTGTGTGCATGTTGTTGAAAGATTAAAAGAGTCAGAAAACACATAATCATTAATATCCTCCCCAAAACACATAATTTTTCTTCTTATTGTTTGTGTGCTTACCTCTGTATAATTGTAGACACCACTGGGTTGATTTTTGTTCATTTTCAAACGAAAGGTTTCACCACCCTGACAGGTTCCATCGGATTCTTCATTGCACCGTTTCATGTAATCATTGTACAACTTTTGGTGATAGGCAGATGCCACCTTGGTGGGGTTGGTAATGGCCCAGGAAACATCATCGTAGCTCGTATACTTGGCACTACCATCGGAATTTTTCACACGGGCTTCCACTACCGTCGATAATGATGCGAACACCACCAAGGAAAACAGGACGCACAAGAAATGCTGCTGCTGTCGTCTTCGTTCCGTACGAATAGGGATTGTCATGGCCACACTACTACTAATTTAAGAAGATGATAGAGGCATACAGGATGGGGGAAGAAAAGATTGGATGGTGGCTACTTCAAGGAAGTTGTTGGTCGTACTAGTAGTTGTTTTTTGTTGTGCTAGCTCTATAGTAGCTACGGTACCTGGAGTACTACCAGCGATGTCTTGATTTGTTGTCGCTGCCATCGACGATTTAAACCACACATCCTCGTGAAATTCACATTGGTCAGTATGGTCACATCAACGCGAAGCATGATGGGAACTCCACCAGGAAAGATTGGCCCTTTTAATGTTCGATTTATGAAGGGTCAAACAAGACCAACAGACGCACATACAATTTTGTTCTTTATGACGTCATCTTTAAATGTCGTAGTGAGTGCCGGACCATTAATTATTTTTTATGCGCGTAAATTGTGACCCTTAAATAAAGTTATGCGCATAAATAAAAATTTATGCGCATAAAAAATGATTAACAACCGGTACTCACTGAGACGCATTAATGACGTCACGGAAACGAATGAAATGGGGAAACAATTTTTAAATTGCAAATGACCGAATATCTTTGGGTTGGATACCATTATTTTCATAGTGAAAATAATGATGGTTGTGTGTTGTTACATGTACTGGTACCTGCTACCGGTACTTGTCATGTTTTCTCGGGAAAGGGTCCATCAATAGCTTTCGAAGCATACTCTCTCGCTTTTTCTCCTCTTCTCTCTACTAGAACTAGCTAGCTGTCTGCCTGGACAATCGCGACCTTCCCCACCCAAAAGTCATCTCTTGCACACCCAACAAGACATTGACCATTTGACCTAGTGTTCCTGCTTGTGACTGCCTAGACCATATTGCTTCTCGTCATTTTGTCTGTCTTGAGTAATAAACACCAATTCATTTATATATTCACAGAGAAATAGAATCGACATGAGGAGCTCGAGTCAGTCGACTCAGGTCAGCTCAAATAGGAGACGTCCTTCTTCGGAAAAAGCTCCACACAATGAAGGAGGAGGAGAACCTCATTTTGATCATCGCAATGAAGAAATGACACCCTCTTTGCGGACCTTTTGCTTTTGTGCTTCTGTCAATGCAGCCACGATTGGGTATGATCAAGGCACGGCCACACGGATATGGCCACTCTTGGCCCAAGAATTCGGAGTCCAGGAGCATGTGAGCGCATCGATTTATATTGGCTTGTTTGTGATTTTCATGATGATGGGGGCGGCTATAAGCCCCTTTATAAGCGATCGATTTGGTCGAAGGACAACCTTGGGCTTTGCCAACGTGGTTCTTTTGGTTGGTTCCATCACGATGGGCTTGGCTCATAATTATCGCGTCCTGTTGATTGGACGAGTCGTGGCTGGGTTGGGAGCTGGTTTGGGATTCATGGTATGTTGTTGTTATTGCGGATATACCTATCCCTCTCTACTTTTGTCTTTTCTTGGTGTCATTCACCTGCTGCTTTATGCATTCGCATATTTTTCCCTTTCTCAGGTGGACACAATGTACATCACAGAGATATCTCCAACAGCCTTGCGTGGAGAACTTGTTACATGCTCATATCTGGCTTCCAATGTAGGCCTCATCATGGGCGTTTCAGCTGGGCTTTTGTCGTCATCTCTGATACAAGAAGACGAAGATAGATGGCGGGCCATTATTTTGCTCGGGACGTTGTTCCCCGTGTTTGTCATTGTCACTGCCAAATGCACTCTGGTCGAATCGCCTCGCTTCCTACTCCAGAAAAAGAGTACGAGAGAAGCCACGATGTCCTTGTCCAGGATCTACCCACAAGGTATGTCTTCGTGGCTACTAGAGATGACTTGAAATGGACACTATCGATTGTTCCCTAAGTGTGATGCTAACTATACTCGTTTATCAATTGAAAGGATATCGTATCAACGTTCTAATGGACGACATCAACGAGTCCACCGAGCGCGATTCAATGGCTGCAGACGGAAAGACTGGATGGGCCATGATCAATGATCCTACTCCTGCCTTTCGTCTCATAATAATGTTAGGATTATTTCTCTCGTTTGCCCAGCAAGCTGTTGGAATAGATGCCATGCAATACTTGTCTCTGGATATTCTCAAGGCATCCGGAATCGAGTCAGAGATGACGCAGGATATACTTCTGCTTGTACTCGCTGTCACCCAGCTGCAGTGTAGTTTTATCAGTGCACGCACCGTGGACAATTACGGCAGACAATATTTGCTGTCAATATCCATAACGGGTAAGGATTCTTTCACTGTATGCAAGCAAACGTAACTGTCCTTCATCCTTGCCTAACCTCACCGTTCTCCCCTCCACCCCAGGCGTGTTTTTGTCCTTACTTCTGTTGGCTGGGTCTTTCTTTATCCCATCGGAGACTGTACAACCCGTCATGGCACTGGTTGGTCAAGCGTGTTATCTATCGTTTTATGCTCTTGGATTGGGGCCCACAGCAGCTATAGTATTGCTGGAGATGTATACCAACAGCATCCGAGCCAAAGCACTCAGTCGATCTGTGCTCCTAAACCGCGGAACATCCGGAATGATGTTTGTGTACTTTTTGGCGGCTGCCAATGGCAGCATAGCCTGGCCCTCGGTCTTGCTCGTGGTGGCGGTCTTGTCTTTACTTTTCGGTGCCATCATTTCCTTTTTCCTTCCCGAAACAGGTGACCACTCCTTGGAGGACATGTCCTTGTATTTTGCGCAGCTCACCACCGATATGAGCGTCTTGGAAGCAGAGCGAAAATTACGAGTAGGAGAGTACGGCGAAGATAAGGCCCATCTAGGAAGGGTTTGAATCTGTACATTGACGCAAACGTGCAGCCATCAAGTGGCCCGATAAAGTTCCTAATAACGCTTATTACGGCAGATAGCTACCCACTTATGAAGCCAATTTGAGCACAGTTTCCTTGGGTAAGGAGTCCATGTCACCCGTCTCAAAGGCTTCCCCCCATGCCTTGACGTCATCCCCCAACTTTTTCAAAAAGTCAGACGACCCGTCGGGCATGCAAGAGTGCGCCATGACGAATGTTGGAGCGCCAGATGGACGGCTGTTCTTCTTTCCTTTGTTGCTGCCACCATAGACAACCGGAAATGGAATGGGATGGCATTCCGTTGGCAATCGATGAAAGACGGAATCTACCTCCCGTTTGGCCCACAACTCGCGCGATTTGGCACGTTCCAAAATATGCGTCGCCATTGGGTTGTAAATGGACGCAAGTACTTTTTTGTTCTTTTTATCTCCTCCTTGAGCAATTTGATCCATAATCTTCAATGCCTCTGCTTCTTCTTGTGATATTACTAATGCGTGTACCGTAGTGCCGTTTTTCTTATTCTTCTTGTGATGGTGGTTGTCGTTGGATGATTGCTGTTGTTGTTGTTGCTGTTTGCACTTGGCCTGACTGGCACGCTGCAACAACGTCACAACTTGTAGCGTTCGTTCTTCCAACCATTCCCAATATCGAAAGAGTTGTTCGATGGGTTCTCGCCAATATCCCCACAACAATTCCTTGTGCTCGGGGCCTTGAACAAAGAATTGACGCAGCCATTCATTTTCCAATTCGTTCAACAAGACTTGTTCGGATCGCCAATGCTTGGGTCCGTGGCGTGGATTATTGTGTTGACCACTACTGCTAGCACTGCCAGCATCACAACCCAACGTCTTTTGACACCGCGCTAACATATCTTGGACGGTATGTCCTTGCCGCAAAAGTCGATGTGTCGATGAGTACCGAAGGGTATCATTCCTGGGATTGTCGGGTGCCAAGACGGCGTGTTGATGATGATGATTGTAATCGTCCAACATGAAATACGTATATCCCGAAGGAAATCCCACCGCAATCGGCGGTGCCGTCGTTTCGACGGTAATATCTCCCAATCGTTTCTGCCGAGGCCCTTCGGCATCGTGGGTGACTCGGAGGGCTACCGACCATTCGTTGTCGCTACTCTGGTGGTTGTTGCTATTGTTGTGACGTTTGGATTTGGCTTTCTTAGATCTCTTTGGATCCGTATCGCTTGCTTCTGCTGTAGTTGTTGCCATGAGGGTATGATACACGGCAATGGTCGAAAAATGCTCCAAGCTAGAGTCAGCGTGCCAGCCAACAGTATACTTTTGCTGTCCAAACATGGGCTCTTCTCGCAATCGTTTGTGGACCGTCATTTTATTAATGAGTGTGACATTAAAGTCGCGAATTCCCGAGACCAGTGGTTCTGATTCGCCACGCTGTTGGCGTTTGTTTGCCAAGGTTTGCAAATGACCTTGGGTATTTTCCGTAAGCTTGGCATTGAGCGTTTGAAAGGTCTGCAATGCCTTTTGCAATTCACTCCCACTATCATTATTATCACAGTGCTTTCCATTCCAAGGATGCGCAAACATGCGGAGTCCCAAATATCGATAGGTCGTTCCTTCTTCTCCCAACAAGCATCGCGTCACATAGGAGGGTACCAATTTGGCTCCCAATCCAGCCGGTTGTGTGACATCCGTTCGAAATAATTTGCGGTGATCCAGAGTCGACAAGGCCTGACACATTTCGTGTTCGGGCAGGGTGGCCTCGGGAGGATCCCAGTCGAGTCCCTCGTAGGCGGTGTTGAGGGCCATTTGAAAAGATTCTTGGTAGGGTTCTTGGTCGCGTAAAAATTCATGTTCGGGAAGGACCATCGTTTGGTGTTGTCGAAAGGCAGGCGGATGGCGATCCAATTGTTTAATCAAACTCTTGTGGCTGTTATTGTTGTTGTGGGGACGAGGCGGATGTTGGTTGCTAACGTCTGTAGTGTTTGTTTTGGAGAGATGGGTTTCTTCGGATTTTTTCTTCTTCTTTTTCTTCTTGCCACTACCATTCTTGGCAGCAGCAGTGCTGTTCTCGTCAATTGCAGTGGCAGTGTTGGAATCGTTCGCCCAAGCGGCTGCAAAGGCCAACAAGTCGTCTTCCTCTTCGTGGCGATTTGTTGTGGCTTTAGGTGGCAATGCTTCCGTGGATTTTTGTTGTTGTCGCTTTCGCTTCTTGTCGTTCTTTGTCGTTTTAGTACTCGTTGGATTCTGCAATTTTATAGAAGCAGCAGCATGATTGGAAACCTCAGTTTTTGTTTTGAGACCCCTGCCACCACAGGCAGCAAGCACCTGAGCAGCTTTGGTTTGTTTCAAAGCTTTGGCTTCTTTCAGAGCCTTTTTACGGGCTCGTTTTCGAGCATTCGAGGACATGGGCTCGTCTTCTGTCATGATGGTCTCGCACTAATAATAGCAAAGAAAGAAAGAATCAATGGTGATGGTAGTTTCCTTTTGTATTTGTTCTTGCCTGTAGCTTGGAAGAATAAAACGCAATTGTATTCAAAATACTGGGATGCTTAGATCTTCAACTGGGGAAGGAAGGAATCAATCAATGAAGAAAGGAGGGCGATGGGTACAATTGTAGCGGGCCCATAACCCCTTCGAATTTACAAACCAAGTTCATATCCAATCAATAAAAGCCTGTGAAAAAAAGATGAAACAGTTTTCAAGTGCAAAAAGAACAACACCTGGGATTCCAACGTGGTCCCCCACCGTAGTACTAACCAAGCCCGAAGATGCTTAACTTCGCTGAGCAGACGGGAAGCGGTGCTGTCATCTTGGTATGGTCGTTCCTATTGAAATGTGAGTCACGGATGTATAGAAAGGCCTAGCATGCGAGTCGGGATCTTAAGTTTGTCTTCTTTTCGCCCATTCATTCATTGTCAATGCGCGACGCAAACAGCAAAGACGTTGCAAGCTACTAGTGGGCAACCAGGCAATCCATCTATAATTACACAGCTGCTAGCCCTGCACTATCGCACCCCCGGCCCGTGCCCGAAACCAAAATTGCAAAACGTTTGGCACCACCCTGGCAAGTTACTTAGTACCGTACAGCTTGTTTTTGTCAAGGCGAGGCGCGGCGCGGCTTTGGCATCCTACTCGTGGTGTTTCTTTTTGGCACTTAGTGACTGCTTGCCAGCCTACTAGCTAGTACGACGAAGCAATGAAGAAAATTGGTTTTTCACTTCCGCCGCTCTATGGGCAACCGGCCTATCATTATAAAATCAGCTGATCTGCTAAATAAATAAAAAGGAGTATTATGTGGAGGGGACCAACATTGGTGCGTCGAGGTCATACTAATAGTACGTAGTGCACAGCGAAATATACCACACGAAAAAATCGTTTTGGAATGATCCACCAAGCTTTTCACTAGCACTCATAGAAACCATCAAGCTATGTACTTTTCTATTTATTTATAGTTTCGATTGTATCGATCTGCTGTCGCCACTCTCTTCCACAAAGGATACCACGGTATTGCCTCGTCCTTGATTGGTCTCGTACAATTCAAAGGCTTTGCAAAAGTCTTGCATGGGAAAAATCCGATCGACCCGTGGCCGAATGGCCCCGGACGCTAAAAAGTGAATGATTTCCTGGACATTAGCTCGGTGTTCCTTGGGATTTTGCATGGCCCATCTCCCCCACAAACTCCCCACGACGTTGACTTCCTTGATCAATAAGAGGCCGGGTCGAATGGGTTTTTGACCGGCCGCAAATCCCACCAAACAAATGGTTCCGAGGGGCCGGACGCACGACAATAACGCCGTTTCAAACAACTCCCCTTGGACCATGTCTACCACCAAATCCACGCCCTGCGGATGACCCAATTGTGTGGCAGCTTTTCGAACGTTGGTTTTAAAGGCCTTGTAGGATGCCTTGGTCCGTCCATAACACAAGACCACATCGGCTCCTACGGTTTGGCAGGCTTCCATTTTGGAGTCACTGGAAACGCCGGCAATCACCTTGGCACCCATGGCCTTGGCCAATTCAATCGCCGACATGCCGACACCCCCCGAAGCTCCATCGATCAAGACCAACGAATTTGGTCCTACTTGACCCAAGGTTTTTAACGAATGATAGGCGGCAAAATGATTGCGCGCAATGTTGGAGCACGTGGCCAAGTA
>Ga0163149_10003484_pt1 | contig 17879 bp, 16 predicted proteins | sample OliLakLV19MP5G1_FD_148604 | JGI IMG/M metagenome (GOLD analysis project Ga0163149, IMG submission 148604) | Freshwater microbial mat bacterial communities from Lake Vanda, McMurdo Dry Valleys, Antarctica - Oligotrophic Lake LV.19.MP5.G1 | ecosystem: Environmental > Aquatic > Freshwater > Lake >...
CTAAGTGACTTAACTGAAAAGTATTTAAATTTGATTATCAACAAAAATATACCGGAGACCGCCCTGAAATTAAATAAGTGATACTTGCGAGATACATAATACCCATCGCGATTTTATTTGCTGAAAATTTTAACCCGACAGGCAATTCGAAAGACTGGAATGGAGAGAATTTTCAAAAGCAGAACAATTGTACTTATAACGGATATAAGCTTTATGGAAGAGTGCAAATTGTAGACTCTTTTCCAGATTTAAAGGTTCAGATCGTTGCATCATTTCCTGACCTGAAAGTAAGAATTGTAGATTATCAATCAACAAGTTGCGGTGAGTGGAAAATGGTGAATGAATTTCCCGACCTAAAAGTACAGTTCGTTAATTCATTCCCGGGTATTAAAATCCAATACGTACAATCCTTTCCGGGAATGGCAAACTCAAAACTAAAATAGAAAGACCATGAAGGAGTACACGCTGAGTCAAAAAACAGCAACTACATGCCTTTACCTGTTGCTGCCCAGTAAATTCCACCATAGATATGATTCTGAAAAATCTGATCGGAGAAGGTTAACGGGATATGACCAAGTGCGGTATAAAATGCGCGCCCTCCATCATACGGATGATACCACGAAATAGGATGGAAGTTGCCCATTCCTTTCCCTTCATTCTCACCCCATTTTGCAGATGGATTATATGATTTCTCATCTACGGATAAAAGAAATTTTAAGTCGTCTGCTTTGCGGTCGCCAAACTCATACCATTCATCAGTCCACAGAAGTTTTGCAGGAAATCTTTCCATACCAGGGAAATTTGTGTTTTCCACTTTAAGATAGGCGGTTTGATTTTTTGGATGAATTTTAAACATCATCCCAACCATTTTGGTAAACCACGGCCATTCATATTCCGTATCTGATGCGCTATGTATTCCAACAAAACCTTTGCCTGCGCGAATGAATTTTTCGAAGGCAGCTTGTTGTTCGGTAGTCAGGATGTTGCCAGTGGTGTTTAATAAAATAATGACATCATATTTTTCCAATGCCTTGTCATTAAAGATAGTTGCATTTTCATGCCAGTCTACCGTGAACTCATTGCGACTGGCCAGCTGACGAATGGTGGATACTCCTTCCAGAATAGATTCATGATGGAAGCCATCTGTTTTAGTGAATAACAATGCCTTAAACTGCTGAGCGAAGGATGCTATTGAGCTAAACGTGAAAAGTAAGGGTAGCAATGCCCTTATAATTTTGATTCGTTGCATGATTAAAAAGTTTATTTGCCTGAAATTAACTCTTCATCCAGTTTAGTTACAGCAGGTTTATATGAATGGTTATTTATAAACCCGGCTTGTGCGAATTGTAGTATCTTTTATGCTAATTGATAACAAGGACACTATGCTTTGGTAGGGCCGTTGTTGATCGCATGCTAATAACTTTTACCCAACCAACGTTAACACATAATCATAGATAGCACTCACAAATCCAATCGCTACAATACCTGCGAAGCAGATGGAAAGTGCCAGCTTCTCATATCCAGTAGATGCTAAGTTGGGAATAGGCGTTTCATTTTTGTTAATGAACATGGCCTTCACCACCAGCAGATAGTAGTAGAGTGACACAGTAGCATTCAACACCGCGATAAGCACCAGGATATACATTCCTTTGGATGCCGCAGCGGTGAATAAAAAGAACTTACCAAAGAACCCGGCTACTGGAGGAATGCCCGCCAGGGAGAACAAAGCCAACAACATGATCAGACTTAACCTTGGATTGGTTGAATAAAATCCATTAAAGTCGTCCATGGTTTCTTTACCGGTGTTGTTGGATACAATGGAAAGTACACCGAATACGGCAAGATTTGATAGCGAGTAGATCAGCATGAAGTACACAATGGTGTTTAATCCGAGAGCTTCGTTATTTACAAAACCCAGCATCATGAATCCGGCTTGTGTGATTGATGAAAATGCCAGGAATCGTTTCAGATTCTTTTGACGAAGTGCGAACAAATTACCAACGACCATGGTGGTGATCGATAAGAAGTACGCGGTCATCGTCCACACTTTGGGTTGTGGACCGAACACACGATATAAGACTAATGCAAGTGTGAATAACGCAGCGCCTTTGGAAACCACTGAAAAATAAGAAGTGACTGGCATGGGCGAACCTTCATACACATCGGCTGTCCATAAGTGAAAAGGAACCAATGAAAGTTTGAAGCCTAATCCAGCAATGAAGAAGATCAGGGCCATGATGGACAATGTACTGGCATCCGTTAGTAAAGCCATTTCTGAAAAGTGCAGTGTTCCATACACACCATACATCAGAGATAGGCCAAACAACAACACAGCAGATGAAACAGCTGATGACATAAGTAGTTTAATACCTGCTTCTGCTGAACGTCTGAGATTTTTATCAAAGGCTGCTAATATGGTAAGAGGGAGTGTGGCGAGTTCAAGTCCGAGGTAGAGCATCAGAAAGTCTCCGGCTGAGATCATGAAGTACATGCCGATCAGGGTAGAGAAAATCAACAAATAGAAAGCACCCGTCTTGGATTGGTTTTCTGGTTTGTCTAGCCATCCGGTAGATTGCAACAAAACAATTAATGTAGATACGTTAAGAATGTTCTTGAGAAACATGCGTAGCTCATCATTGATGTACATGCTGCCAAACAGCGTTGTATTCTCAGAAGGAAAAAATCCTATGATGGTGATGATTGCAAAGAATATAATGGTGAAGTTGATGACCAATCTTTTATTCTCTTTTTCAGATAAGTCAGCAATGAGTTGATACAAGACCATGAAGGTCAGCAAGACTTCGAGGCGCATGATGGATAGGGTGGACCAGTTCATGATTTCAGTTCGTTAAAGTTTGAATCATCTTAGCAAGGGGTTCCCGGATCAGATCCGACAACCAGAAAGGGGTTAGACCAATGATGGCAATAGCAACCACAAGGGTAACACCGCTTATTTTTTCAAACCATTGTGCATCTTTTAGCTCGAGATAATGGCTGTTGGTAATAGGGCCGAGTAATAAGGTGCCCACTACTCTTAGAATGTATACGGCAGTGATGACGATGGAAGAGATCGCGACAATCGTTGCTACACGATGGAACATATCGGTGTGTTGGAAGGATCCCACGAAGATGGTCATCTCGGCCACGAAGCCACTTAATCCGGGCAAACCGAGAGATGCCAGACCGGCAATCACGTAAATGACAGATAAGAATGGAATCACTTTCATCAAGCCACCCATTTCATTAATCATGCGTGTGTGTGTTCTGCCATAGATCATACCAATCAATGCAAAGAAGAGGGCCGTCATTAATCCGTGGGAGATCATTTGTAAGATGGCTCCGGTGGTAGCGGTTTCATTCATCATCAATAAAGCGAAGAGCACTAATCCGCAGTGACTCACAGAAGAGTAAGCATTGATATACTTTAAATCTTTTTGCCAGATCGCGCCAAAAGCTCCATACACCACGCTGATCGATGTGAGTATAATAAATATCCAAGCTAATTCGTGTGCTGCCTCGGGAAGTAAATAAATCGCAACACGGAAAGCTCCATAACCTCCCAATTTCATCAATACACCTGCGTGCAACATTGACACGGCAGTAGGAGCCGAGGCGTGACCATCGGGTGACCAGGTGTGAAAAGGAAACAAAGCACCCAACACACCGAATCCTACGAAGGTGAACGGGAAGAAGAATAATTGGGCATCCAGTGGAATAGTAACCTTAGCGATTTCGGTAAGATCATAAGTCAGTCGCCCACCATCCGGTGCGGAGTTGAAATAGATTCCCAACAATCCCACCAATAATAAAGCCGATCCGCCCATTAACATAAGTGTGAGTTTCATGGCCGAGTATTCTTTTGGTCCGCTACCCCATAGGCCAATTAATAAATACATAGGGATCACGGCCATCTCGTAAAATAAAAACATCGTGAACAAATCAAGCGATATGAAAAATCCGAACACTCCGCCTGCGAGGATAATGAGAGAAATGAAAAATTCTTTGGGGAGGTGATCTACTTGCCATGATGCAAATATTCCCGCGAAGGTTACGATTGCTGTTAGCATGATCACCGCCATCGAAATGCCATCGATACCAAACTTCAGTTGGATGTTGAAAGATTCATACCACATGGTGGTAGATACAAATAGCATGTCATCGGTGTTACCTGCATGGCGTTGCTGATAAAAAAAATAGAGCAGAATAAAAGCAAAGACCAGTTGTGCGCTCATGCCGATGGCCGACACCAAACGCACTTTGGTTACATCTTTTACTAAAGCAATACCAACTATCGTTAGCAGCGGGATGATCAATAAAATAAGGAGTGGGTTCATGATCGGTCGCTAGTTTAAATACACGACAAGAAATACCAAAAGCAAAACACCAGATGTAAAATACCAGATGTACCACTGCACATGGCCGGATTGCATTTTCTTTATAGCGCCCGAGAAATACACCGTAGTGTTTCCAATCAGGTTCATCGTTCCATCTACAATATGTCGATCAAACCAGGCAACCGGGCGTGAGATGAAATTGAAAATCACTTTATGAGTGATGAATAAATAGATTTCATCGATATAGAATTTATGGAAGGCCATCGTATACAAACCTTTCAGGCTAGTAGCGATGGATTCTGGTTTTGAATTTTTCTTAGCGTATAGCACGTAGGCAACACTGATCCCTACGACAGCAATGAGGATAGAAGGCCCTGCGATCATCCAATGAAATTCAGTGTGCAATGGATTTCCATCGCTGGTTACTAAATCGTGGAAGGGCACGAAGCCGGAGAAGACCGATGCTACCGCAAGGAAGATTAGTGGAATTGTCATTGTGGCAGGAGACTCGTGTGGTGCTTGATGATATTCAGGAGTGTGGTTCCAGAAAATATTAAAGTACAAGCGGAACATGTAGAAAGCAGTGATGCCCGCTACCAGCCACTGTACACCAAAGATGATTTTGTTGTGCTCGAAGGCTGCAACTAATATTTCATCCTTACTGAAAAATCCAGAGAGAGGAGGTATACCAGCAATGGTGAGGCAGGCAATCAGGAAAGTAATGTGTGTAATCGGCATGTACTTTTTCAATCCACCCATGTCAGTCATTAGGTTGCTGTGCACCGCATGGATTACGGAACCTGCTCCAAGGAAGAGTAATGCTTTGAAGAAAGCGTGGGTGAACAAATGGAATAGTGAAGCCATATAACCTAAGCCTTCCGTTCCATAACCGGAAACTCCCAAGGCTACCATCATGTATCCAATCTGCGAAAGCGTAGAGAACGCCAATACGCGTTTAATATCAAGTTGGGTGCAGGCGATAATTGCAGCAAACAATGAAGTGAAACTTCCGATATAAGCAATGACTTCGAGTGAATTCGGAGAAGTGTAACTATACAATGGAAATAATCGTGCAACGAGGTAAACACCGGCCACCACCATGGTAGCTGCGTGGATCAATGCGGAAACAGGAGTAGGACCTTCCATGGCATCGGGTAACCAGATGTGCAGTGGGAACATAGCCGATTTGCCTGCACCCCCCATAAAGATGAGTAGCATCGCCCACGTTGTTACTGATAAGCCCATGAAAACTGCTGTAGTAGGTTGTGTAATCGCCAGTCCATTTAAATCAGTGAGCGCTTTGAAATCAAAGGTATTGGTGTAGAAGGAGAGAAGGAGAATACCCAATAAAAATCCTAAATCAGCGAAACGTGTAACGATGAATGCTTTTTTTGCAGCTGCAACGGCAGATGGACGTTCGTAATAGAATCCAATCAACAGATAAGAAGATACGCCCACCAATTCCCAGAAGATGTACATCTGAAAAATGTTTGTGGCTAATACCAATCCCAACATAGAAAAGGTAAAGAGTGACAGGAAGGCATAATACCGTGCAAATCCTTTCTCACCTTTCATGTAGCCAAGGCTATAAATGTGTACCATCAACGAAACCGTAGTAATCACCACCAACATCATTACCGAAAGAGGATCGAGTAAAATACCAAGGTGAATGATGAGCGAGTCGGTGAATTGCAACCATAGCAATTGAAATGCTTCAATTGCCTGAAAACTTTCGCCAACGCGATGACCAAAATAACTAAATGCGGTGAAGTAGGAGAGTAATGTGATGACCAACAATCCCGAAGTGCCGAGCAATCCGGAAAATTGTGGCTTTATTTTATCGCCCATCAACCCAATGAAGAGAAAAATCAGGATGGGTAGAAGTAGGATCAATATCGTGTATGAGTAATTCATAGTGCAAAATTTTAATTGATAATTAGCAATCGACAATTGACAATAAGCTGATTGTTAATTATCCATTGTCCATTATCCATTGGATTCAATATTTCAGTTCGTCAACATCGTCTACATTTACGGTATTAAACTGACGGTAAATATTTATAATCAATGCAATGGCAATAGCAGCTTCAGCAGCGGCAACGGCCATGACAATCAAGGCGAAGAAGTGTCCTTCCAACCGGTGAGGAAACAAGTAATGGTTGAAGGCAACGAAGTTGATGTTCACAGCATTCAACATGAGTTCGATGCCCATCAGCATGGTGATCAGATTTCTGCGGATGAGCACGCCCATCAATCCGACAAAGAATACAATTGTGCTTAGCACAATCATATAGTCGAGTGGTATTTCAGCTTGCAGGTTCATGTTCTTGATTTTCGTATGATAATTGAGGGGCTAACTACTAAGGTCATCAATAACACGTTTGGCCCTAGGTCTGTGTTATCACAGACCGAAATCTCCCTTATGGTCTGTGAGGACACAGACCATTGTGCGAAGGACACAGACCATTGTGCGAAGGACACAGACCATTGTGCGAAGGACACAGACCATTGTGTGAAGGACACAGACCATTGTGCGAAGGACACAGACCATTGTGTGGAGCACGTAGACCATGGTGCGAAGGACACAGACCAGCGAGTAAGCATTATTTCTCCACAACTTTGTTTCATACTTTCTTTTTTTGTGCGATAAAGATGGAGCCAACCAAAGCGGCTAATAATAGAACGCTGATTACCTCGAAGGGTAGCGCATAGCCCTGTATATCGGTGTTCATTAACTGCAGACCAATGGTACGCATGTCGGTGCCAACGCTAGTCTCTTGTGATGGCTTGAATGTGAATTGAAGAATGGTAACAACTGATAATGTAATGCCTGCAACAGCAGTAATGCCACCTGCTAACAGGTGACTTCCCTTTGGTGCCTGCAGTTTACTATCAATCTGACTCGTTAATAGAATGGAGAAGATAATCAATACCACAATACCACCGGCATACAACATCAGTTGCACGGCAGCGAGAAACTGGAAGTTCATCATATAATACAAACCGGCCATGGCCACCAGCACAAAGAGCAGATAAATGGCTGCGCGTAAAATTCTTCTACTAAAAATGGATAGGATGGAGAATACTACAATGGCAGCAGCGAGTATAAAGAATATGATTTTAGGGCCTGTCATTCTTTCATTGCTTTGGAGGATGAACCTGGTTTGTTCAATACCTTGGTGAGTTTGCTGCGATCAAAAACTGCGTGTTCAAATTCCTGATCGAATTTCAAAGCAAACTCATCACAGGAGGGGACACACAGTCCGCAGAACGAACAGGTCTCCAGGTGATAAACATATTTGTCTAATATTTTCTTGGTGCGGCCATCGGCTCCTTCTACTTTCTTATAGATGATTTCAATTGAACCATTAGGACATTTGCGCGCGCAGGTGTTGCACACGTTGCAAGAGTGTTTGTTGTTTTCATCGTGAATCAACTGCAACTCGCCTTTGAAATTATCAAACATCTTTAGGGTTGCCCGATTCTCCGGATATTTCTGTGTGACGATCGTACTTGGTTTTACAAAATACGATCCGGTTACTTTCATGCCTCTAGCCAACGAGGTGACACCATCGTAGATGTTATAAAAGTATTTGCCTATGGCTTTTATCGTTTTCAAAAGTGCCATTTCATGAGGGTTAAGAATGCGATAAGAATTAAGTTCATGAGATTAATAGGAAGTAGATATTTCCACTCGAGTGCTAATAATTGATCAATGCGCAAGCGAGGGAACGTCCACTTGAACCACATCATCAGGTAGATTACAAAAGCGGTTTTGCCGAAGAACCAGAACACAGGAGGAATGAAATCCATGACGTTATTGAATCCGTGCCACTGAAACAAGTGGAAGGGAAGCCATCCGCCAAGGAATAATGTAGTAGCGATGGCAGCGATGATGAACATGTTCATATACTCTGCTAAAAAAAAGAACGCGAACTTTATACCGGAATACTCCGTATGAAATCCGGCTGTCAATTCTGATTCAGCTTCTGCTAAGTCAAAAGGACCACGATTGGTTTCGGCTGTACCTGCGATTAAATAAATCACAAATGCAATCATCGCGGGAATATGTCCTTTGAAAATCCACCAGCCGTCTTCTTGTGATGCGATGATTTCTGAAAATTGCATAGAGCCTGCAAACGTAATGATACCAAGCAATGCTAATCCAACAGATAATTCGTAACTGATTACTTGTGCACCACTGCGCATGGCGCCAATCACCGAGTACTTACTGTTACTAGCCCATCCTGCAATGAGAATTCCAATCACACCCATAGAGGAGATGGCAAGAATATAGAGAACACCAATGTTCAGATCTACTGCCTGCAATCCTTTGGCAAAAGGTATCGCACCAATGGCCATGATGGAAGCTACTATAACTATAAAAGGAGCGATATTGAATAAGAGACTATCGGCATTGCGGATGTAGATTAATTCCTTCAATAGAAGTTTGATCAAATCGGCAATGGTTTGGAAAATTCCACCGGGGCCAACACGATTAGGTCCCATTCTATTTTGCATGCGTGCACAAATTTTACGCTCGGCATACACCAGGTACAATCCTAACACTGCGTAGAAAAGTAAAATGCCAACACCCAGCAACACCATCGAGATCAATCCTGCCCAGAAGGGAGAAAGATTCTCGTTGAGGTAGCTGGTGATGGATTCGATGAATGGTGTGAAGTCGTACATACAATTATCGGTCTATGTCGGGTATAACTAAATCCAATGAACCACTGATAGCAACGAGGTCGGCAATCTTATGACCCTTGGCGAGTTTATTGATGACGAACAAGTTCGAAAAATTCGGAGTCCTGTAATGAATGCGAGCCGGAGATGGCCCACCATCGCTGACGATGTAAACGCCTAATTCGCCACGGGCAGTTTCAACACGTTGGTAGTATTCTCCTTTCGGTGCTTTCACCGCCTTCAATTCGAGCATGGTCGGTCCTTGCGGAATATTGTCCACCAGTTGTTCCAGAATATTCAGTGACTCCCACATTTCTTTGATGCGCACCACATAGCGTGAATACGTGTCGCCATCCGGCAATGTAATTTCATTGAACTTTACAAATGGATAAGCGCTGTAAGGAGCAATCTTACGGATGTCACAAGAGAAGCCCGAGCCACGACCACTTGGGCCTGTGACACCATAATCAATGGCAGCTTCTTTACTCATGATGCCAATACCTTTGGTGCGTTCGCGGAAGATGATGTTACCAGTAAGCAACTGATCGTATTCAGGAAGTTTTTTACGGAAATAGGTGATGAATTCTTTTATGCGTTTCTGGAAATTGGGATGTACATCGGCCATCAATCCTCCGGGTGTGATAAAACTTTGTGTCAGTCGGCTGCCGGTAGTCTCTTCGAAGATGTCAAGTATATGTTCCCGGTCGCGTAAACCATAAAAGAAGGTAGTAAGAGCGCCTAAGTCCATACCGAAAGCACACCACCATAATTGGTGCGAGGCTATACGGGTGAGTTCAGCAAAAATAGTTCGGATGTATTTCACACGATCACTTACTTCAACACCCATGGCATTCTCAACACAAAGCGCTACCGCTTCATTGTTGATGTGTGCTGAGAGGTAATCCATGCGATCCGTTAAGTGAATGAGTTGCGGATAGGTGAGTGCCTCACTCATTTTTTCGATACCACGATGAATGTATCCACAATGAGGTCGTAAGTATTTTATTTGTTCGCCCTGAAGACAAACTTCAAAACGCAACACACCGTGTGTAGATGGGTGCTGAGGACCCATGTTAATGATGTATTCTTCTTTATTTCTCAGGTCAAAATCAAGTAAGGTCTCTTCCATATTAGTTAACGTTCAAAAATGAAAGAATCTTTATAGTCTTTGCGAAGCGGATAGCCAACCCACCCATCATCCAGAAATAATCTGCGCAAGTCAGGATGATTTTCGAATTTGATTCCAAATAAGTCAAAGACTTCGCGTTCCAGGTATTCGGCTCCACTCCAGAGATCGCTCACGGTAGCTACCATCGGATTTTCCCTGTCGGCAAGAATGACTCTCAATACAACCGTGTGATGATATTCTGTAGAAGTAAGATGATAAATCACATTCAATCCATCTTTGCGATCCGCTGCGGTAAGACTAAACAGATAATCCATTTTGGTTTGTGGATTTTCTTTTAGCGTCTTCGCTACTTCATGCAGCTTATCTGCCGGAAGGATGAACTCCGGATACTGCTTGCTGATTCCAGGTTTTTGATCAGGAGCCAGTGCAGTAATTAAGGTGGTTAGCTCTTCGGTTTGCATTCTCCTTCTTCAGTTAATGGTTCTTGTTTTTCATTTGCGGGCTCAACATATCTTGAGTGATCGGCTGTTGTGCTATCAATATGGTGACTGATCAACTCAATACCTTTCTCTTTAGCGATGGTTTGCATTTTGATCTTCCGTTGCAACTGCATCACGCCATATAATAAGGCCTCAGGTCGGGGAGGGCAACCGGGGATGTACACATCCACAGGAATGATCTGATCAACACCGCGTATTACTGAGTAAGAGTTATAATAAAACGGACCCCCCGATACAGCGCAAGCGCCCATAGCGATCACATATTTTGGATCCGCCATCTGATCATATAATCGTTTGAGAACAGGCACCATCTTTTTCACAATGGTTCCGGCAACGACAATTACATCTGCTTGCCGTGGAGATGCGCGATACACTTCAATGCCAAAGCGTGCAAAATCATGACGAGGTGCACCAGTCGCCATCATTTCAATACCACAACAGCTGGTTGCGAAGGTGAGAGGCCAGACGGAGTTAGATCGACCCCAGTTGATAATGTTGTCGAGTGTTGAAACGATCACAGGACTTCTCGATCTTTTGAGTTCTTCCAACGTTTCATTGTCGTTGAACTCATCGTAGGGTATTGATTTTATGTTGACCATGACTGTTTTGCTAATTAAGTTTCAAATTTTGAGCTGTGAGCTTCTAGCTATGAGCTTCGAGCCTAAGCTCATAACTTGAAGCTCGCAACTTGCCTTCATTCCCACGTCAATGCGTTTTTCTTCCAGGCATAGAGCAAGCCTAAACCCAGAATGGTAAAGAAGATGAGAATTTCAATAAATGCGGTAAGACCAATTTCACGCATCACCACAGCCCAAGGATAGATGAATACAGTTTCTACATCGAAGATGAGGTAGATGATGGCATATAAATAATAACCCACATGAAACTGAATCCAAGTGGGTCCTTCAGTGGGAATACCACACTCGTAGGGTTCTGATTTGACCAATCCGGGCGCACTGGGCGCAGCGTAATAGGCGAAGGCGATAGCTCCTCCCACTAAAACGACAGCGGTAAGAAAGAAGGTGAGTAACGCGTAGGGTTCCATAATCTCGGATCGGAAACGCTTATGATTTCTGCGTCTTTTGATGAGTTAAAGGAACATTCTATATCATGAATTGAGTATGATTAAACTTAATGAGAAAGGTGACTTTTGTCAGTTTATTTATTTATGCCTTGGCCACTGATCAAAGAATCTGTGGCCAGGAAATCAGACCTGACCCCTCAATAATCTAACAACTTCTTCATCTACCCGCTTTGGTCTCATGGTAGCACCATCGAGCATGCACCAGGTTGTTTTTGCTTTCGCAATGAGCTTACCTGTTTTTCCGTGGGTGATTTGAACAAAACGTTCGGAGCGTGCCCCATTGGATTCACCTACCCAGGTTGTAGCAGTTACGGTATCATTTTCAAATGCCGCGCTCAGGTAATCGATTTCATGTCGTAGCACAACCCACACATACTTTTGTTTTATTTCGGATGAAGCCAGCGAATCCCAGTGTGCAGCAGCTACCTCCTGCACCCATCTTACATACACCACATTATTAACATGACCTAACTCATCAATGTCATTTTTATGCGCGGTGATGGATAATGAAAAGTCTTTTTCGTTGGAATGGGCCTGAGACATCTGAAACTCTTTTACGATGAAGTGATACACAAGGTACAGTATGCAACTTATTGGTTAAAATGAGTTTGCCTAACTTATTGTATCTTGCAAGATCAAAAGGCCCAATGCCTTTGTTTTTTAGACTTATTATAACATTTACATTTTGACATTTCACGATTTTAAATTCCATCCGCGCTTGCTTGACGGATTGGATGCCATGGGTTTTTCAAAGCCAACACCCATACAAGAACAGGCTGTACCCGTAATTCTGGATAAAAAAGACCTGATTGCGTGTGCGCAAACCGGTACTGGAAAAACAGCCGCTTACGTACTGCCCATCCTTAATAATATAGTAGCATCCGAAAAGAGACACCTTAACACGGTGATCATTGCGCCTACGCGCGAATTGGCCCAGCAAATCGATCAACAGATTGAGGGCTTCTCTTATTTTCTCGGTGTGAGTTCCATCTCGATTTATGGAGGCGGTGATGGTGCAACCTGGGACCAGCAAAAGCGCGCCATGGAAGGTGGAGTAGATATCATCATTGCCACACCCGGCCGATTACTGGCTCAAATTGCCATGGGCACAATCAAATTTGATCACGTAGAACATCTGGTGTTGGATGAAGCCGATCGCATGCTCGACATGGGTTTTTATGAAGACATTCTGCGCATCATCAAAGAACTTCCTGCTAAAAGGCAAACTCTTTTCTTTTCGGCCACCATGCCACCCAAAATCCGGGCGCTGGCCAATCGCATTTTAAAAGACCCTGTAGAGATTAACATTGCCATGTCAAAACCTGCAGAAGGAATTTTGCAGCAAGCCTACATGGTGCACAACGAGCAAAAGGAAAAGCTGATTGACTACTTGTTGAAGGACAAACAATTCAATAGTGTGCTGATTTTTGCATCCACCAAAGAAAATGTAAAGAAACTCGATCGTAATCTGCAGCGCCTGGGTTTGAAAGTAAAAGCCATTCACTCAGACCTTGAACAGAACGAGCGCGAAAGCGTGCTGAGAGAATTTAAGAACAAACAACTTACGATTCTGATTGGTACCGATGTGCTTTCACGCGGCATTGATGTGGAAGGCATTGATCTGGTGATCAATTTTGATGTACCTCCCGATCCGGAAGATTACATCCACCGCATTGGAAGAACCGCGCGTGCAGCTACCACGGGTACGGCCATCACGTTTATTAATGAGATGGACCAGCGCAAGTTTTTCCGCATCGAAAGTCTGATTGGCAAGGAAGTTCCTAAAATGCCATTGGCTCCTGAGTTAGGTGCTGGTCCTGCGTATAATCCGGAAGCAAGAACACATTCAAGTAACGGAAGCGGTGGAAAAGGCAAGGGGAGGAATTCAGGAAAGCAGGGAGCGTTTAAAGGTAAGAGACGACCCGATCAACGGCCAAGGTCTTAAATTTATTGATCGATTGCCCTGAGTCTTGTTGAAGCCTGCCTGGGTCTGTCTCCTATACCACTTTGTCGCCCACTTGGCGATTAATATTTTACCGACAACTATTCCATTTATGCGAGGTGAAATTGTTACCCGGTATTCGTCTCTGAAAGTTGTCCTTACAGCTGTGAAATATTATACTCATGGTGGGGTTTAAAATCTCGTAAGATTTTTATGTATTCTTTTATTATGCTGTATCACTTGTCGGTTACATCTTAAATCGCTGGCACATAATTTCCTTCAGGTGGTTTGCGAACTAACCCGCGAATGGAAAATTATGAAAACAAACATGAGGTATTTTAGTTACCTGCTGATGTTCACCTTGCTTACTGGTATCATGTATGCACAATCTTCAAAACAGCAGAACGAAAGTGCGTCACAGAAAGATACAAACACGACAAATGTAAAGATTGTCTACTACCCACGAACGATAAGCTGGTGGGATTGCGGGAATGGTTTTGTAAATAAATCTGCTGATGATAAAGTAACCTATATGACGCGCTTTGACAAACAAGGAAATTATATAGAAACATTAGTTCAAAAAGAATGGAATGATAGTTCTTCGCTGCATCCTTTTTTTAACAAGAGTAATTATAAATTGCATAGAGTCACTGCCTATTGGGAAGTATCAGATGCAAACAAGAAAGGATATTATCTTGAATTGATGGATAGTAAGAGCCAAATTTCAGGTGTGTGGGCAGATGAGTTGGGTAATTTTTCAACAATCCCTACGGTTAATAATTCCAAAAAGTGAAGCATTTGTCATCTTTTAAAACGATAAGTGAAAATAAAAATGTTCAAGTACAGAAAATCTAATGACCGGTCGTCTGATTTGCCGATCGATGGGACTACCTTTTTAACAAAGTATTCACCATCTCTGTAAAATAACTTCCATAATAAGGCCCTACCCAATTCAACGCCATCACCTCTTCTTTTTGCAGCGTTTCATAATGCTCATCTTCTGTGATGTAGCCCACATAGTCGCCATTGAAACTGGTGATGATTAATTTTTTGTTTTGTTGAACCGCTACTTCTGCAATATGCCTGACAAAAATTTCGCCTGAGAAATCACAGGGCGTACCAATAAGGATAATGTCATTCAGTTGCAGATAGGTAAGTTCTCCTTGCAGAGGATTCACCAGCCAGGAGAAAACCCAGTCACGCAGTTTCCAGTCTTTGGTGATTCTTAATTGTGAGGGACCAAATTGAATAGGGATATGAGCGCGGATCAATTTTATTGAATCTGCTTTTGATGAAACAGATGCTGATCTAACTTTCTCGCTCAACACGTGTCCGGCTTTTGCCACCAAATCAAATTCTCCAGCATCAATTCCTGCCAATCGATGACTGCCTACCATGCCGGCCATAAACATTCCAAATGAGTTTGTTGACTTCATTAACGAATCCACGACCGCAGCAGGATAATCCCCGGAAAGGCTTTTACTTTTTTTGCTGATGCTGGTGGCATGTGCACTGAATGAAATAAGATGAGCTGTTGTACTATCTGTTCTCGTCAGCTTTAATCCACGCAGGAGTCCATCATGCGGAGCGCCAGGCTTCAAGCGGTTCTCTGCATATTCGTGTGCGTCAGTTTCCCAATAGGCAAGTGAGGAAGGTTGTAGTTTGCCTTCGATCAATTCAATCGCATTAATAATTTTCTTTGCAGTTTCCGCTACCCAGTCTTCGTCATAGTTGCCCAAAACCACATTACCAACGATGCTGTCGTGCCAGCAGCCGATGCCGTTGTGTGTATGCGTGGCGCTGAGATAAAGGAAGGGTTGTATTTCCTTTTTGTTGAAATGTTCTATAAGTTTTTGCTTCAATGTTGGAGGAAATAATAACAGGTCCACACTGATGAGGTAACATGGATTGCCAGCAGTATTCAGCACAATGATTCGTGCATATAAACTGTCGTGAACCGTTTCGAAACCCTCACGCATCCGGTAACCGGCCATCGCCATGGAATGGTCAGGGGTGATGGCCACTTTATTCCATCCCGCATGCAGGGCTGTTTTCACTTCTGATTTTTCGAATTGCAAACTATCCAGTTGTGAACGCATGTCCTGATAGAATGACTGATCGTGCAGGGGAGTGCGGTCAATCGGGCCAATCAGTGAAAATAAGATACCGCCAAGAATGGTAATGGTGATCAGAGATCGTTTCACCCATACATTCATAACGGCAATGAGGTAAGGCTGAAATTATTTTTCAACGATGGTAAATTCAGTTCTGCGATTGAGTTGTCTGCCTTCGCGTTTCGTGTTGTCACCAAGCGGTTTTTCAGCACCGTATCCTGCTACTGAAATCCGGGTAGGATCAATGCCCGTGTTTACCAGGTGCTTTTTCACCGCTTCAGAACGTCTGCGGCTTAACGCGACATTATAGTCGGCCGCACCCGTGTCATCCGTATGACCGCTGATTTCCACTTTTACTGTAGAAGAGGTTTTCATGATTTGCTCCAGGTATTGAATATCCTCAAACGTTTTGGGGATATCGCTGTTGATGTCAAAATATACATTCAATATCCGGTTGTAGTTAACAGCAATCTTGTCGAGATACACAGTGTCTGAAATAGTGGGGTCTTTTAAATTGCTTCCCATAAAATAATAGGAAGAGGAGTACGGAATATAATCGTTATGAGAAACATGAAGTTTATAACGGTTGCCCTGCCCGGTGATGGTTTTGATTTCAGCCTGATATGTTCCGGCACTTACTTCATTGAAAGTAAGTCCTTCGCCTTTAGAGGGGGTAAAGGATACGTTGGCAGTAATCGGTTTGCGTGAGCTGCCCTCCGCAACATAGAGGTTGAACTTAACGGTGGCGGGAACTTCCATAATGGGGTTACTGCCAATGACCGTACTGGTTTCATCCATGGCGGCTTCGGCATACTCAGGTCGGGTGAAATCAGGAGCTTCCCATTTATTGATGTCCAGTTTGTAAATATCTTCTTCACCCAGGCTTTGGTCTCTCACAGATGAGAAATAGGCGATACCCTCATCTCCGCTGAGCACAAAATAAATATCGTTTTCCACTGAGTTGATGGGGTAGCCCATGTTAATGGGTTTTTCCCACCGTTGTTTTTCTTCATTGTAGGAGGAGCGGTAAATGTCCAGATCGCCCATGCCGGCATGACCGTTGGAACTAAAATATAAATGTTTGCCATTGGCAGAAATAAACACGGCATCTTCATCCATTTCAGTATTAATTAATTCGCCAAGGTTTTGTGGATTTACCCAACGACCTTTTGAATCCTTCGTGCACATATAGATATCCGTTCTGCCTAAGCCTCCTGGGCGGTTGCTGGTGAAGTAGATGGTTTTTCCATCCGATGTGATAGTGGCTGAATTTTCGATATACGGGGTATTGATGCCCTCAAGATCTTCTGGCTCGGTCCATGAGCCATCGGCATTAAGAAATGCTGCGAATAGATCGCCACCATTGGTATCATGATAGAGCAACATTTCCTTGCCATCAGGAGAAAGGTTGATGCTGGCATTGTGAAAGTTTGTATTGAGTGGCCCGATCATATTTTTTGCAGGCGCCCACTCGCCATTTACTTTGGTGCTGAAGAAAATATCTTCATAGTATTCGTGATCTTGTGCTACGCGCAAATTTGTATTACCCTCGGGCCTTCGTGTGGTAAAAATCAGGTAAGACTCCTGAGCGTTGATGGCCGGTGCATAATCCGGATATTCTGAATTAATTTTATCACCCAGGTGCGTGATGGTAACGTTCACCGGATGCTGCATCATGACTTTCGCGTTATAGCATTCAAATATTTTGCGGTTCACTCCATTGATTTTCTTCACTTTGCCGTAGTCCATCGATCGCGCCAGCAAGCGGCTATACCGATTATAAAAATGAATGGCGCTGTCGAAGTGTTCTGAGTAGTGATAGGCCTGGCCGAGATGAAACAGTATATCCTGATTTACTTTAGGGTCCAACAAATAGGCTTTTTTGTAGTAGGGCAATGATCTTTCTTTTCGTAAGCTAAGCATGATAGACTGGCCTGCCATAAAAAAGGCCTTTGCGTTTTTAGGATTGTTTTGAGCCGCCAGAATAAACATTTCGCTGGCCTGTTTCCGGTGTTGATAATCAAAAATCTCCATGCCCATGCGATAGTATTCTTCAGACAGGGCGAGGGAATCCTGCTGGCCTGCCA
>Ga0163149_10003487_pt1 | contig 17866 bp, 12 predicted proteins | sample OliLakLV19MP5G1_FD_148604 | JGI IMG/M metagenome (GOLD analysis project Ga0163149, IMG submission 148604) | Freshwater microbial mat bacterial communities from Lake Vanda, McMurdo Dry Valleys, Antarctica - Oligotrophic Lake LV.19.MP5.G1 | ecosystem: Environmental > Aquatic > Freshwater > Lake >...
CACTTTCTCCAAACCATACGATATGAGGTCTCAATTGGGCACCCATATCACATACATCATTATAGTTAAGGGTTGAACCCTTAATATCATAAACCTTATAAGGCTTAAGCGTACTTCTTGATTTCATTATTTCACCATGCAAATGAACAATCTTTTTTGAGCCGGCACGGCTATGCAGATCGTCAATATTTTGGGTAATAATTGTTACATCAAATTTCTCTTCTAATTTAACCAACTCCCTGTGAGCCTTATTAGGTGAGGCTTTCCGCACTTGCTCCCTTCTTTGATTATAGAAATCCAGTACTTTCCTAGGATCATTTTCCCATGCCTCAGGAGTGGCGACCTCTTCTATTTTATAGTTTTCCCATAGCCCGTCATTCCCTCGAAATGTTTTAATTCCGCTTTCGGCACTTATTCCGGCCCCCGTAAAAACCACTACTTTTAGCATACTCAAAAATAAAAAGATATAGCGAGGATACAAGCCGATATAGCTCAAAAACGAGCAATAAAATACAAGGATTAATGTTTATATTCGTAGGTTACAAGAGTCACTAAATATGATAAAATTCAGAAAGCAGGATGCCCTTGATTATCACTCCCAAGGAAAGCCGGGAAAAATAGAAGTAATACCTACAAAACCTTATAATACTCAACGTGACCTATCACTGGCTTATTCGCCAGGTGTGGCAGAACCATGTCTTAAAATTCAACAAAATCCTGAGGATGCATACAAGTACACCACGAAAGGAAACCTGGTGGCTGTTATATCGAATGGTACTGCTGTTTTAGGATTGGGAAATATTGGTGCGTTGGCATCAAAGCCGGTGATGGAAGGTAAAGGATTGTTATTCAAAATTTTTGCTGACATAGATGTTTTTGATATTGAAGTTGATGCAAGTGATGTCGAAAGTTTCGTTAATACCGTAAAAGCCATCTCCCCTACTTTTGGTGGAATAAATCTGGAGGATATTAAAGCACCGGAGTGCTTTGAAATTGAGACAAGATTAAAAAAGGAATTGAATATTCCGGTTATGCACGATGATCAGCATGGTACAGCTATTATATCCGCTGCTGCATTGATCAATGCCCTTGAAATAGCTAAGAAAAAAATAAGTAAAGTAAAAATTGTAATTAATGGCGCAGGCGCATCTGCGATTTCCTGTGCTAAATTATATCTTTCGGTTGGTGCAAAAAAAGAAAATATTATTATGCTTGACAGCAAAGGTGTAATTACTCCTTCGCGCAAAGATATTGATGAGAGCAAACGTTTTTTCGCAACAAACGTAAAAAAAATAAATACACTTGACGAGGCAATGAAGGGATGCGACGTATTTGTAGGCCTTTCAAAGGGGAATGTTGTTTCGAAAGAAATGATCCAATCCATGGCAAAGAATCCTATTGTTTTTGCACTGGCAAATCCTGATCCTGAAATTCCTTACAAGGATGCTGTCGCTGCGAGAAAAGATATTATCATGGCAACGGGAAGATCCGACCATCCTAACCAGGTAAATAATGTACTCGGCTTTCCTTTTATTTTCAGAGGCGCATTGGATGTAAGAGCAAAACAAATAAATGAAGCCATGAAACTGGCTGCTGTTTACGCCATTGCGGGTTTAGCAAAAGAGCCTGTTCCGGATTCAGTGAACATGGCTTATGGAAGTAAAAATTTAACTTTTGGTCCGGAGTATATTATTCCCAAACCTATTGACTCCCGCCTCATCTCTACCGTTGCACCAGCCGTTGCAAAAGCTGCCATTGAATCAAAAGTAGCACAGCGTATTATCACTGATTGGGAAGGCTACAAAAACGAACTCAACAACAGGTTAGGATTAGACAATAAACTAATTAGGAACATAACTACAAGAGCGAAGCAAAATCCTAAAAGAGTTGTGTTTGCTGAAGCAGATCATTATAAGATCCTGAAAGCCGCACAACAAGTACGTGATGAAGGAATCGCAAAACCGATTCTTCTTGGACCACTTTCAACAATAAATAAACTTATTATTGAGTATAGCCTTGATCTGGAAGACATTCCTATCATTGACCCGAGAAGTGATTCAGAAGAAGAGAACAGAAAAATTTACGGCGATCTGTTTTTCAATAAAAGAAAAAGACGCGGCTACACTCTTTTCGAGGCAAGAAAAGCTATGCGTGAAAGAAATTATTATGGCGCAATGATGGTGGAAACCGGAGCTGCAGATGCAATGATATCGGGCCTTACAAGAAAATACGCCGACCCCATAAAACCCGCTTTGCAAATAATCGGAATGCAGGAAGATTCAGGAAGGGTTGCGGGAATGTACATTATTGCAACAAAAAAAGGTCCGTTCTTTTTTGCCGATACCACAATGAACGTTGATCCAACAGCGGAAGAACTGGCAGATATAGCTGTACTTACTGCAAATGCGGTAAAGAAATTTAATATTACTCCTCGAATTGCACTTCTCTCCTACTCCAACTTTGGTTCAACCGAAGGTGATGTTCCACAAAAAGTGAGAGAGGCCGTAAAAATTTTACATAAGAGTTATCCCGGAATGATCGTTGATGGAGAAGTTCAAGCCAACTTTGCTTTGAACAACGAAATGCTTAAGGAACAATTCCCATTTTCAGAACTTGTAGATAAAAAAGTAAACACATTGATATTCCCTAACCTTGCCTCAGGAAACATCGCCTATAAACTTATACAGGAGATGAGCGAAAGTGAAGCAATAGGACCCATCCTATTGGGACTTAAAAAGCCTGTGCATATTGTTCAATTAGGAAGTTCCGTGAGGGAAATAGTTAACATGGTAACTATTGCGGTTCTTGACGCACAAATTAAAAAATAAGAGTTTACTCCCATAGGCAACTTTCCAAAACTTAAACGTCATTATAGCAAATACAGATGATTTATCACATTGAAGGAATATTAATTGAAAAAACACCAACGTACGCAGTTATAGAGTGTAATAATATTGGATACATTATGCATATTTCGTTAAATACATATTCTAAAATATCTAACAAAGACAAGTGCAAGCTATTTACTCATCTTGCAATAAAGGAAGATGCGCATACATTATACGGCTTTGCAGAAATTTCTGAAAGAGAGTTATTTCGCAGCCTTATTACCGTTTCAGGTGTTGGTGCAAGTACAGCACGAATGATGTTATCATCACTCTCTCCAAATGAAATTCAGGAAGCAATTGTAACCGGCAATGTAGCTGTATTAAAAGGCATTAAGGGAATTGGAGAAAAATCCGCTCAGCGAATTATCATTGATCTTAAAGGAAAAATGGGAAAAGAACCACTTGGATCGGGCTTCCTTGCAACATCGGATAATACATTAAGGAGTGAAGCCTTAGCAGCATTAACAATGCTTGGGTTTGCAAAAAATACCGGCGAAAAAGCATTGGAAAAAGCACTGCGCTCCGGACAAAATATTTCAACTGTAGAAGAGTTAATAAAACAGGCATTAAAGCAATTATAGCAACAAGAGCTTGACACCTATAAAACGATATCTCTTTTTCTCAACAATATGCCTTGTATTGTTTTCGATAGCCTGGAACACCAGTGCTAAAGTAAGTAACATGGGGTACAGTTTTCCACCAGAGCCAATTGATGAAGGAGATTCATTGCTGAAATTTAAATTCGAAGATGAGTCAAATAAAGATCCACTCAACTTTCCAAATGGCGGCGGTCTAAAATTAAATGACCCGTCAAACATCAAAACCAATGTTGAGTACGATCCAAGTACGGGCAATTATAATATCAATCAAAAAATTGGTTCTTTTAATTACAGACCTCCCACTTATTTGAATTCTGAAGAATATAACGACTACGAACTTAACAAAGCTGTTAAACAATACTGGAAACAACGCTCTAACACCGAGAGCAATGCAAGCAAGAACAATAGATCGGTTTTTGCACCTAAGCTTCAAGTTGGCGGTGAAATGTTCGACAGAATTTTCGGAACAAACACAATTGATATACGTCCATCCGGCTCGGCAGAATTGACATTCGGAGCAAACACATCCCGATCAGAAAATCCTGCGCTTCCCGAAAAACAAAGAAAGGTTACAACATTTGACTTCAATGAAAAAATTCAATTAAACCTCATTGGACAAATTGGAGATAAAATGAAAGTATCTACCAATTACAATACAGAGGCGCAGTTCGATTTTGAGAATCAAATGAAACTTGAATACACAGGCCATGAGGATGAAATAATTAAAAAAATAGAAGCAGGTAATGTCAGTCTTCCATTATCAAGTTCACTAATCACTGGCAGCCAGAGTTTATTTGGACTAAAAACTCAATTGCAATTCGGAAGACTAACAGCAACTACGGTTTTTTCACAGGAGCGGGGAAAAAAATCGGAGGTAGAAGTTTCCGGCGGCGCACAAACAAGTACGTTTCAGATTACCGCAGATAACTATGAGGCGAATAAACATTATATGATATCGCAGTATTTCCGCAATCATTATAATTCCGCTTTAGCAAATTTACCAACGGTTATCTCAGGCATTAACATTAACCAAATTGAAGTATGGGTAACCAACAAAACCGGTACACAGGAAAACGTAAGGAACATCCTGGCATTAGCCGACCTGGGTGATACAGCAAGAATATCTACCATTACCGTAAATGCAAGCCCATCTCCTACAGAATGGCCCGACAATAAAAATAATTCACTGGATCCCTCCTCATTTGGTACAATTCCTGGGATAAGAAATATTAACCAGGTAGTTGGAATTTTAACAGACCCGGCAAATGGTTATGGATGGGATGAAAAGAATTTCGTGAAAATAGAATCTGCTAGAAAATTATCTCCGAGTGAATTTACATTTAACTCAAAACTTGGATACATTTCCCTTAACCAAACATTGAATGACGAAGTGCTTGCGGTAGCGTATCAATACACTTACGATAATCAAACTTACCAGGTTGGTGAATTATCTACCGGTGGTACAACATTAATATCTCCGGATAGTTTGCTCATTGTAAAACTTATCAAGAGCCCTGTAGTTAGTCCGAGAACGCAGCCTGCAATGTGGGACCTTATGATGAAAAATATTTATGCAATTGGAGCCTACCAGGTAAATCCACAGGACTTTAAACTTGATGTTGTTTATGCCAACCCATCAACTGGTACAGATATTAATTACCTTCCAGTTCCAACATCGGAAACAAACATCAACAGCAAACCTCTTGTGCAGGTTGTTGGTATGGATAAATTAAATGTGCAGGGAGATGCTATACCCGATGGTGTTTTCGACTTCCTGGAAAGTGTTACTATCATCCCTAATAATGGCCGCGTAATATTTACAACACTTGAACCATTTGGAGAAAATTTAAAAACTAAATTCATGTCTCCGGAAACCATTGGTAAAAATTTCATCTTTCCTCAGCTTTATGACTCGAGCAAAGCTGCAGCACAACAATTCCCGGACAAAAATAGGTTCAAACTTAAGGGCACTTACAAATCATCCAGCAGTTCTGAGATCTCTCTGAACGCGATCAACATTCCGGCTGGTTCGGTAAAAGTTACAGCAGGCGGAGTGGCGCTAACTGAGAATCTTGACTACACGGTAGACTACACTGTTGGTCGTGTAAAAATTATTAACCAGGGAATTTTAAATTCCGGTGTGCCGATAAAAATTTCATTAGAAAGTAATTCGTTATTCAATGTACAATCCAAGTCGTTACTTGGAAGCAATTTTGAATATAAAGTATCTAAAGATTTTAATATTGGTGCGACTATCCTGAGATTAACAGAAAGACCTTTAACACAAAAAATAAATATTGGTGATGAACCTATTTCCAATGTTATGTGGGGCCTAAACACAAATTACAGAACAGATGCCCCGTTCCTTACACGCTGGATAGACCGACTGCCTTTAATAGAAACTAAAGCACCGTCAAGTATTAATTTCAGTGGAGAGTTTGCGCAGCTTGTTCCGGGACACTCAAAAGCAATTGGTAAAGATGGAAATGCCTACCTCGATGACTTCGAAGGAAGTCAGTCTGCAATTGACCTTAAATCCTCTTTCGCATGGACAATTGCGAGTACACCTCAAAACCAGCCACTTTCATTCCCCGAAGGAAACCTCAGCAACAATTTAGCATACAATAAGAACAGAGCAAAACTTGCATGGTATACTATGGACCCTCTTTTCATGAGACAGACAAACGGTTTAACGCCCGACTATTATTCCAATACTGAATTATCAAACCACTTTACACGTGAAATTCTGGAGACAGAAGTTTTTCAAAATAGATCATCGACCACAGGACAGCCCCAGCCTTTGTTCACACTCGACCTTGCTTTCTACCCACGCGAAAGAGGACAGTATAATTATGACACACTTCTTTCTCCAAACGGAAATTTACAAAACCCACAGAGCAGATGGGGCGGAATTATGAGAAAGATCGAGACCAATGACTTTGAAGCAGCAAACATTGAGTTCATTCAGTTTTGGTTAATGGATCCTTTTAACAGTGACAATACTTTCAAAAGTACAACAGGTGATCTGTTCATTAACCTTGGAAATGTTTCTGAGGATGTATTAAGAGATTCCAGAAGAAGCTATGAAAACGGACTTCCAAATTCCAATAGCATTATAAATGTAGACACCACCGTATGGGGACGTGTACCAAATGTACAGGCGGTTAACAAGGCTTTTGATATTGACGGAAGAGAATTCCAGGATGTGGGTTTGGATGGACTTAGTGATGATGATGAAAGAACTTTTTTCGATGATTATTTAAATAAAGTGAGTGCGCTATGGGGAACCGCAGCTTACAATAAAGTTTTAGAAGATCCATCAGCAGACGATTATCATTATTACCGCGGAGATGATTATGATGCAGATTTGCTGAGAACACTTGACCGTTATAAAAAATACAATGGATTGGACGGTAACTCTCCAACGCAAAAACAATCCGATGAATTGAATTCGGCTAAATACCCAACCTCATCTACAACATCTCCCAATGAAGAAGACATTAACCGTGACAATACATTAAATGAAGTAGAATCATATTATCAATACCGCATTAGTATGCGTCCCGAGGATCTCCACGAAATTGGGACAAATTACATAACAGACACCTTGCATACAGATGCGTCGGTACCAGGAGGAAGCAAGGGTATAACATGGTACCAGTTTAAAGTTCCTGTGAAAAATTTTGAAGCGAAATTCGGAAACATTGATGACTACCGTTCCATACGTTTTATGCGTATGTACTTAAAAGGATTTGACACAACGATAGTTCTTCGTTTTGCGCGATTAGAGTTAGTAAGAAGTGAGTGGAGAAAATATGATTATTCATTACTTACACCAGGAGAATACGGAGACCCTGATGAATCTATAACACCGTTCAATGTTTCTGCAGTGAACATTGAAGAGAATGGCAAACGCTCACCTGTCAATTATGTTTTACCTCCGGGTATTACCAGGGAAACAAGTGTTCAGACTGTTGCGAATGTAAAATTGAATGAGCAGTCCCTATCAATGAATTTTTGCAACCTCCAGGAGGGCGATGCAAGAGCCATTTTCAAAAATGTGAATTACGATATGCGCTCATACAAAAAATTAAAAATGTTTGTTCATGCCGAGGCTTACCCCGGACAAAGCTTAACGGATAATGAAGTGACTATGTTCATAAGGCTTGGAACTGACTACACGAACAATTATTACGAATACGAGATCCCTCTTAAAATAACACCACCGGATTATTATTCTCCAAGCAACGATGATGCACAACGAATTGTTTGGCCCGATGTGAACACGATGGAACTTTCTTTCGAGACTTTACAGGCTGCGAAACAAGCACGTAACATAGCTTTGGGCGGTTCAGGGATTAATTTCCAAACTCCGTATTCTGTTTATGACAAAGAGAGTCCGGAAGGTAAAAACAGGATAACAATTGTAGGAAATCCAAATCTTGGAACTGTAAAAACAATAATGGTAGGTATTAGAAATCCTAAAAAAGGATCTATAGGAACGTATTACGACGATGAACAGGATAAATGCGGGGAGATCTGGGTGAACGAGTTACGCTTATCCGATTTTGATGAAAAAGGCGGATGGGCTTCTAACGCGAGAGTTTCTGCAACGCTTGCTGATTTTGGTTCACTGAGCCTTTCAGGAAGCATGAGTACTCCCGGCTTTGGAAGCATAGAGAAAAAAGTGAGTGAAAGAAGCAGGGAAACAGTAAAACAGTACGATGTATCATCAAGCCTAGAACTTGGAAAATTGCTCAATGAAGATCTCAATATAAAAGTTCCAATGTATGTTGGATACTCCGAAGCTATCCGCACGCCGCAGTTTAATCCTCTTGATCCGGATATCTTGTTAAAATCAGTTCTGCCTACTCTGGAACCTGAGACAAGAGATTCTATAAAAAATGTTACACAGGATTATACCCGCAGAAAAAGCATCAACTTTAGTAATGTGCACAAAGAAAAAGGACAGGGAAAAACAAAATCACATGTGTATGATGTTGAAAATCTTTCCACCACTTATGCTTATTCCGAGATCTATCAGCGCTCTATGAACATTGAGTATTCAAAGCAAAAAAATTACAAAGGCGCTTTGACTTACAACTTTTCTGCGAGCCCAAAAAACATAAAACCTTTTGAAAAATCAAAAGCGTTAAAATCAAAATACTTTGCATTAATAAAGGATTTCAATTTTTATCCTTATCCGAAAAAATATGGATTTACAACAGATGTAAACAGGACATACAGTGAATTAAAAAATAGGAACGTAACAGCATCTGATGTTATACTACCTCCAAACTATAACAAAACATTTAGCATGATGCGTTCTTATGATCTTAAATACGACATCAGTAAATCTCTTACTCTAGATTTCACTGCGAATAACAACTCCAGGATATTTGAGCCATATGGAAAAATTGATACTGACGAAGAGCGTGATACTATAAAGCACAATTTTTACACTCTGGGAAATACAAATAATTACAGGCATAACACCAATGTGAATTATACTGTACCAATTAACAAGATACCGCTGTTGAATTTTGCTACTGCAACAACGCGCTATTCTTCGAGTTATGATTGGATCAGGGCTCCTTACGCATCCGATTCATTGGGAAATACCATTAAAAACAGTAACGGAAAACAACTAACCACACAATTCAACATGGTTACTTTTTACAGTAAAATACCCTACTTCAAAAAAATACTTCAGGAAAAAAACAATGCAAAGCCCGGCAAGGCCCCAGACAGCAAGAAACCTGCTAACCCTGCTGATACAACCGCTTCAAAAAAGAAAAAGGAGCCACCTAGCTTTAAGTTAGTTGACAATTTTGCTAAATTATTCCTTAGTGTTAGAAATATTTCAATTACATACAGTGATAACTCCGGAACTATTTTACCAGGGTATGGAGATTCAACAAAGTACCTTGGCTTAAATCCGGCAACAATGGCTCCCGGCTTTGGTTTTGTTTTTGGAAGTCAAAAAGATATACGCCCGGAAGCTTCTACCAATGGATGGCTTAAACAAAGTCCATTGCTTAATCTTCCTTATACACATACAAACAACAAGACAACAAGTATACGTGCTAACCTTGAGCCATTCAGAGAATTTAAGGTTGAACTTACGGGCAATCGCAGCTTTTCTGAAAACTATAGCGAATTCTACAGATGGGGCCCTTCTGCTAATGATTTTGTGCACGAGTCTCCGGCGTTAAGCGGAAACTTTAGTATATCATACCTCACTTGGAGAACAGCATTTAAAAAGGATGACAAGCGAACACATTCTTCGGAGGCATTTAACAATCTATTGACTTACCGGGCCGAAGTATCACAACTACTCGGTTCAGAATATCTCAATTCAACAGGGGTAAATCCGGGAACCAACTCAACAGGTTTTGTGGATGGCTTTGGCAAATCATCACAGGATGTATTAATACCAGCCTTCCTCGCGGCATACTCCGGAAAAAATCCAAACAAATCACAACTTAACCCGTTCCCTGAAATTCCGCTTCCCAACTGGAGGATTACATATACTGGTTTAATGAAAATGGAAAAAATAAAAAAATACTTTAAAACATTCACCCTTGGCCACGCATACCGATCCACCTATAGTGTTGGATCATATTCGAACAACCTATTGTTTGTAGACATTGGAGATGGCTTTACCAGTGAGAAGGAAAATGGAAGTGAAAAAAACTACTATTCAAAGAACATTATTTCAACAGTTACTATTTCTGAACAATTCAGCCCTCTCATTAAATTGGATGCTACCTGGAATAACAGCTTAATAAGTAATATAGAAATTAAAAAAGACAGAAATATTTCGCTAAGCACAACTTCAGGAAGATTAACGGAAATAAACGGAAGAGAAATAGTAATTGGAAGTGGTTATATTATCAGGGACGTTATTCTCCACAAGAATTTTAAAATAAAAGGCAAACCAGTGAAGAGTGATGTAAACATAAAAGCAGATGTTTCCATTCGCAATAACAAAACTGTTATCAGAGATATATCGAATGGAGTTAGCCAACCGCAAGCGGGACAAAAAGTTGTATCAATTAAGACATCGGCTTCTTATAATATTAATACTACTTTTTCGATAAGGCTTTTCTTTGATAAAACAATTACCAAGCCAATTATTTCTTCAACCTTCCCAAGTTCTAATGCCAGTTCTGGTGTAAGTATACGCTTTATGCTTGCTCAATAAAATTAAAATCTCCCCTTGAAAAGGCTGTAAGACACCCTATGATTTTTCATTTTGTTTATGTTTTTTCAAAAAAAATCATGTAGGTTTGCGTCATAAATAAAACTATTAATATGAATTTTCCTGACAACTTAAAATACACTAAAGACCACGAATGGGTGCGTGTAGAGGGCAACGAAGCATACATTGGAATTACTGATTTTGCGCAAGGAGAACTTGGGGATATTGTTTATGTTGAAATAGAAACCAAAGGAGAATCTTTGGCCAAAGAAGAAATATTCGGAACTGTAGAAGCAGTTAAAACTGTATCTGATCTTTTTATGCCTATTTCCGGTACGGTTTTGGAAGTCAACCCAAAATTAGAATCGAATCCAGAAGGTGTAAATAAAGATCCTTATGTTGATGGCTGGATGATAAAGATCAGTATTAAGGATAATGCAGAGTTAAGTTCTTTAATGAGTGTTTCTGATTATAAGGCGTTGATCGGTCAATAAACAAACATGTTTTTAAAACATACAAAATGGGCAATGCTTTGGGCATTGCTCATTTTTATTTTATGCGCTATCCCGGGAAAAGATATACCACATGTATCTTTTCTTGAGTTATTGGAATTCGATAAATTTGTACATGCCTCACTTTTCTTTGTACTGTTGCTTTTAATGGTAAGGGGATGCAAATTACAGGAGCGGTTTGTCCTTCTATCACAAAACACGAAAGTCATTTGCGCAATTATTTCAATTACCTATGGCGGATCGCTTGAATTAATGCAAGGTGCTGTTTTCACAGACCGCAGCGCCGATATTTACGATTTTATTGCCAATAGTTTCGGATGTATAATGGGGCTTGTATTCTATGATCGAATCGAAAAAAAATATTTATGCCGATTTATTAAATGAATATTCGGTGGGAAATAAAAAAGTATGACAAACTCAGCACAGATGAGCTGTATAACATTATCTGTTTAAGAATAGAAGTTTTTATTGTTGAGCAAAACTGTCCGTACCAGGATACCGATGGAAAAGACCTTCACTCCTATCATGTTATGGGCTATACAAATGACAATGAGTTATGTGCCTATGCAAGAATAATTCCAGACGGCATATCATATAAAGAAGTATCGATCGGGCGATTGGCAAATTCTAAAAAATTGAGAGGCCAAGGAATCGGGAAAGAATTAATGATAAAGAGTATGAGCGAAATTGAAAGGATATTTGGGAAAGTTCCAGTACGGATCAGTGCCCAGCTTTACTTAAAAAAGTTTTACGAAAACCTGGGGTTCATTTTTACTGGTAAAGAATACCTGGAAGATAATATACCACATGTGGAAATGTTATTCGATCCAAAATAACTAACTCACACCACCATTCCAGCGCCTACAGTTTCATTGGTGCTTTCGTCAATTAAAACTAACGAACCTGTAATCCTGTTATTACGATAAGAATCAACAAATAAAGGAGAAGTAGTTCGAAGGGTAATTCTTGCTATATCATTCATGTTTACTGCCTTATCATCTTCCATCCTATGCAGTGTACTGATATTAACTTTATACTTTATTTCTTTAACGATGCAACGCACATCTTTTGATGAGTGCTTTACCGCATACTTACCATTTAACTGTAATGGCTTATTGTTTAACCAGCACACCATTATATCAATATCCTGAGTAGCATCAGGTTTATTATTTTCACGAACGATCATATCGCCCCTGCTAATATCAATTTCATCTTCCAATGTTATGGTAACACTCATTGGAGCAAAGGCTTTATCCACCTCTTTATCAAAAGATGTAATAGACTTTATTTTAGAAGTAAAACCGCTTGGCAAAACGGATACTGCATCTCCTTTCTTAAAAACCCCTCCGGCAATTCTTCCTGCAAAACCTCTGTAATCATGGTACTCGGTACTCATTGGCCGTACAACATATTGCACCGGAAAACGGCAATCGATATGGTTGTTATCACTCGCAATATGAATATTCTCTAATAAGTAAAGCAATGTCGGTCCCTGGTACCAATTCATATTTTTAGAGCGGTCAACAACGTTATCACCCTTTAATGCACTGATAGGAATAAAATTTACATCAATAGTATCGAGCTTAGAAACAAATGCTTCAAAATCGGCTTTTATATTTTTAAAAATTTCTTCACTAAAATCAACGAGGTCCATTTTGTTAATACAAACAACTATGTGTGGTATCTTCAGCAAGGAAGCAATGAAAGTATGTCTCATGGTTTGCTCAATCACACCCTTTCTTGCATCAATTAAAATAATAGCAAGGTTAGCAGTGGATGCACCGGTAACCATATTGCGAGTGTATTGTATGTGCCCCGGTGTATCGGCAATAATAAATTTACGTTTGGGTGTGGCAAAATACCTGTATGCAACATCAATCGTAATACCTTGTTCACGTTCTGCACGTAAACCGTCCGTTAATAAAGCAAGGTTAACATATTCCTCTCCTCTCTTTTCACTTGTAGCTTTTATCGCATCGTATTGATCTTCAAAAACCGATTTACTATCATACAACAACCTTCCTATTAACGTACTTTTTCCGTCATCAACACTACCGGCGGTTGTAAAACGCAGCAATTCCATATTCAGATAGCCATTGCTATCAAAATCCTGCTCAATTGATTTTTCTTCTTTCATTTTAATATCGAGTTGTTCAAATATCCCGCTCTACAGCAGGATGTGATTGTGTAACGCTCATCTATGTACTTTGCATCGCTTCGCTAACACAATCATCAAAAATATCCTTGTTTTTTTCTGTCTTCCATTGCAGCTTCAGAACGTTTATCATCTGCTCTTGTACCCCGCTCTGTTACTCTTGAAGCGGCCACTTCCTGTATAATTTCTTCTACTGTTGAGGCCGGACTAATTACTGCACCGGTACAGGTCATATCACCAATGGTACGAAAGCGCACCTGCATTTCCTCCGCTTTTTCATTTGACCTTATCTGTAAGTGTGCAGACTCCGCGTATAAAGTCCCATCTCTATTTATCACTTTGCGTTTGTGTGTATAATAAATACTTGGGATAATAATTTGTTCGCTGTAAATGTATTGCCACACATCCATTTCCGTCCAGTTACTTATCGGAAAAATCCTAAAATGTTCTCCAATATTTTTCTTTCCATTAAAAATATTCCATAATTCAGGACGTTGATTTTTAGGATCCCATTGTCCAAACTCATCCCTGTGAGAAAAAAATCTTTCCTTAGCACGTGCCTTTTCCTCATCCCTTCTGGCACCACCCATTGCCGCATCAAATTTAAATTCCGCAATTGCATCGAGCAATGTTACAGTTTGCAAAACGTTTCGACTTGCATTTGGCCCTTTCTCTTCCACTGCCCTACCCGCATCAATAGAATCCTGCACATTACGAACAATTAATTTTGCATCAATGTGTTTAACCCACCAGTCGCGGTATTCGATAGTTTCAGGAAAATTGTGTCCGGTATCAATGTGCATCAATGAAAAAGGAATCTTCGCCGGCCAAAATGCCTTGCGTGCCAACCAACTCATTATAATAGAATCTTTCCCTCCGGAAAAAAGCATAACAGGATTTTCAAATTGCGTAGCTACTTCGCGCAATACATAAATGCTTTCCGCTTCCAATTCCTGTAAATGCGTTAATTTATATGACTCCATATTCAATAATTAATTTTTTGTAAAATAGATTCATAAATTTTATTTGCACAATCATCAACGTTATCCTTTACAGTATCAACTATAATTGCAGGAGAGGTTGGCTCTTCAAACGGCGATGAAATTCCTGTAAAATCTTTTACTTCACCCGCTCTTGCTTTTTTGTAAAGTCCTTTTACATCCCTTTTCTCACACTCCTCAATTGAAGTTTTCACATAAACTTCAACAAAATCGTTATTGCCTATGATGCTTTTCGCTGTTGATCTAATTTGCTCTGTAGGACTAACAAAACAGCAAATTGTAATTACGCCAGCCTCTACAAATAATTTAGCAGCCTCAGCAATTCTCCTGATATTTTCCATTCTATCTTCTTCTGTGAAGCCAAGATTATTATTTAATCCGGACCTTACATTATCACCATCAAGCACCTGGATAAAGTATCCCTTTTCAAAAAGCAATTTTTCCAGTGCAACGGCAATTGTTGTTTTACCGGACCCCGAAAGGCCGATCATCCAAACAACACAAGCATGCTGCTTTAACCTCTCTTCTTTTTGCTTGCGCTGAAGGAGCTTATCAAACACGGGAAATATATCTTTAGATGTACTCATTAATAATTAAAATACAATTTAAGCAATAAACATTCTAATCAATATCCCGACATTTCACCGGGATGCGAAAGTGTAACATTCGTCACTCTTTAACTCACTAACACTTTCATCAAATAAAAAAGGTCTTACCATTTAAACTGGAAGACCCCTGGTAAAAAAGCACTTCCTTTATTCAAGCCAAAACCATCATACAACAAGCTGCCCTGTTGCAGGAAAAATCAAACGCTTTATGGAAGTCAATAATTTTCACAGGTGCAAAGTTAACCATTATTATAAAAAAAGAAAATTATTTATATAAAAAACCATCGTTTTAGCTATTTAACCTAAATTTAAAGCATGAAAGAAGACCTATTGTCTACAATGTCTACAGATTTAGTAGATTATAGTACAATTCCTTCAGTTATCGACAACATAACTAGCGAAGGAATATCGAATGCTGACAGAAAAAAAATTCTTTCTTTAATTGACCTTACCTCATTGGAAGGAAAGGATACACCTAAGATCATTGAAGATCTTTGCCTTAAAGCAATTAAATTCCAAACCGCGTGTGTTTGTATATATCCTACCCTGATTAAAACAGCAAAACAAAAAATTTCAGGCACGGGCATTCGCTGTGCAAGCGTTGCCGGTGGATTCCCCTCAGGGCAAACATCATTGGAGATAAAAAAAAGTGAAGTCCGTTTTGCCATTGATGAAGGAGCCGACGAAATTGACTTTGTTATTTCAAGAAACTTATTGCTTCAAAATGAGTTCGAAAAACTTTTTGACGAGATAGCATCGATAAAAGAAATTTGCGGCAGTAAAATAAAATTAAAAACGATCCTTGAAACCGGCGAACTTCCAAACGCCGAGTATATAAGAAAAGCCAGCGATATTGCGATCCACGCCGGGAGTGATTTTATAAAAACATCAACAGGGAAAATAGCGATCAATGCAACGCTCGAATCTGTTTGCATCATGCTGCTTTGCATTAAAAATTATCATACAAAAACAGGAAAGAAAATTGGCATTAAACCTTCCGGAGGGATTTCGGATGCAGACACAGCGATAAAATACATACGCTTAACAGAGAAAGTTTTGGATAGCTCCTGGATAAACCCTGAATTGTTTCGTTTTGGTGCGAGCCGACTTGTAGATTCCATTGTAAACGAAAATTCAAAAAATACATCAACGTACTAAATGGAAAAAATAAATTTAAATGACTTGTTGAACATTGCAATCAAAGCTTCTATAGAGGCGGGAGAGGCAATTATGAAAGTTTATGAAACTTCATTTACAGTTGAAAAAAAAGAAGACAATAGTCCATTGACAATTGCCGATAAAAATTCGAATGCTGTAATTGAAAACCATTTATCAACCACAGGATTACCTCTTTTGAGTGAAGAGGGCCGCGATATCAATTATGATGAACGAAAAAATTGGGAATATTTCTGGATGATCGATCCGCTTGATGGTACCAAGGAGTTTATTAAACGAAACGGGGAATTCACTGTCAACATTGCGCTGATAAATAAAACCGAAAGCATATTGGGTGTTATTTATATTCCTGCAACAAGGGTACTTTATTTTGGAATAAAAGATAAAGGAGCCTATAGATATGAGGTTAAAAAAAACGAGTTGCCAAAGACTGACATCATTAACTTAAGTCAACAAATTCCTCTACCAAAAAACAAAAGAGATTACACTGTTGTGGCAAGCCGCTCACATCTTAGTCCGGAAACAAATATATTTATCGAAAAGCTGAAAACAGAAAAAGGAAAAGTGGATTTTATTTCTTCAGGCAGTTCTATAAAACTGTGTCTGGTTGCGGAAGGCAGTGCTGATGTTTATCCCCGCTTTGCCCCTACTATGGAATGGGATACTGCCGCAGGACAGGCAATAGCAGAAGCAGCCGGGACAACTGTAATTGATTTTTCTACAAAAAAAACACTTCGCTACAATAAAGAAAATTTACTGAACAATTGGTTTATTGTAAATTCTTAGCTGTTAAATACCCTGTTAGGCTCAATAGTTTTATGGCTATTTCTTCGTATTATTGTAGGCATAAATTTTAGTCATAATGAGTAAAGTTGCATTAATTACAGGAGTTACAGGACAAGACGGAGCCTACCTTGCGGAGTTTTTATTAAACAAGGGGTATGTTGTTCACGGATTAAAGAGAAGAAGTTCGCTTTTTAATACTGACAGGATAGACCATTTATACAAAGACAGGCATGAAAAAGGCGTAAACCTTTTTTTACATTATGGCGATTTAACGGACAGCACAAACCTTATCAGAATTGTACAGGAAGTTCAACCTGACGAAATTTATAATCTTGCAGCACAATCACATGTCCAGGTTTCTTTCGAAACTCCTGAATATACTGCAAACGCAGATGCCGTTGGTGCCCTCAGAATTTTAGAAGCGATGAGAATATTGGGCCTTGAGAAAAAAACCAGATTTTACCAGGCTTCCACTTCGGAATTATATGGCCTTGTTCAGGAAACACCTCAAAAAGAAACCACACCTTTTTATCCTCGCTCACCTTATGGAGTTGCAAAATTATATGCGTTCTGGATAACAAAAAATTATCGTGAGGCCTATGGATTCTACGCTTGCAACGGAATTTTATTTAATCATGAAAGTCCGATACGGGGAGAAACTTTTGTTACCAGGAAAATTACCCGTGCAGTGGCAAAGATCCATTTAGGATTACAAAAAACACTTTACCTCGGAAACCTTGATGCTGAAAGGGATTGGGGCCATGCTAAAGATTATGTGGAAGGCATGTGGATGATGATGCAGCAACAAAAAGCAGATGATTATGTTTTGGCCACCGGAAAAAAATATCCGTTCGCAAATTTGTTGAAATGGCTTTTGCAGAAGTAGGTGTCCAACTAAAATGGGAAGGCAAAAGCGCTGATGAAAAAGGAATAAATA
>Ga0163149_10003489_pt1 | contig 17864 bp, 10 predicted proteins | sample OliLakLV19MP5G1_FD_148604 | JGI IMG/M metagenome (GOLD analysis project Ga0163149, IMG submission 148604) | Freshwater microbial mat bacterial communities from Lake Vanda, McMurdo Dry Valleys, Antarctica - Oligotrophic Lake LV.19.MP5.G1 | ecosystem: Environmental > Aquatic > Freshwater > Lake >...
CTTCCAAGATATTCTCTGTCTCACCAAGTTCCTGCTGTTTGATAGTTGGCAGCATTTAATTGACTTTATGCTCTCTGACTCTTCTCCTGCTAACAATTCTTCCTAATTTTTGAATTTGCAATTGCTGTCTAGAGTTGTTTTGATTGCTTCAAGTACTGCTGTTTGTAGTGCTTGTTCTAAAGCCTCATCCAGTTCGGGCTGAAAACTGGTGGCTTTGACCCGAAGTATTTGTTGTTCGCGTTCGGCTATTTTCATGGGAGATTGCTTTCAATTCTTGATTCTCCCTACTTTAGTCTTGAAGTAATGGCGAAAAATTCATGACACTAACAAATTTTAGATAGTACATTTAATAATGATTTATTTCCAGGATATGAAAATATAAACATATCTTGGCACGAACTCAAATATGTAATCAACAAAGATTCTTGGAAGACAGCACTAGAAAATCAAAAAGGGGTCTATTTAATTACAGATAAACCCCGTCTATCTTGAAAACCATAGTTTGCTCAGCAGGTTTTTAAAATCCTGTAAGCTTTGCAGAGTATAAGATTAAGCCTTAATTTTAACATTTCACCTTAAACTACAGGTCTCAATTTGGACGGGGTTTAAATCAAATGGGAAAATGTATGTTGGATCTGCATATGGAACAAATATGATTCATGGAAGATGGAGTAATTACATAAATAATGGTCATGGTGGAAATATTGGTCTAAGAAAATTATCATTTGAGCATATTCAAAATAATTTTTACTACCTCTAAAGAGTTTATTCGCCAGAATTGCTTAAAGCTGCTATAGTCTCGAACTAATGTGAGGACTGGATAAAATTGAATTATGGCAAGCGTAAAATCTTGGCAAAGTTATTTGGTGCTTTTGCCAACTATTCTGGTTATTTTGGGAAATGCTTTTGAGGTTAATGCTAAACCCGATGACATCTTTACACCTTACCTCAAGGAAATTGCCAGTAGTTTGCCACAAGGTTGGGAAATGCGATTGCCCGAACAGATTCCTGCTAAACCTTTAGTCCAGGATCGAGATGATAGATATTACCTAGCGATCGATCGATCGACAGATAAACTCGGTTTAGCCGTTCGAGTTTTTGATTGCCAACAAGTAGCTCTATCTTGCTTGGCTGGTAGTTTTGCGGTGAATGATGCCACTTCATTAACTAGACAATTGTTTAAACAGTATCAGTCCGTTGGGAGTACAGTTAAGCTATACGACGGAATTGAGGGCTTCTATTTAGAAGGCACCGAATCACCAACTTCGTCGCTAATGTGGGAGCAAGATGGCAAGTTCTATACAGCTAGTTTCAATCTGAGAGACCGTCGCTACATTTTAGATATGGCTTACTCGATGAGTAGTAGCCGTCCAATTAAGGGAACAAGACTAGCAGAAAAACCACAACAAGTCGCTCCTCCAACTAGGATAAAAATCCCAGCAACGTTTCTAATTAAGAAAGTTAAATTTGTTGGTAATACAGCGTTTTCGGATGATATTTTACTGGCGGAAATCCTCAAGGTTAACCCACAGTTTATCGAACAGCCAATCACTTTTGCCCAGTTGCTTGAGGCTGAAGCGGTTGTAACGAAGCTCTATGTAGAAAATGGCTTTATTAATTCTGGAGCAGTAATTCCAGCCGATCAAAAGACTAACCCCAAAGATGGCTCGATCGAAATCCAAGTTATTGAAGGTGGACTGGAGGCAATTAAGGTTCAGGGGACACAGAGACTAAATGCTGATTATGTAAGCAGCCGACTGGCGATCGCAACGAATAAACCGCTCAACCAAAAACGACTGCTAGAAGCATTACAACTATTACGGCTCGATCCTTTGATTGCAGGTGTATCTGCTGAATTATCGGCGGGTTCGCGTCCAGAACTCAGCATTTTGGATGTCAAAGTAACAGAAGCAGAGCCGTTTAGCGCGCAAATCAATCTTGATAATGGGAGGTCGCCTAGCGTCGGTGACTTTAGGCGTGGCGTCCAGTTCGGCTATGCTAACTTGTCAGGATTAGGCGACAGCATCGGCGGCAGCTATACCAATACCAACGGTAGCAATGCTTTCGATCTAAGTTATACTCTACCGATTAATCCGCAGAATGGAACTATTTCTTTTACCTACGGCAAGGCAACTAGTAATGTGGTGGAGCCTCCTTTCGATCGAGTAGACATTACCGGTAATTCGCAATCTTTTCAACTGACAGCCCGTCAACCTCTATTCCAAACTCCCACACAAGAATTTGCTCTAGGGCTAACTGCATCAAGGCAAGATAGCCAGACTACTTTGTTGGGAGAAGCTTTTCCTTTATCGCCTGGGGCTGATGAACGGGGACAGACACGCATTTCAGCACTCAGGTTTTTTCAGGATTACACAACTCGTAACCCCGTAGAAGTGTTTGCGGCTCGATCGCAGTTTAGTGTGGGACTGGGTATCTTCAATGCCACAATTAACCAAGAGGCTCCAGATAGTCGATTTTTAGTCTGGCGCGGACAAGCCCAGTATGTCCGCAATTTAGCTCCAGAGACTTTGTTACTGACTCGTTTGGATGTCCAGTTTGCCGATCGAACGCTTGTACCTTTAGAGCAGTTTGCTTTGGGTGGGTTGCGTAGCGTCAGAGGATATCGGCAAGATGCGTTATTGACGGATAATGGTATTTTTGGTTCGGCGGAGCTGCGGCTGCCAGTTTTGCGAGTGCCTGAATGGTTGGGATTACTGCAAATAGTACCGTTTGTAGATTTTGGCACTACTTGGAATGGCTCTGGCAAGTCTAATCCACAGTTTAGTACTTTATTCTCACCTGGTTTGGGTTTACAGTTGTTGCTGGGCGATCGATTTACGGCTCGTTTGGATTATGCTATTCCTGCGATCGACACAAATTCTAATGGGCAATCACTGAAAAAGAATGGCATCTATTTTTCATTGGATTATAAGGGCTTTTAGTTTTTAGATAGTTATTGGTGAGGATTTAATATGCAGACCAGACAACATTTAATTCGGTTAGTTCTAAGCAGCTTATCTATAACTAGCAGTATGGCTTTGTACTGTCTAGCTCCTTTTGCTGCTAACGCTCAGATTGTTCCTGATAATACGTTGGGTGCAGAAAGTTCGCGGGTGTTTTCCACCCTAATTGATAACTCTCCTTCAAAGACAATTGATGGTGGAGCTACTCGTGGTTTGAATCTATTTCACAGCTTTCGCGAGTTCAATACGACTAATCAGGGAGGTGCAACTGTTTTCAGTAGTCCGACTGGAATTCAAAATATTTTAGTTCGAGTAACAGGGAGTAATCCGTCTAATCTCTCTGGTACTTTTGGGGTTTCACGTAGTAATGCCAACCTATTTTTGATCAATCCTAATGGCATCCAATTTGGCAATGCTTCTCTTTCTGGTTTTCGCAATAGCGAGGCGATTTTTTTCTCGACAGGTTCCTTTATAGCCAGTACAGCCAGTTCTGTGGTACTTGGGAATGGCATTGAATTCAGTGCTATCAATCCTCAGCCCATACCACTATTAGCTATTAGTTTCCCAACTGGCTTACAATTTAGGGCTCCAGTGGCTCAAATCACTTTATCTGATACACTCCTCAATATTGGAGGAACAAGCCCAAGAGCATCTGGTCAGCCACCTAGCACATTAGGTCTAATTGGTGGTAACTTAAGTATGACTAGAGGACGCATAGCGGTTCGGGGTGGCAATATCGAATTAGGAGCTATTGCGGCTGGAACAGTTGATGTAAAAGTAGAGGGAAGCGTTGTGAGCTTTAGTTATCCTAATGACTTAGCAAGAGCTGATATCTCTCTTGACTTTCGCCCAGCACTTTTTTTTACCCTGAGATCTGGTGGGCCGACCTTTTCGATTGGTACTTCAACTAGTAGAAGCGTCATTAACATTGTTGGCAGAAATATAGAGATCAGAGGAACAAATACGCAGCCATCTGGCGACCCAACGAATCCAATAATATCTAATAATAGATTATTTAACACTATTAGTACTCTGACCGTATCTGGTGTCGATCCTAGTCTAAGCAAAGCTGGTGATATTACTCTAAATGCAACTGAGGAAATCTTAGTGAGGGATGGAGCAACTATATCTGCCGAAGCCAGGTTGAACTCGCGAGGAGGAAATTTAAATGTCATTACCAAGCGATTGACTGTCGATGGATCGCTTTTATCTGTTAACTCCACAGGATCTGGACAGGCAGGAGATTTAACTATAACTGCTTCTGAATTTGTGAAATTAATTAATGGCGGTTCAGTTAGCACAGCAGCTACTTTAGCGGGATCGGCAGGTAATTTAAATGTTACGACTCCATCAATCTATTTGGATAGAGGAGAGATTTCCGCCACAACAAGTAGAGATGTAGGAGGTACTTCTGGGAAGATAAATATATTAAACACTGGTAACATTACGTTACAAGCCATCGAATCTATTGTGATGCGTCGTGGTAGCAATATTACAACAAGTAGTCAGCAGCTTGAGGGAGGGACTATCAATATTAATACTGGAGTTTTAGCAACAATCCCTTCAGAAAACAATAATATTATTGCTAATGGTGGCACTAGAATTCTTTTAAATACTAGCATTTTCGATCCTATCTCTTTCCCCCCATCATTTATCGGTAAAAACGTTTTTGTAAGAGGCAGTGATCTACTTATTGGTAGCGATGGTGGAAATATCAATATCGCAGCTCAAGGTATCTTTGGCTTTCAGAAAGCCAATCCTTTTGGTCAAAAAACAAATCCTTTATTGAGTGGAATTACAGCTAGTGGAGGACTGGATGCCTCGCAAGGACAGATAACATTTACAACACCAGAAGTTAATCCTAGTAATGCCCTTATTCAACTACCAGAAACAGTCGTCGATCCTAATGCATTAATTGCTCAAAACCCTTGCGCGAAGAGTGGCGGTAGTGAATTTATTGTTTCTGGGACTGGTGGATTACCATCTGCTCCTAATGATGCGCTTAACAGTATTACCGTGAAAGTAGGATTAGTTGAACCTACAAAGCCTAGCCAAAATTCCGCTAGTGCAAATGTGAGTGCGCCATCAGAGGTAAGTGCTAAAAGAGTTGTGCCTGCTCAGGGTTGGGTGGTAAACGATCGAGGTGAGTTGGTTCTCACAGCTTATGATCCCACAGGAAGAGGAGTTAACCGCTTTGCCCAAGGCTTATCGCCAACTGTGTGCAAAACACCTTGACAGATTGATGTGAGCTAAAAGTTTCAGTTATTTTGAGTAAGAGAGGAAAATGTGAGCAAGAGTAAGATTTGGTTTAAATTCAGGCAACAGCGTCAATGGAAAACCCTGATTTTAGTGGTTCTATTATTTTCTCTGGCTGTAGTTCTGCCCTCGATCGCTACTCCGAACGTTCAAAGCCAGCAAGACCCCATGCAGTTAGTGCAACAGGGCAAAACACTCTATCAGTCAGGTCAATTTGGTCAGTCGGCTTCAGTTTGGCAGCAGGCAGCATCTAGTTTTGCTGTGCAAGGCGATCGAGCAAACCAAGCAATGGCATTGAGTAACCTATCACTCACCTATCAAGAACTAGGAAAATGGCAGCAAGCAAACCAATCGATCTCGACAAGTCTAGATATCATCCAAGCCCAACCACAGACCAAAGAGCGAGCCCGCCTTCTTGCCCAAACTTTGGATATTCAAGGGCGATCTCAACTCGCGATCGGTCAATCGGAGATGGCTCTGGAGTCGTGGCAGAAGGCAACTGACCTTTATACCCAAATTGGCGATCGAATTGGCACTAACCAAAGTCAAATTAACTACGCTCAAGCTCTGCAAGCACTAGGGCGATATCGTCGCGCTTGCAAAACATTACAAACAGTTCTAGAAATCGATCGAAGCGAATGTGATGCGTCAGACCAAGAGATTAAAGCGATCGGATCTCAACCAGTTAGCCTACAAAAGGTTCTAGGATGGCGGAGTTTTGGTGATATCTTGCGCCTAGTAGGACAACTTGATCGATCGGAAAAAGTCTTACAAGAAACCCTCCAAATTGCTGAGATCAAGTACCCGCAAGAAGCTAGCTCTATTCAACTCAGTTTAGGAAATACCAACCTTGCTCTTGCCCAGAGAGCGAAAGAAATCAAAGATCCAACTAGCAAACAGAGATTCCAAACATCTCTCACTTCTTATCAAAAAGCAGCAATCCAGTCTAATTCTCCCGCCACAAAAGTTCAGGCCCAGCTCAACCAACTGAGACTTTTAATTGAAGAGACCAACCAAACCGCTGAGGCCGTTCCCTTACTATCTCAAGTTCGATCTCAACTCTCTAGCCTCCCACCCAGCCAAACATCAATCTATGCTCACATTAATCTAGCTCAAAGCCTGATTTGCCTGAAGCAAGAAGCACTCACAGCAAATCAAAGATCGTTATCATCCCCAATCATTCAATCTTGTAATAATAATGATTCCATCGGTAAAACTTTAGATCTATCCTCTTGGACAGAAATAGAAGCACTTCTGAATACAGCGATCGATCAAGCACAGACACTTCAAGATCGGCGGGCTGAAGCCTATGCTCTCGGTTATCTAGGCGGAGTGCGGCAGCAAACCAAACAATTTGCCAGTGCCGAAGATCTAACCAAGCAAGCCTTAAGTATTGCCTCTAGCCTTCCTGCGCCAGATATTACCTATCGTTGGCAGTGGCAGTTAGGGCGAATTCAGCAAGCCCAAGACAAAAACGCCCAAGATACGCTGAGGTATTACACAGCCGCATACAATACGCTTCAGTCGATCCGACGAGATCTAGTATCGATCGCACCTGAAGTCCAGTTTTCGTTTCGAGATAGCGTTGAGCCTGTATATCGAGAATACGTAGATTTGCTATTGCAGCCACAACGCCGCAACAAAGATAATCTCGCAAGGGCAAGAGATGTGATTGAAGCCCTTCAACTAGCAGAACTCGATGACTTCTTTCGAGAAGCGTGCATTGATGCCAAGCCTAAAAAGCTTGATAATATTGACCCTACAGCAGCCGTCATTTATCCGATTATCTTAGGCGATCGCTTAGATGTCATTCTCAAACTACCTGGACAAGATGAACTCCAATATCACTCTACTGCTATAGCTAGTGATGTGGTGGAAAATGTCCTGCTGCAATTACAAGATACCTTGGTGGATATTGCTGCTGGTGGCGCGAAGATTAGACAGCTATCGCAGCAAGTATATAGTTGGCTAATCGAACCAGAGCAAGACAAACTGGCTAGAAGTGGGGTTAAAACCTTAGTATTTGTTTTAGATGGCTCCCTGCGAAATATCCCCATGTCGGTGCTCTATGACGGAAATCAATATCTAGTGCAGAAGTATGCGATCGCGCTTACCCCTGGGCTTCAGTTATTAAATCCCAGATCTTTGGCAGGCATTAAACTCGATACTTTGGTGGCGGGAATTAGTCAGGAAATTCAGATCGGTAAAAGAAACTTTACCCGTCTGGCAAATGTCGAACAAGAAATGAAAGATATCCAGGCAATCCTACCTGGACAGAAATTATTGAACCAAGAATTTAGTCAAGCAAATTTACAGTCGAAATTGAAGGGACGGAACTTTCCGATAGTTCACTTAGCCACCCACGGTAAATTTAGTTCTAACTCTGATGAGACTTACATTCTTGCTTGGAATCAGCTAGTTAAGGTCAAAGATTTAAACTCTTTGCTCTCTAGTGGAGAAATCGGTCAAGCCCCTAAAACGATCGAGCTTCTGGTGCTTAGTGCCTGTGAAACTGCTCAAGGCGATCGACGCGCTGCATTGGGTCTGGCAGGCTTGGCGATTAGGTCGGGAGCACGGAGTACTCTGGCGACACTGTGGCAGGTGGACGATCTCTACACGGCTGAACTGATGCGTAAGTTTTATCAAGAGTTAGTCAAACCAAATACCACTAGAGCCGAAGCACTGCGGAGAATTCAACTAGAATTTATCGCTGACAAGAAAGAGATATATTACTGGTCTCCTTTTGTTTTAATTGGTAGCTGGCTCTGATTATTTTGACAGGGTGCAACACGGTAATAACGGCTCTTGAGATATCTCTTTTAAGCCAATCTCTTGGAGCAAATCTATCCAGTCTTGTTTTAGCTCTGGGTCTTTTGGCTTTTGCCTGTACTGATTTGCCAGATTGGTAATTGCGTCGTACCAGATCCCATCTGCGGCATAGGAGATATAGTCTTGAGGTAAAGAAATAGCTTTTCTCTGTACTGCTCCTTTGACAAATATGTAGTCTTTATTACTCGCTGGATCGCAATATACTTTGAGGTACCAAGTATACTTCTGTTCGGCGACAAGACTATATTGCTTTTGGGATGGCAATGAGAAGTTGATAATGCCTGCTTGTTTGGGTAATGGGAAATTACTGCGATAAACAATCTCTTCCTTCGGGTTTTGCAAGGTAAATTCGGCGTTACCCATGCTTGGAGGAAGATTACCGAGGTAAAACCAAAATATCGGTCGATCGCTAATGGTTAATCCAAGATTTGTGGGAGGCACTAATGCCACAAGCATCGGTCGATCGACTGAGACAGGGCAACTATTCCGAACGCCTCCAGGTTTGCGGTTTCCAGGAGCACCGAGGTTGGGCGGATTCCATCGTAAAGGTCGTTTGCGTTTGGCGATCAGTTGAGGTGATCGTGATTGCTCAAGCTTGTGGGTATAACTAAAAGCCCTCTCAGTAAAAATAACTGATGTACTGGCTGAAGCAATAACTAAACTAAATGCCGCAATTTTTCGCAATTCAATCCAATTCATGTTTAATCCTCTGCTATCTGTAACCCAGTCTGATTGTCCTATTAATTGAGGTCGCTTGGCAATGACTAAAGCTGCAAATATCTGTAAATAAGCGATCGTCAACTCCACGGGAACACCAGAAATTTTTAAAGTCAATCTTCTTTGTTTGATTTGATCAAGCCTGCTAACAAGAAAATCGCACCAAGGCTAAATATCAAAGGCGGTGATGATTGAATAGCTGTAGCAACATTTGCATCCATTTTCATACCTTTGGCATTAAATAGATTATCTCCTTCAGTAATAAACATACATTCGTTTACCAGAGGAATACAGATTGTTCTTTTTGCCAGAATAGTTGCGCCACCACCAAGCAGAAATAGTAGAATCGCAAAACTAATCAGAGATTCCTTTTGTTTAGTCATCTTAAAACCCTCGAAGATATAGAGTAGATACAGTGGTTAACCTAGAAGATGTCTTGCTTTGCCAACCGTTATCTATTTCTTCTGATAGTTTCTCTTGTTTATGCAGTGGGAGTTATTCCGCTTCGCCGATCAGGGTAAACGCCGCCCAATCTCTAGGTGCAGGATGAGTTTTCATCGTGTTTAACATGGCTTGGCGTAATGCTTGTGCCTTATTCTGTCCCTTTTGTAAGTTACGGTAAAAGTCGGTCATTAGCTCTGCGGTGGGAGCATCGGGAATTGCCCACAGGGAGACGATCACGCTAGGCACTCCCGCACTGATCAAAGAACGAGATAAGCCAATCACGCCATCGCCTGTAATTCTGCCACGTCCAGTATCACAAGCACTTAAAACTACCAATTGGGCATTGAGTTTCAAATTCAAAATTTCATCTGCCGTCAGCAAGCCATCATCTTTACCTGAAGGAGCAAGAGCTACAGCACTATTTAAACCGTTGCGATCGTCGAAAATACCGTGGGTAGCAAGGTGAATAATCTGCGCCTGAGTCATTTGTTGTAAAACTGCGGCTTTAGTTGCTTGCTTACCCGTAAGAGCCTTGGTCTTGAGCAACTGGGCGATCGCTTTAGCTTCCTGTTCTGCTCCTGGTAATGCACTTAAGGTTTGAGGAGCTTCGCCAAGTTCAGGGGAAACTTTGGGCATGGTGGGGTTGCCAACCACAACCGTATTTCTGGGAACTCCAACTACAAGAGAGTTATTTAATCCTGCTTTTTGTAGTCGATCGAGTTGTTGACGAGTGAGATCAAGCACTTGGATCGATGGAGAGGTGAGAATTGTATGTTTCTCGATTAGATACTTGCCATCTGGCTGTTGTAGGGCAGGGAAAGGCACAAGGGCAAGTTCGCCTTGAGGAATAAACACAACACGCGCATTGGGATCTGTGGGTAATTGGTCGGCAATGGGAGCGATCAGCAGTTGATAGAGTTGTTGCAGTTGAGGATCGTTGTTTCTGGCATCGGTTGTTTGCGCGATCGCATCGGCAATAGGACGCTCAATGGTAACTCCTGTCTCAAAAGTAGGATGAGAGAGAGTTAGAGTCTTTTTGGCAGGATTGGTAGCAATTATTTTCCAAGGTTGCCAATTTGGAAGATCGTCTTTGAGTTTGACGAAATTGCCAACAGAAAGCAGCGAATTTTTAGTTCTAGTGTTGGTTCTAGTGCTGCTTCTGTTTCGGGTAATCACAGCCTTGCGGCTACTAGCAACCAGTTCTTGCAATCCTATATTTTGCTGCTGGAATCCTTTGAAATCAGTGCGACGGAATACGATCTCGCCTGTGGGTTTGACTACCCAGATATATAACTCTGCTACTTGTGGATTTTGTCTAATAATTGATTTGTCATCATAAATGATGGAGTAGAAGACCAAAGTTGATTGTTGCTCTTGCGCTACTTTTTTAATCTGACTCGTATTAAAAGTGATAGCATCGTCATTAGTAAGGAGGGCACTTATATTTTGGGGGCGATTGGATAGACGATTGGTAATTAGAATCTTGGTGGCTCGGCTACGTCCACTTTCTGAGACTTCTAATCCTTCGGAAATTCGTCCTTGTTGAACGAGGACTCTTGATGATAAGTTATAAGGACGGGCTTGTTCTGCAAAGCTAGGATATCCAATAAAGCGAGGTTCACCGATACCCTCACGAACAAACGCTGGCGCGTCAAGAGCTAATTTTAAAACCTTATTGCTCAAAGATTCTGATTCTGCAAATCTACCATTTTCGAGTAATACAGAAGCAAGGTCAAGCTCAATATCTTTATATGTTGCCAATATTCCAAAGCCATTCCTTCTATTCCTTCGATCAGGTGCAATTTTGATAGCAGACTGATAGTATTCAATGGCTTTAGCATAATCCCCTCGTAAATGATAGACATTACCCAGTCCTTGATAGCCAGAAGGTTCCCAACCTGTTGAACTACTTGATTTTGTTTCTAACAGCATTTGGAAGTATTGAGATGCTTCATCAAGTTTCCCTAAAGCTAGTGAGGTAAAACCAAGTTCAGCTAGTAGACTCGTTCTGTTTTCTGAGTTGTAGCCACTAGTTTTTTGCGTTTGAGATATATTTTGAGCTAATCTTTGTTTAAGGTATATATTTGCTTGTCCATAGTCTTTAAGAGCTAAAGCAATTTCTACTATCTCTGTAAGCATTTCGTTCTCTTTCTCGAGATTTTTAACCTCCCGATAAGATTTAAGAGCAAGTTGCCCACACAATAGCTGAACTCGTGCATAACTATCAAATATTCTAAGGTATGGATCGCCCTCTCCAGCTTTTATACAGTCAGACATTAACCTTGCAGCTTCACTTTTGTTCTTAAGTGACCTAGCTACAGTAATACTCTCCTTATAGTAACTAACAGAAGTCGAGACACTGCCAAGTCTTTCAGGATAAAAACCACTAGCATAGGCATTTCCCAAACCATTTAATAAAAAACCTTCCTCTATTCGGTATCTAAGTTTTCGAGTTACTGCAAGCATATATTTCATATACTCTATAGTCTTTTTCATCTCCTCATTCTTATTAAACCTTGAAGGCATTGAATAATCATCAAAGAATGGAGTAGCACCTCCTCCTCTAGTAATATGCTTCAGTACAAAATCTTTAAATACATCTCGTTCTTGCCCTTTTAATCTTTTACCGATTTCTAAAACTCGCTTGATATATGTGATAGAGTTTTCTCGATCTCCTTTAGTAAAATAAATAAAGCCAATGGTATTTAACATCTCTGCTTCCTTGTAAGACATATAGTAAGCAGATTTTTTTTGCAGAGGGATAATTTTCTGAAGCGTTTGAATTACAGCTTGATACTTTCCTTGGAAATATTGTTCTTGACTCAACTTCTCTAAGCGGAAAATCTCATTATTATTTTTTTGAGTATTTTCCTCTTGTGCGACAGCATCCAGATCTTTTGACGAAATCCCTAGAGGAGCGATCGCGCTGAAACAAAAGAATAGCAGCAGTGAAGATGTAAGTAGTTTCAGAGATGGCGAGTAAAAGAGCATATCTAAACCCAAAATGTAAACGTGATGTAATGCTACTAAGTCTATTCTGCTAGATTTCGGGCTTTATGCAATTACTTCAACCTGTTTCTCAGAATTTGTGCCAATCGCTTCAAAACTCTCAATACCCCATACAAATCATTACCAGGATTACGCAGATTAAATAGGCGCGAGAAAGCATATTGAGGCGTGTCAACTTGAGTCAACTTCATAAACTGAAAATTCGTCTCATTAGTTAGTAGTCCGTAAGAGGGAACCTGCTTATCAGGATTTGACAATAGGTATTTCAGCATTTGGGCTTCTCCTTCCTCTAAAGAGACACCTACTCGCTTTGACTCAATTACCAGTATCCAAAACGTTTTGTCTAATACCAATACATCTATTCTTCCCTTAATGATAACTTCACCATCAACCAATTCCAGCTCTATAGATGGCTCTGTTTCAATGTAAAATGGAGGTAAATAGAATCCTGCCATTTCTAGTAAAGGAGATAGCACTACCATTTTGACCGAAGTCTCCAGCATAGAAGAATACTTAAGAATGTTTAGGTACTCTGGCTTTACCCTTTCGAGTAAAAATTTTTCTGATTCAGTCAAATCTGGCAAGTCATCTAACCATTCACGGAAAAATTGCTCGTCCTCAATAAGTTGTATGCCACACCAAGACTCTAAGTCACTGATAGTTACTGCTGTTGCTGCTACTGTTTGTACCATAGGTTTACCTTTGACTGCGCCATATCCACAATACAACAACTCCAGTTGTTCCCGCAAAAGCTACGATCGCAGGGACGATCGCCACCCAAACCCCACCACAAAATAGACCAAAACTGACGATCGATAGCGTCACAAGACCACTTACAGATACGATCGAAAAAATAATCCGTCGTTGCCAAAGCACAGCCACCATCCCTCCGATCGCCGACCACCCAAAAATCCAGAGCACATCCCCCCAGAGCGGCATAGGCTGGAGCAAAGGTCTTCCATCTAAAACTGCGGCGAGAATCTGACTCGTCATCTGAGCGTGAATCAAAACTCCTGGCATCTGCTTGAATGGTCTCTGTCCTGCACTGTAGGGCGTAGATGAGTAGTCTTTCTTGCTCAGAGCATCATAACCAATCAAAACTGCTTTATCTTTTACCCAAGCAGGATCGAAATCACCATTGAGTGCTTGCGTCAGCGTAATCTGTCGGACAGCATTCTCAGGCGATCGCCAATTAACCAATATCTGCAAACCTTTAATATCTGGAGAAGCATATCCGCCGACATTTCCTTCTAGGCGATTAAATACAACATTGCCTAGCTGTAAGTATTCTTTATCTATCTGAGGTTGAATGTTTTGTGCTGCTAAGAAATAGAAGGCAATTTGAAGACTGAGCGACATTTCCGTTCGACATAGGGAATTAGAAGGAATATTGAGAGTTAGCAACTGCCTTCGGACGACATCATCAATGGGGTCGGTAATCAGATCGTTAAAGCCTTGCCGTTCGATCGGTAAGCCCTCAGGTGGGCGGTTGCCGAGATTGCTGCGATCTCCAACTTTGCAGATTATTACCAGACCATCATTTTCGGCAAAATAGCGAGAGGCTTCACTGGCTTTTTTAGTATCATCACGAAGAATATCTAAACCAATGACACGAGGACGATGCGCTTCCAATTTTTTCAATAAATCAATCAAGGTGCGATCTGTAGGAATTGCTTGCTTGAGGGTTTGAATATCTTCTTCACCAATTTTTACCACCAGTAGGCGAGGGTCGGGTCCTTCATCTGGCTTCAGTCTCACCATTCGATCGAAAGCTTGTAACTCTGAATACTCTAATAAGCCCAACTGTCGTATTCCCATTAATAACCCTGTGACGATCGCACTCGTAGCGATCGCCACGCGCCAGATCGGAATACGAGACGGCACATAGACAGGGATGGGAGGTTCTTCTCTCTTTCTACCGATGCGAATCTCTCCCCATGTGGGTGGGGTTTCGGCAGGATTCTGACAGATCGTTGGCAGCCAACTGGCACAGGGAAATTTGTCCGACTCGGCTAATCGCTCTCTAGCTTTGCGAACAGATACATACAGAGATTCTCCATTTGTATAAAACTTGAGAAAATACTTGAGAAAATCTTGGGCGATTCGATCGGGAACAGGTTCTCGCATCACGATTATCTGCGGAATGTGTAACTCTGCTAGATCTCTCGCTAACTGTAACCCGTCACAAGAGTTGAAGATTGCCAGTTGCAGTCCTCTTGCGATCGCATTTCGCAAGGAATGTTTTAATTCAGCAACCGTCAAGCTCTCTGTTTGATTGATAAACAGACGACCCGTTTCCCCTTGGCTGGTACTATGTCCAGCAAAAAAGAGGATTTGCCAATCTTGTAACCATAATTGGTCGCTTAAGTCCTCTTTGTGGGGTTCTGCTAAAAACTCACAGGCCACATTAGGTAAAGCTTTTAATGACTCTCGATCTGAATCTGTATTAATGCCTGTGCTATCTCCTAAGATCGCTAACAGCTTAATTTCTGGTTTGGGATCGATCGATGAAAATATGCCCTCATATTCCTGCATACTCACGGCTACTTCGGCTCTACGAAACTCATCGAGGAATGGTTTAAAAAATAAATGCCAAGGCAGTCGCCATAGAAATAGATTTTGGGTACGAACAACGATCCGAATGTCTTCTTCCTTATTCAATTCACCTAGCAGCAACTCTCGGATTTTTTTAAACTTAACGCTCTCATACCAATCGATCAGTCTGGCTTGGAGGATTTGTGCAACCTGATCGCAGCTTTGGATGTTTTCTTCGATCGAAATATTAGTAATTTGGGACTCAGGCGCTTCTAAAAAACTTGACCTGTTGTTCAAGTCAAGCGAACGATAGGCAAGCTGCCATTTACGAAAAATAGGGGGAATCTCAAGTTCAGCAGGTAAGTCTCCCTCTTTCCTGCTAAGAAGTTGATGTCCTTTAACAAAAATCTCCAGACTGACTGGAAATCCCTGTTCAAAGCTGCCTTCTCCTATGCCCAAAATTACTAATTTGCTCACTGTGCCTCCTTATTCCGCCTCGCCAATTAGGGTAAATGCCGCCCAGTCTCTCGGTGCAGGATGGATTTTCATGGTGTTTAGCATCGCTTGGCGTAATGCTTGCGCCTTGTTCTGTCCTTTTTGCAAGTTACGGTAAAAGTCGGTCATTAGTTCTGCGGTGGGAGCATCGGGTATCGCCCATAACGTCGCAACTACGCTAGGTACTCCAGCAGCAATAAAAGAACGAGCTAAACCGATCACCCCATCTCCGAGAATAGTTCCCTGTGCAGTGTTACAGGCACTCATAACTACTAATTCGGCACTGAGATTGAGGTTAAGAATCTCTGATTCTGTTAGTAAACCATTATCTTTACCTGAAGGGGCAAGCGCCAAAGCACTACCACTGCCAAAGTTGCCTAAAAGCCCGTGAGTCGCAAGGTGAATAATTCGAGCGTTGGGCATCTGACTGAGGGTAAAAGCTTTAGTAGCTTGCTCTCCCGTAACTACTTTGGTTTTAAGCAGTTGGGCTATGTTCTGGACTTCTTCCTCGGCATGGGGAAGTTGAGCGAGGAGCAGAAGAGTGAGTTGCCAAGTAATCGGTGTTTTGGAAAATTTAGGATTGCCAACTACGAGCGAACCATTAACTTTTCCTGCAATACGTTGGTGTTGCTGGCGTGTGAGTTTGAGCAGATGAATTGATGGTGAATTGCGAATTGTATGCTTTTCGATCAGATACTTACCATTGCTGTCTTGTAAGGCTGCGAATGGCACTAAGAAAAGATCGCCATGAGGAATGAAAACCACCTCAGTATTTGGGTCTGTAGGTAACAGATCGGCAATAGGAGTAATTAAAACCTGATGGAGTAGTTGCAGATTAACTTCATTGATGCGGTTAGACTTCACTTTTTCGGCTACATCTGCGATCGGTCGATCGATTGTCTGGTTGGTATCTCCCCAAGAGGAAAGCTTGAGCGTTAGAGTTTTGTACTGCGGATTGAACGCGATTACCTGCCAAGGCTCCCAGTTAGGAACATCATCCTTGAGTTTGACAAATTCACCTGCGGCAAAGCTCAATAAACTGGCATCATTACTGCTTCTTGCGCCGATCACTGACTGAATCGTTGTATTGACTAATTTCTCTAAGGAGTTATTCTTATCTGCTTGGATGGGCTTGAAGTTAGCACGACGGAATGTTATTTCACCGTTAGGCTTCACCACCCAAATATAAATATCGGCAATCTTGGCTTCGGCTCTGAGAAAAGCTTTGTCATCGTGGATAAGTGAGTATTCAACTAATATTGCATTTTGTTCTTTGGCGATTTGCTTGATCTGCTGGATGTTGATTGGATCTTTAGCAATCATCCTTCCTAACATTTGAGATTCTTCATAGCTCAGAAGAAGCCCATTAGCATCCTTGCCTCCTGACTGAAACATCCGTGGAAAATTTATTCTGCCAAATAGTGTTGTTACTGCAAAGCGAAAACGAATCCTATCTGATACTTCTAAAGCCGAAGCTAATTTGTTTTGACGAACGAAAATCTTTTGGAGTAGAGCATAAGGACGGATTTGTCCAACAAAAAATGGATATGAATCATTTCCAGAACCTAGTTCCGTGCTACCAATACTAGAACGAGTTGGCAAAGGAGGATTTTGGTTTTCGTAAGCTTCTATTGAAGAGATTAATATTTTTTCTGCTTCCTTAAGTTTGTCAATACCTAGGTAGGCTGAAGCGAGATTAAATAAAGCCGAACCACCTCGCTCTGTATTTATCTTGAAATATCCTCTTGCTATATTTTTCTTTTCCCCTTCAATAGCAATTTGATAGTACTCAATTGCTTTTTTGATATTTCCTATGATTTGATAGACATTTCCTAGTCTTTTAGCCATTCCTGCATTAGCTCCATGGTAATGTAATTTCTGTAGATGCAAATCTTCTAGATAATGATTAACTGCTTTATTATATTGTTGGGATCTGATGTAGGAAAATGCTAAATCTGTTGAATCATCTTGATTTGACAAGCATAACTGATACTTAAAATATGTCTCTCGATTTAAACGATTAGCAAAAAGATTCTGACAAATAGTTCTAACTTCCTCAAGAAACTGCGACTGCCTCTTATAATCGCCCAATGCATCATAAATTCCTGCTATCTTTGCTGAGAACTCCACTTGCTGCTTTTGGTCTTTAAGTTTTTTAGCAATTATAAGCCCTTGCTGAAAAGACTCTATGGCTTTTTTTCCTCGTAATTCAAGACCACGTTGATAGAGCTTATTCATCTCTGAACGATCTAACTGTGTAGATTGGGCTTGAGCTAGAAGGTGACGACTAGGTTGTGAAGATGCTGGCAACTGAGGAGCAATCAGAGATGAAAAACTCATCGCTAAAAAGAGATTAAGAGATGATTTCCAAACGAAAGATATAGTTGTCACTGCGATCACCTTCTCCCTCAAAATGCTTTGCTCAAAATTGGCTCGATCTCATATTCAGTTAAGTTTAGGGCTTTATGCAAGCAAAGCATGAGTTTTTCGTAAGCAATCAGGTAAGAGGGTTGACAATAATCGAGAAAAGGATAAAGTGAAGAAATGAAAGAGCCAGCGCAATATGAAAGGACAAGCCTAGAAGGAATGACGATACCAGAACTGGTAGAAGTGATA
>Ga0163149_10003490_pt1 | contig 17859 bp, 15 predicted proteins | sample OliLakLV19MP5G1_FD_148604 | JGI IMG/M metagenome (GOLD analysis project Ga0163149, IMG submission 148604) | Freshwater microbial mat bacterial communities from Lake Vanda, McMurdo Dry Valleys, Antarctica - Oligotrophic Lake LV.19.MP5.G1 | ecosystem: Environmental > Aquatic > Freshwater > Lake >...
GGGGTAACCTACGCTGACAGCGGTGCAGCCTTAACCAGTCAAACGTCGTTTGCCCTCTTTGCACGGGACACTGCAACCCTAGCGTGTTGGGTTGTTGTGGTGACTGACACTGCGTCTGCAACTGCGACAAGTAATGCGGTGCTCGCACCGGCAGCAGGTAACGTAATGAGGTCCTACTAAATGTACAAGGTTTCCCTGCTCTTGGTATGTCTTGCGACCTATGCGCAACCTACACGTCTGCCATTTCGTGTAGGTATAGTAGAGGTACCCTCTTGGGCTAGTACTGCTGAGTATAACTCACCGTTACCCGCAGCTCCAGCGCTGGCAGTTGGCCAAGGGGTTTATAATCAAGAAGGTCGTTGCTTCTTGCGTGTCACAGTAGCTGGAGCAAGACCAGACTATGTCTATCCGTCAGCGTTTAATCGCACCAGACGGTGGCTGATACTAAATGCAGGAGGTGCACGGCAATTCCAATGGATCGGAGAGCCTGTCTTGACCCCTCCCACTTGTAGCATACCGACCGCTGCATTCTTTCAGCCGGCTGGGTTTCCTTCAGACTTAGGCAACAATCTTATGTACTGGTCCACAACGGAGGACTACGTAGCATATGGTGTTGGTGGTGGAACTGGATCGGGGTCAGCGCAGAATCTGTATGAGATGAGATGTTCTGCTAACTGTGCCTTGTCAACAGCAACATGGGGATTCACCACTCTTAAGGCATTCGGGGGGAATGACGAAGGTGGAGTCCCTTTTATTGACTGGGGTAACAAGACCTTCTGTGTAAGCGGCACGCCGCCCTCTTGTACAAAGGTGGCAGACTACACAACGACACACTTGCGACTGGCTGGGGTTAGTAATGACTCTGATTGGTTTACAATGACCCTCCGAGGGGGGACCAAGTCAGAATATGCAAGTTGTCACTGGAAACCTTCAACTCAGTTTTTTGGGTGTAGATACCTAGATGTTAATGGGCAATTGCCGACCTCGTCAACTCCACTGTTCCCAGGAACATCGGCAAAAGGAAACGGTCCCGGGGAAACCTGGGACCCAATAGGTACAGGCTTCACCATGTACCAGATTAATGCGGACTCTCTGGTGACGGGATACGTTGATTCACCTAGGTTATACCGCAAGGCAACCCTCACCACAAGAGTTGGTAATTGGGAGAACTCTGAGAGTATTAGTGGGTCAGGCACTGTTGCCCATGGTGCAGTCACGCTAACGGGGTTAGGTAGCGTTGGTCCCTTCTCACCTCCATATGGGAACTGTGCCAAGCTAGACGGTAGTGGTGTAGAAAGTGCGTGGATGTCAAGATATCGGGTTTACCCTAACGCAGGGGCTGCCATAGGGGACCCACTTGTTGGAGTGCCCTATCGGGACGTCCTTTGGGCACGGAGAACTATGTATGGTGGAGGTTGGCATGTATCCGCCTCTCCTAGAGCTGATAGGCAGGCTTGGGTACTGTCCACCTTTTATAGGAGTGCTACTGATCCATGTTTCCAGCCCCTCAGCAGTACATTTTCGTCTGAGTTGGTCCTGCATAACACAACTGTAGCGGTTGCTGCATTTGACTCAGCTGGGGTTACCCCAGTTCCGTACCCTCAATTGAGGCGGTTGGGTCGTCACTTCAACTCTGGAAATGATTGTCAGGGACATGCTAATATATCTATGGATGGTCTAGCAGTTATTTTTCACTCGAATATGAATGGCGGGTTAGGTGGAAGCGGCTCAACTGCATGTGGCGCGGGAGATTATTCGTCCTACATGATTGTTGGGTTAGCAGATATTGTTTGGTGATAAGGAGCCGAAGAAATGGAATACAATGGATTAGCTGACGATGAGAGCTTGCTAAGTCAAGCGCTTGATGAGCCCTCAGCGCCCGAAGAAAAGGAGCGCTCGGTTAAACGGGACTCTTCCTCAAAGGAAGGGTCTGGGGATGACACCGTAGAGGACACTGTAGAAGACACTGAAGAAAAGACAGGGTCCGACCCAGATCCTGAAGATGAGCCAGAGCCAGAACCAGAGTCAGAACCAGAGCCAGAACCCAGTGAGGATGAGGTTCTGAATGGCAGGCCGACTGTCAGGGACCTAAAAGAAAAGTACCCAGGTATCTTTAAGAAGGTACCCGAGCTCAGGGGTGTGATCTTTCGAGAGCAGCAGTTTGCAAGGATATTTCCAACACCTGCTATAGCCCAGACTGCGAGTGAGGACAGTATTGCCTTTCAAGGAATACGAGAGTCTCTCATTAACGGTGACTCCAGAGAGTTTATTTCCGCAATGAAGGGAGCCAATGGCATCCCTCAAATGTCGGCTAACCTGTTACCTGCGCTTAAAGACATTGATCCCGACGCGTATCTAGATGCTATTGCTCCGGTGCTACAGACGTTGGTGCGTAGTTTCTATAATAGTGGTGTGACATCCAAGGATGAAAACGTCACTAATGCAGCCTTGTTTTTGAGTGAGTTTGTGTTTAGCAACTCTGAGGTTGCAACAGGACAGCGTAGTGGGTTTGATGAGGTGAAGCTGGCGGCAGACAAGGCCGTCCGTGAGGAAAGGGCTCGATATGGGACCGAGCGCCTTCAAACTTATAGAGCAGATGTGCAGACTTCCGCGTTTAAGGAGCTAGATAGCCTGATCACAAGGTCACTTGACAAGGAAAAGGACCTTACTCCTTTTGTTAAAGGGGCAGCGAAGTCAGCAATATCTGCTGAGGTAGCAGCACAGTTGAAAGCTGATAAACAACATCTTAGGCACATGGACGCACTTTGGGCCACGGCAGAAAGAGGTATGTCTCCTGCGGATAAAGCCAGCATTATCACCGCGTACCTGGCACGCGCTAGGCAGGTTATTATCTCTGCAAAAAACAAAGTGCTATCGGAGTCTCGGGGTCCCCAGGCTCTTCCACAACCGCAACAACCGCAACAAGTGGCCCCACGTCAACAAGGACGTCCTGTATCGCAGTCGAATGGTCCAATTGATTCTAAAAGGATCGATTGGAGAAAGACTACAGATGCGGATATCCTAGGTGACTCGGTCACATATAAATAAGGGAGCAATATATGGCTGGTAATGAAGTACAGGTTTTGAGTCTACAGCTTGAAAAGGTTGCAGATAAAGTGACTACCCTGTTTGACAGGGATGATACGTTTTACTCTCAGATCGAAAAACGACCTGTGGAGGTTATCTCTGGTCGTGATATGCGTATTCCGCTTGAGATTCGTCCAGGCGGAAGTTTTGGATATGTTAATTTGGATGGTGGTGACCTTGGACGAGGTGACGCTATCACCTTTGATAAGGCAGTGATCAATACCGTGACGATGCGTCACGCAATTGAGATCACGACCAAGTCTATTTGGACGACGGATAACAGTCGAAAGGCTGTACTAGACGCATTCAAGACAAATATGTCGCGGGGCATGGCGGAGTTTCGACGAAACGTTGACTCCCAGTGCATGACTGACGGAACGGCGGTGGTTGGCACAATTACCTCTGTAACAACTGCGGCTGGAGTAGACACCTATACACTGTCTACCGATGGGTACCGAGCCAGGCTAATGCGATTTGGGCAGCGCCTCAATGTATTTAGCTCATCCCTGCTCGTCTGTCGCACAGCGGGTGGTATGTCTAATGAGACGTCAGTCACAATGCTAGACCTCACAAACAACACAATCCAAGTTACTCCGGCAGTGGCCGGTGCAGTAGCGGGGGATGTTCTTGTTTCGTCGGGCGTTCAGACCACGCCACCAGTAGGATTGTTGGGCGTCAAGTATCACAATAATGCAGCCTCGACAGGCACTTGGCTTGGATTTGATCGGGCATTGAATCCTGAGATTAGGGCTAATCGTGTCAACGGAAACGGCTCCTCTTTGACCCTTGCATTGCCCCGTCTTGCCATTAACAAGATTGGTGATCGACTGGGTATTGATCAGAATAGTAAGCTACAGGCATGGACGCATCCTGCACAAAAGAACGCATATGAGGAGATTGGATTTAACGTCACTCGAATTGACAAGAGTGATAGTGATAACGGTCTGAACCTGTATTTTGGGGACAATATGCGGCTTGCTGGTGCCCCAGTTAAAACGTCATTTTCGTGGGATCGCACGAGAATTGATTTCCTTGACACGTCTTTGTGGGGTAGAGCAGAGTTGAAACCTGCTGACTTCTACAAGAATCCGGACAGCTCCCAAAGAGTTTGGGAGATTCGAGGAGGAAGTGGAGGTGTGGCCACCGCTTGGGTGTTCTACATCATCTGCTCCTTCAATCTGTACTGTTCGAACCCAGCAGGGTCGTCATATATTGACAACCTTGCTGTTCCTGCAGGGTACTAACCTGTAAAAGGGGGATGCACCATCGTCCATGGTTTCTGTCCTGTTATCTGTTGACGATTATGCTCCCCCTTTAATTTTTCATCACGTGAATCCTATGGATGCAACACAATTTGACGTTATTAATAAGTGGCTAAGGGCTACGTGTGGGAAGGGCTCTAATAACCAACCGTTCTTCAGACTTGTTCACAGTGCGGATCAGGTAGAAAAACGTAAGGGGGAGTTCTCAGATTATACTCCATCTGGCCTTCTCCTACGGAGGGTTACAGAAGTAAGGGAGGTTAGTAAGTATCACTACCTTCAAAGTCCTTGCTATGTACTAGAGCGCTGGCAGTGCCATGATTCCAAAGAATCTGAGCTTGTAGACCTAACGGGGTCTTATGAACCTGTGTGGGCGTTTTTGACCAGTGGTGGAAAGGCAATTGACCCGGTCTTACGTGCAGTACAGTTTATTATTCACCGAATCTTTAACCCTAAGCTGATGACGCCGTCACAGCTTGCTGACTTAGAAGAAGAGGAGCTAAGTAGCGAATCTTCTCAGTTTGCCGACATGCTGGATATTGGGGACAGAGTTCCTCAGTCCGGCTATACAAAGGAGATTATCAGTGTTTGAACCTATGGCGACTATTATTAGCGCCTGCCCCTTTCCAATTACAGAGAGCAAGCCGGGATTGTCCCCTGGCTCCTTTAGTATTGAGCCTGGTCACTTTCTAGAGGCTACAAAGTCTCCGTCTTTTCTGGTTATAGGGCCGTCCACCTATAGTAATTACATGGGAGATGACCGATACTTTACAAGTACTACGTCGGCCAACTCCATGGCACAGTCCATTGTCATGGACTTTAAAGTTGCACAGTTGGGGTATGGTGCAGCCGACTGCTATCCAGCCCTGATTTGGGTACCTGATGTCGTAGGACTCAAAGAATTTAGTGCCTCCAAGGCTCTTAAGGATCTATTGGAGGCACAGCGTATTCCCCAAAGAAATTGGCTGATGTCCATCTGCCGAACTGCGGACAATGATTGGCGAAAGTATCACCACCATGGAGTTGTGGGGGACCTCCAAAGGAAGGCAGCTGAGATTCTTGAGCTCGACCCAAGAGAGCATGAATGGCTACAGATCACTAAGGACTCCAAAACTGAAAGGTGTCCCGCATGTCAAACAGAGCGACGTCCAGGCGCTATTGTGTGCCATATATGCACTGCTGTTTTTGATACTGTTGCCTATAGTAAACTTACGTTTGGAAGGAAGGATTAAATGTCTGCATCTGCACAGTTTGTGTCTGAGGCGTCACGTACAGAAGGGGGGCTGCATGAGGTCTATGGAACTGTAACTATTTCCCCAGATCCTGCAGTGTACCTAACAGGGGGCATCCCCCTTAACTTTGGCGGTATTAGGGCTACCCGTCCACCTATTAGGGTAGTCGTCGAGGGACGGTCGGGTTACTCTTTCAGGTATGCAAAGGGAACGACCGCATCCAATGGAAAGATTCTAGTTTTTACTGGGTCGGCGGCACAGTCCCCTATGGAACAACTGAGTAACAACACTACTATTCCCGCTGCTCTCAGCGGGGATACGATAAGCATTATAGCCATCTTTAAAGGACAGCTATAATATGGCAGTTGCATCCGTTGCCCTAGATAGGGCTAGGGCTATGATGAACGACCGTCTGGCTGCTATCTGGACGGATGCGATTCTCATGCCTTTTTTGGACATTTCTTTTCAGGAGGCGCAAGCGTGGCTTAGGAAGTCCAAGTCCCCTTTTATGAAGGTGACTTCTCCCGCACAGGTAGTACTTGCAGGTGCAGTAGTTGTTGGGGCTGCCCTGACAGACCTAGTAGAGCCTATTAGGGTATGGGCTGGACCCTCTAGCTTAGCCACTTCGTCCTTGCTAGAGGAGGTTTCATTTATTCCTCAGGTCTCAGCCACAACTACATTAAAGTTCTGGTCTTGGACTGGTGGAGCGATTAATTTGTTGGGGGCAACGACAGATCAAAACGTGTACGTTCACTACTGGAAAAACTTCGCAACCCCAGCAACTAGCGCAGGAAGCCTTGTAATACCTGCAATAGAGAACTACATTGCTCCCAAGATCGCTTCACTGGCCATGGCTAGTGTTGGTCAGGACTCACTGTCTGCTGTAATGGCAGCAATGGGTCTTGAGAGGATGGAAGAGGTTGTTTCTGCAAACAGAGGGGCTGCACGCTAATGGCTAAACTGGTCCGTGAGGTATTGGAAACAGTAAGGGCACTCATTAATGATGAAGAGGCCATTATGTACCCCGACTTTAGGGTTCTTCCAAAACTGAAGATAGCGCAAGAGGAGTTGTTCAACAGGTTGATTCTGGCAGACCATACAATAACGTTTGTTCAGTCTTCCATCATGACGGTTCCAGGAAGCATTTCTGATGGAGGAACAACCAGTCTTAATGCCCTAACAGGGTTTCCTGTGGGGTTCAGGGTTCCAATGAATGTCTTTGAGCGGCCTTCTGGAGGAAACTCTTCCCAGTTTATCCTAGTTGGCACAGCGAGCTTTATTCCGATTCAGTCGCAACTATCTATGATTCAGTTTTGGTCATGGGTAAATGACAGTGTTGTAGTAAATACACCAACCTCCAGTAGACAGGTCCTTCTCCAATACAGGGGAACCCCATTGGCGACGACTGGTCTAACGGACGATGTGCTAGTGGAGGGGGCTGAGATATTCTTGAGTTATCGGACTGCGGCGCTTATGTACAGTGTGCAATCAGCTCAAGATCCCAGAGCCGGCCTGATGGCAGCTAACGCAGATGCGGCTTTGCAGGTCCTTTTGAGGACAATGACTAAGCAACACCAAGCTCGTCCTGTCCGAGCTATGGCATATAGAGGGGTTCGGTAGGCGGTTTAGTGTTTTTGATTGGCGGCGCCGCCGCGCTAAAAGGCGGGTATAAATGCTTCATTAGGCCGCTGAATCATTTCCATTAGGGCTTTGGGGGGATTATATTGGGAAGATCCAAGAAGCGCTTAAAAATCAGGAGTGTCTATGTACACAGGTGAGTATAAGGCAGAAGTAGTTGATGTGTTTAAAGGACTCTTTGTCAGAGGGGGTAATACAAACACGCCCCTAGACCACATGTCAGCAGCAAACAACGTTGTTTTTGGTGACTCTGGTCAAACCGAGACAAGAGAGGCAATTGCACAGTCCTTTAGTACTGGACACACGCCAACAAGGGTTTTCCTATCTACTATCAATAGCACGTATAGACTTCTGACTTGCAACGGAGCAGGAGTCATATATGCCAATGGCTCCGCTATTTACACAGCGGCTAATCTTGTAGACTTCACAGCGATTAACATCTTCAATACCACTGTGATCGCCCCATTGTATACAGTGGATGCACCCACGAACGTGCTGTTAATATACAACGGCACGACAGTCAGAGCTGCGGCAGGAGCAGCTCCAACGAGCTCGTTTTCCTTGACGGAGCCCGCCGTTGGAAACGTCAGTATTGGTGTACACAAGTTTGCGGTGTGTTTTGTAACGGCCAGTTCTTTTACAACACCACCAGGACCTAAGATTTCAGGGGTCTTTACGCCGGTAGAAATTACCTCTACTGGGTCCAAAAATGTGAGGTTGACTGGGATTCCTACAGGTCCTGCGGGAACTACAAAACGAATTATTTTGGCGACCAAGTCTAATCTAGACGTCTATTACTATGTGAATGGGGGAACTATAGACGACAATACCACAACAACACTAAACGTTAATTTTTTTGATACCGATCTTGCTGTTAGTGCCGACTCTTTGTTTGATTTGTTAGAGACGGTGCCCCTTGGATACCCGGGTTTTGGTGGTCTGGGACTGCAAAAATACAAGGGTAGGTTGGTGATTGTTGGGGGAACTGGGGACCGCGTATACATTAGTGAATCTGGAGACGCAGAGTCCTTTAGCGCTGTTACCGGACAAATAAACATTACGTCAGAAAATGATGGTAATCAGGTAAGAGCCGCATTTGAGCACTATGATGTTCTTTATCTGACCAAGGCTGTTGGAATTTATGCAGTTAATGGAAGTGACGATTCAGATCCGTCAACTTGGCGTGTTGTAGGTCCTATAGAAGGAGCCGTTGGTGCCTATCATAATTCAATAGGATCTATTACGCAGTCTGTACCGGGGCTGACCACAGTTCATACAGTCCTTATAGCATGTAGGTCTGGGATATTTGCATTTAATGGTGGCGTTGATCATCCGTCGTTAACTTGGAAGATTCAAGATGTTTGGGACCGGATAACTCCCGGAACTGACTCAATGTTGCAGCTTGTAATAGACCCTTTTAAGGAGCGGATCTACGCTCTTCTTTGCGCCGATGGATCAGTCACTCCAAACCTAGTAGTCTGCGGATGCTATAGGAATGGTCTGTCTAAAGAGAACATATACTGGTCGACGTTCTCGTTTCCGTTCACTCCAAAGTCGATAGCCATGCTCAGTTTTAATGATGGTTCAGACTTTGCCTACAGGCTTAGAATCGGTATGAATAGTACCATGTATAAGTTGACGGAGACTAAGGGGGCAGACCTTGGGATACATGCGGTCAATAGCTATGTGCAAACCTCACTGTTTGGAAATGCCTCCCCGGGAGTTGTAGATGTCTTCAGGTTCTTGAGGTTTGCAATCTTTGGGTCAGGGACTGCCAGCATCGCAATGTATGACCAGTACGAAACACTTCTATTGAACACAGTGACACAAGGTCTTGTTGCTATTCCCGGAATTGAGTATATAAAAGAGTTTAACCTAACAGTGGAACGTCTTTCTATTAGAATCACCGTCAATACCGCCGGACACCACTTCAACCTAAGCTCTCTCGCTGTACTGCATAAGCTGTGGTTGGAGGCACGACCAAATGGCTAACAACAGGTTGGACATCGGGTTTTTAACGGCGCATCTTGTACAGGAAGACAATCGTCTTTATCAAGCACTCGTTCGAATTGTCAACACATTTGAAGACCTAAAGATAACATCCACAGCCACCGTTATTGAGCCCCCAGGTCCAATACGAAACTTTGCACTCTTTGGGACGGAAGCAACCACCCCGGAGCCGGTCGACTTCACAACTGAACCAGGGTTTGCTCTAGTGCACGTGGAGTTCTATCCTCCATCCCCAGCCATTAATGACTTTGATCGTGTGAAGTGTTGGATCACTGTTAGTGGTGGAGATGAGCTAGAAGTTAACACAATCACACACCCGATTGGGGTTGCCACGATCGGGGAAGGCACAATCAGGGTCGCTGTACCGACGGCAACTGATTGGCTGGTTGTTCGTCTTTGGGGAGCATCGGGATCAGAGAACACGCAAAACACCTTGGTAGTGAACTCTGGTGTGGGTCAAACCCCCTTTATCTTGTTGGGTACACTAACTGCGTACTCTCCAGTTGGTGTACCGGCAGCACCTCCAGCACCAAATGTTGCTGGTGTGACCACGACCATTGAGTACCTTTCTCTAGATATGGATACTATTGGGGACGACGCAACCATTCCCGTTAAGTATCGATGGCGGCTGGCCACGGCAGTTATCACCTATGGCGCAACCCGTCCAGACCATATATCCGTTGACATAATCACCTACACAGATAACACGTTTGCACAAGTGGCACAGACCGGGCCACTGCGAGAGTGGATAGATCCTCCTGTCAGTGGAACTACAACACTAGAGCCAACAGACTGGTGGGAGCTCCCTGCTTATGGAGAAAGGTTTAAGCTACAAATAAGGTCTAGTAACTCTCAGAGTGTAGATACTGACCCTCCATTCCTATCTGCTGATCTTGGGGTTGCTGCTGGTGACATCGTGCCAACTGTGCCCAATGTGACTGGAGTGACTGGGACAATTGAGTATCGTCAAGCTGGAGGAAATGTAGTAAGTTCTGCCGTAGGTCCAATTGAGGCGTGGAGACTTTCGTCTTATGTAGTCACCTTCCCTGCACTTACTAGGGGAGCAGTTGGATACTTTGAAGTCCATTTAGAGGTTGCTACAGACTCCTCATTTGCAACAGTTGTGCAAACATCACCTTTGATTGGGCATTCCGAGGTTCCCCTACTAGGTAACTTTATCGGGGGGATGGACGAGTTTTGGGAACTGCCTGAAGACGGAGCACAGTTTAGGTTGCTAGTCAGAGTATTCACTGTCGATGGCATCCCAACAGATCCACCTCTCTACTCTTCTAATCTAAATGTGTCGGCCCTTCCGACACAATCAAACATAATCTCAATCACGGGTGCCTCTATCGCTGGTGTGGACAGGGATACATACGGCTATACGTTCACAATAGTTATTCCTGTGGCAAGGAGTTTAATCGAGGCTATTTATGTGTACTCCATCGCAAATATAGGAGGGACTGACACTAGGCAGGAGATTGCCCATCCTAACATCCCTGTGTCCGGAAACCTAATTGATACCACCATAAACGATTTTTTGCGTCCTGCTGTGGCAGAGTCCCACCGTGTGGAAGCAGAAGTATTGACCTCTTACGGCGACATCCTGACATTAGTACAGTCTGCAACATTCACTGTGAGTCCCCGCATTCCACCTGAAGTCGGAACGTCAGGAACGAATATGATTGCGGCCAATCTGGTGGTCACCAGAGTATCTCCCATAATTTATACAGCTGATGGGGTAGAGAGTACGGAACTCTTAGTTTCTTGGAATCATCCATCTAACACAGACGCTGAAGAGGTCCAAGTAACCGTTACTAATCCTTCCGATACAGGAGACACTGACAGGCAAACCCATAAAGAAAGGATTGGAGACGTTGCTGGATACGGGGCTGCAAGGCTGATTAGGATTGGCCCATGGCCAACAGAAACTGAGACAACTAGGGTTAAAGTCTGGACTATTAATTTAGATGGCGTCAGACTATCTAACCCCGTGACGGTTGACATTGCCATTACTGCTTTTGCATTTACACAGGTGACATCATTCACAGTGTCGTCTACAGACTATACCAGTGTACAAGGCTCTGTCAGGGTCATTGCAACGGCTACTGCTCCCACGGACGATAGATTTTCTGGTGTGATGCTCTATGCTCGGCGTGCTAGTGGACAGCCCCAAGAGCTTGGGGAAGCCCCGGGTAATAGTGGTGCTACGATAAACGTTGACGTGTTGTTGGATCTTCCGTTCTCATCTACAGAGTCAATTGAGATTTATGCAGTTCCCAGGCACATTACCGGACGTCGCGATACTCTCAGGATCAGTGGAGGAGGTTCCACTCCAAAGGTCACCATATCGGTGGACCCTGATTCTCAGCCGATTCAAAGTTATGACGGGCTCCTTCAGGTGACCTTAGGTGCTTCAACAACTATAAGCCGCTCAGTTGGTCGAATAGGAGAGAGTATGACAGTATCTATGGCCCAGGATGCGACAGGTGGTAGAGTCCCTTCTTGGAGTTCAGACTTTAGTCGTGCTTCTAATTACCCTGCCCCATGGCCAAACGCTTCGTCACTTACATTTTTTAGCTTCGTGTGTATGGACTTAGGTGGGAGTCCAAAATGGAATTTGATATCTGAAAGGTTTGACGCATGAGATTGATACTATTGATGGTCTGTTTGCCAGTTCTCGCGCAGCAAAAACTATCTGCACCTGTAACAATAGGTGGTGTAGATTGTGGAGAGATAAGGCTCAGGGAGGCATTTGCTACGGGGACAAGCTACGCTACGTGGAAAGCCTGTCAAGATTCTTTTGGAGAGGTACAAACCTCTCTTACCAGTTCTACAGGACACATTACATTTATAGGTGGTGAGCTCGGAAACTTATTCTTCGGCGCTCAGCAGTTTCGGCCTCTTGCAGGGACAGACGGTAAGATCATTATATCCTATCCTTCTGGAGACCCAGTAGTAGACCTAAAGAATGCTGGGGGGTCAAATGCAATAACACTTCAACCGACCGGCATTGTACTTGAACAACAGGCAGCAGCTCCGTCTACACCAGATGTGGGACAAATAATCGTTTACGCATACTCCGCACAATCAGGTTTGTGTTCTAAAGACTCAGCAGGGACAGAGCTCTGCATGGGTGGATCGGCAGCAAACATGGTAACGACTGACACAACCCAAACCATCTCTGGTGCCAAGTCATTTGTAGCCCCTCTCATTGTTCAGACAAGTGGTGGTGCCGCCAAGATCCTACTCCAAACAGTGTCTTCAAGGGGTATTGTAACAATAAATGACGCTTCTGGTCTGGGGGGACTTACACTAGACGGCACTGGTGATGTCTCCACCGACCGACAAGAATTAAATCTTAGTCAGTACGGGGATGCAATAGGGTCGTCCTCATTGACCCTAAAGAACCGAGTAGGTATTAACGGTGGCGAATTGAATGTATCTTCTGTGGACGTTGCGGATTGGTCAATGTGTGGCTCTTCAGGAGGGTGCATGAGTATGCGCAATGAGCTAAGGACTGGGTCTGGACTCACATATCTTAATCCGACTAAGAAGGAGTTTCAGTTTTTTAACCCCACAGGTACCTACCCAAACTCAATTGGACTCTTAGCCAATGAGGATGGGATAGGATTGATGAGGGGAGACTATTTTAGGATGCTGGGAGCTACTAGTGGGTATGCTGGACTAGTAGCGCCGTCGGTTGTAACGTCTTATACCCTGTCAATGCCTGCGGCTACAAGCACTACTGGAAAGCTGCTCTGTCTGGACAGCGCAACTGCTTTAGGCTGGTGCTCTCCCGCCGCTGCGAGCTCAACCCTGTCAACTCCTGTAGTGTTCCAGACAGCAGGCGTTACAGAGGTAGTCTTTGCCTTGAGCGCAGGTCGAATGGTGGCTCAGATTTATAACTCTGCTGGGGGTGTTGGAGTTGATATAGATTCAGAGGATGGTATTACTTTGAAAGATACTTCAGGAACTACCAAGGTTAAAATTGACTCAAACGCCTCAAAAGTGGAGTTCTTTAACGCGTCAGGAGTATCTCACTTTGATGGTGGGTCGTCTAGTCTTGGTGGATACCTTCATCTGAATACCAATGCAGGCAATCAGGCTGTCCAGATAGATGGTAGCGGCATTGGACGTATCCGCGTAAGCGATGGGACCTCACTACGAACCGGGTTCACTGGGACCGTTAACTTTTCAACCTGCACGGCAGCGACCGTGGTCATGGGTTTGTACATTACAGGATGCTAAATGAAACAGACACTCGTTTTTATTATCACATCATTACTCTTTGCAGAGGAAAAGCCCACACCGGACAAACTGGCTCTTACAGAGTTTCAGCTCGCTGCTGCATGGGCACAAAACACACTTTTGCAAATAAAGCTCATTGAGGAAAGGCACACCACCCTCCTTAACGATAAGAAGAGACAAGACGCTGACTTGGCTGCTAAGTGGCAAGAGCTCTTTAAGAAGTCGGGCGTGGACCCCGCAAATTGGGACCTTAATATTGCTAGCGGACAGTTTGTCCGTAAGGAAGGTAAAAAATGACTCCTATCTCTGATGTACTTATTTCTACGATCTCAACCGTTACAGCGGCAGTAGACCTATTGCGTATCTCTAATACCCAAGGACTAGATGCTCTTAGGGGTGATGTAAGAGACCTTAGGGACGACCTAGGGACTCTTGCAGGTCGTGTAGGATCAATGGAGATTTCAATCGCAGAGGAACGGGGACGTCGCAGTGCAGACCAGACGCAGACCTCAAGTAACCTTGTAACGTGGAAGGACATACTTACGAATAACACTTTTGTAGTCTGTGCGGCTATCGTGGTTATAGCTCTCTCCCTTGCGTTGGGAGGTCCCGGCCTAATTCAGGCGGGACAAGGTATGCAGCGTACCTCTCCTGTGGAAGTAAAATAAGATGAGACGTCCGAGTATCTCAGATTTGAAAGTACTGGAGTCCTTTCACAACGGGACGTTCTACCTTCCAGATATGGGAAGCTCGGAGGTCACTCATGTTGAGGTCTCCGACGACTGCCGCAGTGCAGCGTTTGTAAAACTAACCTCTGAGGTGATTTTGCTTCAAGATCCCAGCTTGTCTCGGATCAGTAAAGCTAAAAGGATCTTAGAGCACTTCAACTCCGTAAAGGTAAATCTACCAACCAGTGATACTCACGTCTTCATATGTGCTGGGGGCGACCAGTTTGCAAGTATCTTAGAGAGGCACATGCAATTTGAACGGACGGAAGGAATCTCGATGTGGAGAAAATATGGCAAAAGAACAGACTAAAAAGGCAACCTCGTCTGCAACCGAGTTGCGTGATCAATCGAAGCAACAGAATGCAGATTTTCAGTCGGGGATTCGTGATCAACAAGGCGGGGCCAGGACCCGTCGAGATGACACATTCGGATCGGCGTATGAGGGGTTTAAAGAGCAGCAGAAGACTGGCGGGTTTGATGAGAGTCGTTTGGGTGGACTGCGTACACAAGTGGATAATATCTCCAGTACTGGGGGATTTGATCCTACCCAACTAGGTAATTTGCGAACCCGTCTAGCAGACCGTAACGGAGGAATGGATGCGGACGCAGTAGCTGGACTTCGTAGTCGTGGCGCATCCCTGATGGATAACGGAGGTTACGATCAGGAGTCCACTGGAAAGATCAGAGAGGGCTACGGGAAGTTTATTGCTAACGGAGGAATGGAAGACCAGGACAGAGAAAACTTCCTAAACAGGGGAACATCTGGGGTCACCAGTACCTATGAAATCCTTAAGGATCGAATGGCACAAGATCGAGCCAGGTCTGGTGGAATCGGTGCTGGAGGTGGACACGCTCAGATGGCACGTCAACTAGCACAACAACAATCCGCCTCTACACTGGATAGCAACGTTGCACTTAACACGATGGTCAACAAGAATAAGATGGATGGATTGGGGGGACTCTCCGGCTTTGAGGGAGACGTGGCAGGTGGAAGACGCACGGCGTTTAACTCTGTTGCTGGGTTTGAAGGAAACTTGGCAGAGGGTAATAGGGCGCAAGACAAGACAGCCGCTGGTCTTGAGGCAGATGTGGCGGGAGGTATCAGGTCGGGCACTCAGATGGGTATCGGTCTTGAGGGCCAAGTGGCCGATAACAGGAACACCGCAAATCAGGGGATGATGCAGATGTTCCAAACAGCCAGTGGGGAAGTGAGTGATTTGGGCAAGCAGATGTTGCAATCTATGGGATTAGACTATTCCACCCAAGAATCTGCAATCAGATCCTTAACTGAACTATCTAAGAATCCAGGTCTGTTCCAGACAGCCATTGCAAATATCGTCGACTTGGCGGGTGCCGCTGCTGGAATCATGGGTGCTCAGGGTGGGAAACCACCAGTGAAACCACCGGTGCAACCATGAGCAATACTAGAGACTTTGCCTTAATGCAAGAACGCGTAAAGAGGATGCTGCTGAACGGGGAGCCTCCAATTCAGGGGAGTGAGTGGATTCCAACCCCTGAGCTACAACCAGAGCCTCCTTTTGTTCCGCCACCTGTAAAACCCGAGGGGGCCTTCGCTAGTGTTCAGCGAATGCAACCAGAGCCTCCTTTGCAACAGGAAGCACAACAAGTAGAGCAACCGGGAGTACAATCAAGAGCAGTGCAACCACAACCCATGCTACCCAGGGATGCCTCAGCAGCAGCTTATAAACAAGCTATGCTAGAGCCTCTCCCTAACAGGCAAGACTATCAACCTTCTAAGAAAAGGCGGGTTTTAGGAGGGATTTTGGGGGCTTTTGCAGGGATTTCAAACCCCAGAGCGGGCTATGAAATGGCTAGTGATTTTGTGGACTCCCCATATAATCGGGCTATGCAGGATCATGACAGACGTGTTAACCAGGCAGGTAAGTTGGCAGCCTTCGATCAGTCTGCCTATCAGACAGACATTAAAGGGCAGCTTGATAGGTCTCGCACTGAGGCGCAGCGGGCACGGACAGGAGCAGATATTGCGAGAGGGGAAAGCTATGGCACTTTTGCAGAACGCAGCGAACAAGAGCTGAAACTGGTAACGGCCAAGGAAGCGGCAGTAGCACACAACAGAGAACCCGAGACTTATACCCTCACCCTCAACAATGGAAGTCCAGTGCATATGGCAAGGTGGAATAGCGGAACAGGAGTCTGGACAGCAGGTAATGTCACAATTCCTCCGGATCAAGTCAAGAGCACGATAAAGTCGGGCCAACAGGCACTACAGCCAAGAGCGGAGGACTCTTACACCACGCAACGAGAAGCATGGCAGGCAGCTCATCCAGGACAAGTAGCTACTGCAGAGCAACATGATATTTGGAAGCGGGGCCCGGCTGCGATTAATCGGGATAATGCAGCAGCAGCGCATAGCTTACGGCCTCCGGTCGATGCGTCTGGGGCAACTGATTACGCTGCTTATGCCCGGCAAGTTTATGCTAATCCTGAGCTCTACCACACAGTATATGGACAGAATAAACAAAGGTTAACTGAGGAGATGCTAAGGCAGGGAATGAACATACCTGCAAAACTAAATGCGCATGACAAGAGTAAACTAATAGCTGTGGATGTTAGTTTGCAACATGCAACTAAGCTGAGGGAAATGCTGAAGAACCCGGCAATTGCCAGCTACACAGGACCCATGACAGGAAGAATTGCAGATTTCCTTATAAGGAAAGGAGTTCCCCCTCCCATGTCTGGTGACGAAGGAGAGGCTTTGTCGGAACTCAAAACCAGGCTGAACCTCTTTTTGGCACAGGAGTCTGCTGTAATTAACACCAAATTCTCAAATCAGGTCCTCCAGCTAGTAAAGGAAGGCTCTCCAAAAATGGGATCCGTTATAGGTGTGATCCTGGGAAGTCTTACTGCCGCGGAGTCATCTGCACTCATGGTACGGGAGGCTATTGAACATGCTCAGTTTCCTAATGGAAGAGGCGAGTTTAAACCTGAGGGCACTGTGAACCCGTACCTGGCCAAGGCCGCCAAGGGAGGGACCAAATGAGTGATTTTGATACCAATGAGAAGCTAGTGGCCGACTCCAGGTTTCATGCACTCCCAATGCATGAAAAACTGGCTATTTTACGGAAGGATGCGAACTTTGCAGCTCTTCCAACTAAGGCACAGGGAGAGTACCTTGCTCAGAGTGATAGGGAGGCACGTCCTTTTCCAAAAGGGGATGACCCTAAACCAGGACTAGGGCTCACTGGCAACGTTAAGCAGTTTGCAGGCACCCTTGGTAATGATGTATTGGGCATGGTACCTCATAAAGAGAAGGGAGAATGGGTGACAGGTAGTTTGCTTGACACTGTCATGAACCCAAAAGGCGCGATATCAGGAGTGGTAGATACCCATACAAACCTCTTTAATCAGGCCAAGAAAGCACATGAAGACGGATTCCGCTCTGAGGCAGCGCTCAAGGGAATAGCGAGTTTCCTTCCGATTGTTGGCCCCCAAGCAGTAGAGATCGGTAGCCTAATTGGTGACGGTGATATAGGAGCGGGAGCAGCTAAGGCAGTACTGGGGATGCTGCCTTTTGGGAAAGCCCCTCTTGGGGCTGTAAGGCAGGTTGGTAGAGGTATTAATACTGGGGTCAAGGCAGTTGGTCCAGCTCTGAAGCCTGTTTTAAGACTG
>Ga0163149_10003498_pt1 | contig 17832 bp, 13 predicted proteins | sample OliLakLV19MP5G1_FD_148604 | JGI IMG/M metagenome (GOLD analysis project Ga0163149, IMG submission 148604) | Freshwater microbial mat bacterial communities from Lake Vanda, McMurdo Dry Valleys, Antarctica - Oligotrophic Lake LV.19.MP5.G1 | ecosystem: Environmental > Aquatic > Freshwater > Lake >...
GTTTGATCCTCGCCCGCGCGCGCGGCAGGTCGCCCAAGTAGAACGCGCCGACGGCGAGGTTCGCCTGCATCTGCGTCCGATCGCGCTCGACGGGCGGCTCGATCCGCTCGAGCCGCGCCGCGACGAGCTCCCACATCTCCATCGCGCCGGCCATGTCGCCGATGCCGGCGAGCAAGATGCCCAACCCAGCCTCCGCCGAGGCGAGACCACGATCCGTGGGCTCGAGCGTGCGCTGACACGCGGCGACCGCCGCGCGCATGTCCGGAATCGCCTCGGCGGCCCGACCGACCTGACCCATCATGGTGCAAGCGTGCATTCGCGCTCGCAGAGCGGGCTCGCTTTCGGGAGGAACTCGGTCGCGCTGTGCGGCGACGACGAGCTGGGCAGCCGCGAGTGCCGCCGGGTGATCGCTGGCCCGATCCAAGGCCTGGGCGATGTCGAACAGAAGCGACTGCAGGCCCTCGCTCGTGTAGAGATCCGGATGATCCCCGATGCGTCGACCGAGCTCTGCCAGGGACAAGCGGTGCTCGATCACGGCATCGGTTCCGAGTCCGACGACGGCTCGGTCGAGTTCGGCGCGCGCACGTTCGGCGTCCGCCAGCGCGACCGCACTCTCCGCGGTTTCGAGGATGACGAGGCGACCGGCGCCGGTCCCGTCCTTCGCGCCGACGACGAATCGCACCGAGCGACCCGCCACGCAGGGAACGTCGATCCACGGGCTCGGTCGTCCACCGGAGTCGTCGTCCTCCGCGATCTGGTTCCCCGACTCGTCCTCGGCGACGAGCCGCGCGTCGAAGGCCTCGCTCTCGACCCAGGCTCGAAGCAAGCCGCCCCCACTCGCTCTGCGGACGACGTCGAACTCGCCACCGGAGACGTCGATCGAGAACTCTTCGACCACGCGGATGGGCGTGGGCTCTTCCGCGGCCGAGAACGCGCAGAGGAGCCCGGCGAGAATCATGCGCTCATGGTATCCGTCGCGAGAATGCCGGATGCTCGTCGTCGAGTGGAGACCACCCCTTCTCCGGCGAGCGCGTGGGAAGCGGCACGCCGTGGCGATCTGGGTGCGCGCGACGAACTCGCGCAACTCGCGCGCGCCATCGCGGCTCGCGAACTCGCCCTGCGGCGGGTTCCGGCGCACGACGTGGAAGATTTGGTCCAGGAAACGGTCCGCTCGTTCCTCGTTTACTTGGGCGGCCCGGAGGAGGTTCCGCGAGAGATCCGAGGATTCCTGAAATGGCGGACGCTGGGCGTCCTCTCGGACCACCGGAAGCGCCGCCGCTCCCGCGCCATGGAGACCTACCCCGAAGTCATGCCCGAACCCGCGACCGAGAGCGCGGGCCCCTTTGCCGCCGCGGCGGCCGAGCAGGTGCGCGCGGCGCTCGCCGACTGTCGCTCTCGGCTGGCCGAGGACGCGCGCGTTCTCCTGTCGCTGCGCTACGAGGGCGATCTCGACGCAGCCGCGATCGCCGCGAGGTTCGGCGTGACGCGCAATGCGATCCACGTGAGGACGTTTCGCGCGATCGCGGCCCTGCGTGAATGCTTGGTCAGGAAAGGCATCGCACCCGAGGACGCGCCGTGATTCCGATCCGTGACGAGGACTTGGAGCTCGCCGGCGCATTCGTCGACGGCGAGATGGCGGGAGCCGAGCGCACGCGCTTCGAGCTGCGGCTCTCGGTCGAACCGGACCTCGCCCAGCACGTCGAACGCCTGATGAGCACGGACGAACTCGTGCGCCGTCATGCCCGGACTGCGCGCGACTCTTCGACGCGAGACGCGCGATCGACGGCGGGTGCTCCGTCGCGCCCACGACCGACCTTGCGTCTGTTGCCGGCTCTTCTCGCCGCCGCCGCGACGATCCTCGCGATCGTCGGCGTCCGCGCACTCTTGCGCGACGACCAGGAGCGCGCGCTCAGGGCCGAGGTCGCGATCGCGGAGAGCTTCGAGTCGGCGGCGGAGTGGGTCGCGCGCGTGCCCGAACTCGCGGCCCAGCGGCCTCCCGGTCTCGACGAGCTGCGCGGCGAGAATGAACCCGCGAACGCTGATCCGCGCACGTTCGTGCAGGCGGCGCAGCGCGCTGAACGGCGCGAATTCGACGCCGAACCCGCGGCGGAGACGACCGCGGCTTTCTTCTCGCTCTCCGTGCGCCCACCGGAGCCGACCCAGGTCCTCGTTCTCGGCTTTCCGATCGACGGAGCTCCGCTGCGCTACTGGCCGACGCCGGAGGACGAGCAGGGTGCGGCGGCGCTACTCGGCGCAGGCGATCACGTGCTCCCGGCACCGAGTTTCCGTCTCGTCGAAGGTCCGCGCGGCGCCTACGTCGAGTACCAGCGCGGTTTCCTCGTGCCGATCGGCGCGCAACGGCTCGAAGTCCTAGTCGCGACGCGCAGTGCCGGCACGCCGCTCGAGCTCGACGATCTCGTGCCGGGTATCGATGCCGCGACGACCGCAGCGCGACTGCGCTCGGCCGGGTTCGCGGTGCGCACACTCGTCGTGCGCGAGCCCTGATCCGATGCGCGCGCTGAGAACCCGTGAAGAAATCGATCGTATGGGCTCTAAGACTCTAGTGGCGACGCTGCGCGTCGCGAGAGCGTGTGATTTCTTGACACGCTCTGAGAGCCCATGAAGGAATCGAGTCTACGGGCTCTCAGATTCATGTGGCGCCGCTCCGCAGCGCTGAGGTCAGCTGCTGTACCGGTCGTCGAACCACGGCTCGGCCGTGTTCGAGTAGCCGCGCTCCTCCCAGAACCCCGGACGATCCAGCTCGAGGAACTCGATGCGTCGGATCCACTTCGCGCCCTTCCAGGCGTAGAGACGCGGCGTGATCATCCGACACGGGCCGCCGTGCTCGACCGGCAGCGGCTCGCCTTCCCACGTGTGAACGAGCATCACGTCGGGGTCGAGCGCGCGCTCCAGCGGCAAGTTCGTCGTATACGGAATCGTCGTGCCGGGCATGTGGTCGTAGCCCGTCGTGGCGACGAACTTCGCGCCCTGTGACGGGATCGCCAGCTCGGCGATCGTCTGGAACGAAACTCCGCGCCAACGATTGTCCATGCGACTCCACGTCGTCACGCAGTGGAAGTCGGAGATGTCGTCCTGTTGCGGCAGCGCGAGGAACTGTTCCCACGAGAGCGTGAACGGGTTCGCGCACGCGCCGCCGATCTCGAGTCGCCACGACGCGCGGTCGATCTCTGGAACGTCGCCGAGATCGAGCACGGGCCAGTTCTTCACCGGGCGCTGACCCGGCGGAAGTTGCGGCATTCCGTGACGATTCTCCGGGCCCGATCCGTCGGGTGTGCGTCCCGCGAAGCGCACGTCGAACGTGCCGGGCTTCGAGCGCTTCATGCGCTCGATGTACGCGATCCGCTTCGCGACGAGATCGTCCTGCGTGCTCATCCGATCCTCTCCTCTCCGTTCACCACACGTGGAGCCCGAGCATACGCGCGTAGAGCAGGAACAGGACGAACAGCAAGGCGCCGTGCACGAGCAACGTCGGCAAGAAGACAGGCAGTGAGCCGGCCACTTGATGCGTCTTCGAGACGCTGCGGGCCATGAGCCTTTGCGCGACGAGGTAGAACCCGCCGAACATCCCGACGGTGGTCGCCATCGCCAACCCGACCTTGGTCCAGTTCGAGAACGAGGACGAGAGGACTTGTCGCCACAGCCAGTCCTTCGCGACGCCGAGGACGAGCACCGCCTCGGCCGCGATCAGGCCGCGGTGCATCGAGCGCACGAACCCGCGCGATCCGCCGGATCGGAGGGTTTTCTTCACCGGACTCGCGGAGATCGCGGCGGCGGGGACAGCGAGAGTTCGAGCGTTCGGCGCATCGCAGTCGCGCAACGTAGGGTCCGCACGCGCTCCGAACCAGCGCTGCACCTGGACCTCGTGCGCCGCGCGGGGCAAACTGCAGCGGGCGTCGCCTGCGCCCGTGCATGACGGACACCGCCCGCCCCCGCCGATCGATCTGGAAGAAGGTGCTCGGCGTCCTGATGCTCACGTTGGTCGTGATCGTCGTCGGAGTCGAGATCGCTTCGCGCGGTGCGGATCGCGTGCTCCTGAACCGTGGTACCGAGCCGGGCTACAAGCCGCCGCTCGAGACGAAGGATTTCGACGTGTTTGACCGGCTCGCGTATCCGACGCTCGAATACGGCAGTCCAAAGCGCGGGCTCGAGCAGTCCGGAGCGCGCTCGGAACCGCATCCCTACCTCGGTTACGCGCTGGTCCCGAACTATCGGTCCGCGCCGACGGCCGCGCAGCAAGTCGCGCACAACGCCCTCGGTTTCCGCGGCCGGGAGACGACCTTTGAGAAACCCGCAGGCGTCTACCGCATCGTCACGACCGGCGGTTCGAGCGTGTACGGCATGAGCGAGTCGAGAGACGCCGCCGTGTGGTCGCAGAAGCTCGAGGAGATGCTGCAGGCCGAACGCCCCGGGTTCCGCGTCGAAGTCGTGAACTTGGGCGTCATGGGTTGGTCGACGCACGAGATGCTCATCAACTTGTCGCTGCGCGGCCTCGACCTCGCGCCCGATCTCGTGATCGTCTACGAGGCGATCAACGACATGCGCTGCGCGCTCTACACACCGGGCGGCCCCGTGCAGCACGACAACACCCAGTGGCGGCAAGCGTGGCCGCTGGATCGGCCCAGCCGCATCGAGCGCACGCTCACGGCGAGTCGAACGTATCTGGTCGCGCGCCGCTGGTTCACGAACTACACGGCCGAGCGCGTCGACCTCGGTTTCTACGGCATCAAGAACTACAAGACCGACTTCGGCGATCTCGATCCGTACCTGCACGCGCCCGACCCCGTGCCGCAGTTGGGCTTCGCGAACACGCGCAGGAATCTGACGGGGATCGTTGCTCTGTGCCGAGCGCGAGGCGCGCAGGTGCTCTTCGCGACGCAAGCCCTTCCGCGTTGGCACCTCGGCGGCCGCGCGTCGGCGGGCGATCAACTCGCGGGCTTCGAGCACGTCCTCGAGATCCAGCGTGCTCTGTCGCGCGAGCTCGCCGTTCCGTTGGTCGAGTCCGGAGCGCAGGTGGAAGCCGTGCTCGAGTCCGAGGTGCGCGCGAAGATCGAGGACACGCTCGCGGCGAACCCGGGTCGAACGCGCGCCGACATCGAAGCCGAATGGCGTCGCCCCGGTCGTCGCGACTTGCTCTTCTTCCAGGAAGTCCACCCGAACGACAGCGGCTCGGAACTCATCGCCAGGACGATCGCCGACTACTTGCTCGCGTCGCCGCTCGTACCGCGCTGAGGCGACTCATCCGGCACGAACGGCATGTGCGGCAGCGCGCGCCACGGCGCGAGCTCGGCTTCGAGCCGACTGCGAACTTCGGGCTCGCTCGCACTCTGGTCGCGTGTTTCCGCCGGATCCTTGAGCACGTCGTAGAGAGCCGTACGTGCTGTGTCGGGATCGTCGACGTACTTCCAGCGACCGTCGAACACGGACCAGCTCGTGCCGTCGGCGCGCTCGACTCCGAACACGCTCGTGCGAATCGGTGACGGCGCACCGTGGACGAGCGCGGCCCACACGCTGACTCCGTCGCGCTGCTCGTCCGGCGCGAGCGCGATGCTCAACGCCTCGCACACGGTCGGCACGATGTCGACGGCGTTCACTGCGACACTCGATCGGCCCGGCCGAATGGTCCCCTCGAACGAGAGGATCGCGGGCACGCGCAACGCGCCGTCGTACACCGAGCCCTTCGCGCCGCGTAGCAACCCGTTCGATCCGCCGTAGCCGAGAGGCGCTCCGTTGTCGCTCGCGAAGAGCACCAGCGTCCGATCGCGGATCCCCTCTTGCTCGAGCGCGTCGAGCACGACCCCGACGCCGCGGTCGAGTTCGTCGACGAGCAACACGTACGCGCGACGCACCGGATCGTCACCGGCGACCTCGTCGAGCCTGCGACCCGGCGGCACCGACGTGGGCGCGTGCGGTGCCGTGAACGCGACGTGCAAGTACAACGGCTTCGCCGGATCGCGCTCACGAATCGCGCGCGCGGCTTCGGTGGCGAGGAGCCGCGTCGCGTGGCCCTCATCGACTGCCGGAGATCCATCGCGCCACCAATCCGCGTGCTTGCCGCGCGCGTGAGTCTGGTAGTCGATCCATCCGCCGAGCACGCCGACGAACTTATGGAAGCCGCGCTGCATCGGCCGCAAGGGTTCGCTCGCGTGCCCGAGGTGCCATTTCCCGACGAGTTCCGTCGCGTAGCCCGCCGCGCCGAGCGTCTCGGCCAACGTCGGCGCGTCGAGTCCGAGTCCGCCGACGTCCTTCTGCGAGATGTTGCGCAGCAGGCCGAGCCGCGCCGGCGCGCGCCCCGTCAACAGCGCCGCGCGCGCGGGCGTGCACAGCGGCGCGGTGCGGAACTGCTCGAGCACCAGACCGCTCGCCGCGAGTCGATCGAGGTTCGGCGTCGCGATCGGAGTCGTCGCGAGCCCGCTCCAACCCACGTCGCCCACGCCCAGGTCGTCGGCCAGGATCACGACGACGTTCGGATGCGCGAGCGGTGGCGCCTCCCTGCACGCCGAGAGCGCGAGAAACACCGTGATCGCGGCCGGGAACGACATCAGGAGGCGCGCAGGTGCGAACTTCAACGCGGAACTTCCAACTGCGTCCGAGCATACCCGTAGCGCACACGGCGCGTGCAGGATCGCACGACCGTTCTCGCGCCCGGTGCTTGCCGCGGTCGCCGCCGACGGGCACGTTGTTCGCAGTCGGAACACGCTCTTCCGGCCCCTTTCGAGTGAACCCCATCCTCTCCCACCTGCGCGTCCTCCTCGTTCTCACCGCGTCGATCCTCGCGAGCTGCGGTTCGGACTCGAGCGCGATCACGCCCCGCTCGAGCGGCCCCGGCCTCGTGTTCGAGAATGCCGACGCGGCGCGCCCCTACTTCCACGACTTCGGTGATCGCTTGTGGGGGGAACGGATCGAGCACACCTACCGCCTCGTGAACCGCGAAGGACGCACGATCGTCCTGCAGGATCTGCTCCCCGACTGTGGTTGCACGCAACCTCAGGCTGCGGTCGTCCTGGCGGATGGGTCGCGCGTCGAGGGCGGATTCGAGACGCGCTCGATGGGCCTCGCGATCCTCGATGGAGCGACGCTCGAAGTCCGCATCGCTCTCGACACGACGCGCGTCGAACGACCGAACCAGCACAAGCTCGCGCAAGTGCGGATGCGCTGCGATTCCGACGTCACGCCGTATCTGACCTTCGAACTGCACGTGCTCGTGAAGCGCGCGTTCCGCGCCGCGCCGACCGAAGGCGTGCTCAAGGACGTACCCCAATCCGCGGGGAAGAGCGTGCGTCTGGACGTCACCACGGAGATCGCCGGCGACGGCTCGAGGATCCGCGGTATCGAGCTCGTCGAGGGTCCGTTCCACGCCGAGCTCACCGAGACGACGGTTGGCTCGGAGAACCTGTGGGTGCTCATCGTGAGCGCCGATCCGGGTTCGAACCTCGGGCCCCACTCGGGCAAGGTCGTGCTGGGCACGACGACGGACGACGGGACGGGCGTGGGTCAGAACTTCGAAGTCCAGGTGCGCGCGATCGTCGTCGAGGACTGCGTGATCGATCCCCGCGTCCTCTCGATTCCGCGCGAAACCGGCGCCACCGCGATCGCGTCCGTCGTGGCACTCGTGCCCGGGGCGAGGGTCGGCGTGCGGGGCGTGAGGTTCGAGGGCGGAGCGTCGACGACGCTGCGTGCGGATCACGAGCCCGATTCACCCGACACGGATGGACGAGCGTCGCGGTGGCGAATCGTGATCCGCGCGGAGGGCGAGCTCCCGCGCGATGGGTTCTCCGGACGCTTCATCGTGGAGCTCGACGACCCGTCGCTGCCCTTCATCGAAGTGCCGTACGCGGCGCCCCCGCGCTGAGGGCCGGGTCAGCGCACGATCTTCGCGAAGCGCGCTTTGCCCGTCTGCACGAGCAAGGGCAAGTCACCCTCCGCGTACGCGCGGAGCGGATCCGCGACGACCGCTCCGTTCACTTTGACCGCGTTTTGCTGCACCAAACGACGCGCGTCGGAGTTCGTGTTCGCGAGCTTCACGGCAGCGAGCAGGTTGGCGAGCGGTAGCGATTTCCCCGCGTGTTCGCTGGGCCAGCGTCGCTCCTCGACGTCGCCCGGTCCCTCGCCGCGCGCACGGCGCTCGTACTCGTCGCGCGCCGACTTCGCCGCGTCGGCACCGTGGAAGAAGCCCGTGATCTCCGTTGCGAGCCGGAGTTGCGCATCCCGGTGATCGCCCGCGAGCAGCGTGGCGACTTCGGTCTCCGGCACGAGCGTGAGCAGCATGTACCAGGCGCCTAGCGCCGTGTCCGGCACCGTCTTCACGACCTTCTGGAACATGTCGAAAGCCGGCTCGAGGAAGCTGATCGCGTTGCCGTAGCTCTTGCTCATCTTGCGGCCGTCGGCGCCGTTCACGAGCGGCATCGTGAAGCAGATCTGACCGACCTGGCCCTCTTGCGCCTGGAGATCGCGCCCGCGCAGCAAGTTGAAGAGCTGATCCGTCCCGCCGAGTTCGAGATCGCAACGAATCATGACGCTGTCCCAACCCTGCATGAGCGGGTAGAGCAGCTCGTGCACGCCGATCGGCTCGTTCTCCGACATCCGCTTCTCGAACGTGTCGCGCTCGAGCATGCGCGCGACGGTCGCGCGACCGAGCAGGCGCAAGACGTCTTCGAAGCGCATCGAATCGAACCACTCCGAATTGCGGCGCACTTCGGTGGCCGACATGTCGAGCACCTTGCCGGCTTGATCGACGTACGTCGCGAGATTCTTGTCGATGTCCGCGCGCGACAGCGGCGGGCGCAGCTTGTTGCGCCCCGAGGGATCGCCGACCATCGCCGTCGCATCGCCCACGATCAAGACGATCGTGTGACCCAGTTCCTGGATCGCGCGCAGCTTCATGAGCTGTACCGCATGGCCGACGTGGAGGTCGGCGCTCGTCGGGTCCATGCCGAACTTCACGCGCAGCGGGCGACCGCTCGCGTGACTCGCGCGGATGCGCGCCTCGAGCTCCTCGGCATCGATCAGGTCGACGACACCGCGGCGGAAAACCGAGAGTTCGTGCGCAACGCGCGGATTCGTGTCCGGGGTTTCCATGGGTGGCGCGAGTGTCGCGCGCGACGGCGCGCGATCAAGGCTCGGCCGCGATCACGGCTTGGTCACGATCACGGCTTGGTCACGATTACTGCTTGGTCACGATTACTGCCCGGCGAGGTTCGGGCGCAAGCCGCGCGGCAGGACCGGCTCGCTGCGACGACGGCTCTCACGTCGATCCTGCGCACGCGCTTCGAGCCAGCTCGACCACGTCGCGCCGTCTCCACCGCCGTGCGCGTCGGGTGCGAGCCAGCGCAACGCCGACGCGAGTTTTTCGGCGCGGGGAGCCTGATTGAGGTCCGTAGCGAGGGGCGCCAAGTCGTCGAGCACGGCCTCGCGGTCCTCGCGCCGCACGCGCAGCGCGATCTCGAGCAAGTCCTCCGGCCGCGCATCCGGATCGAGCGCCGCGGTCTGCATTTCGCCCAGTGCCGCCGGACCGAGGCCCAGCAGTCGTCCGGTCAGCAGCACGAGTTCGCCGTCACGGACGTCGATGCGCTGCGCAGGCAACGCGCGCTCTCCGACGCGCACGGAACCCGATCGCAGCCGCAGCTCGGCCGTGAGTCGCAGCGCGCGTGCATCCACGGGCAATTCGAGCGGAACGGCCGCGAGCTCGACGATGCCGGTCCCTTCGGCGGGAATCTCGACCTGCGCGAGTTCGTCGAACGAGCGCGTTTCCGCGCCTTGACTCGACAATCCGCGCACATCGATCGTGAGCGCCGTGAACGCCACGGTCGCGGGCCCCGGCACGAGTTGGCGCGCGATCCCGTCCTTCGAGCGCGCGGCCAAGCGGACGAGGCACGTTCCCGCGCCGGGTCGCGCCGGATCGGGGGACCAGACGCACTCCATCCGCAGATCGAGTCCCTGCAGCGCCTCACGACCGTCGATGATCCTCTCGTACGCGCGCGCGAGATCGAGCGCCGCACCCGTGGGCTCCAGCGCGAAGAGTCGCGCGAGCACCGCACGAGCGAGCATCACGTCGTCGTCGGCCAGCGCCGCACCCAGGGCGAGCAGCGCCGGCTCGAGTCGCGGCTCCACGCGGGAGTCGAGGAGGAGTGTCGCCTCGTCCGCCTGGTCGCGCGCCGAGCCGCGCGCGCCGAGCTTGCGGATCTGCGCCGCGGCCGCGCGGGCTTCCGCGTCGTCCCCGTCGCGCAACGCGGCGTCGAGTCGCTCGATCGCGCGTGCGACCGAGGCCTCGCGCTCCCCGTCCTCCGCGCTGGCGCAGCCGACGAAGGCCAACGCCGCCAGGGCCGCGGCCACGAAGAGACCCGGAACGAACGGACGGCGCGGCGCGGGACGAACCCGCGCCGCGCCGTCCGCGGACCCACGCACCGAGGCGCGCAGGACCTCGTTCATCAGGTCGGCTCTTCCACGGGAGCAGGTTCGGCGGAAGGAGCCTCGGTCTTCGGCGCTTCGGCCTTGGGCTTCTTCTCCTTCTTCGGCTTCGGCTCGACCGGCGCTTCCGCGCCCTCGACCGGCACCGGCGGCGCTTCGGCCGCGAGCTTCAGGATGTTCTCGTTCTCCTCGAAGTCCGAGTGGACGAACGAGAGACCGATCTTGCGCTCCTCGACGTCGACGCGGATGACCCGCACTTCGACCTTCATGCCGATCTTGAGCACGTCCTCGACGTTCGTGACCTTCGAGTCGGACAGTTCGGAGATGTGCAGCAGACCCTCGAGGTCGTCCTCGAGCTTCACGAACGCGCCGAAGTTGGTGATCTTCGTCACGTAGCCCGACAGGAGATCGCCGACGTGGTAGTTCGCCGGGATCGTCTCGAGCCACGGGTCGGCGTGCAGTTGCTTCTTGCCGAGCGCGATGCGCTTCTTCTCGCGGTCGACCGAGAGGACGACGCACTGGAGCTTGTCGCCCTTCTTCACCATCTCGCTCGGGTGCGTGACCTTCTTGGTCCAGCTCATGTCCGAGACGTGCAGCAGGCCGTCGATGCCTTCTTCGATCTCGACGAACGCGCCGTAGCTGGTGAGGTTGCGAACCGTGCCCTCGATGACCGTACCGATCGGGTAGTGGTTCTCGACGAGATCCCAGGGGTTCATCTCGGCTTGCTTCATGCCGAGGCTGATTTCCTGCTTCGCGTGGTTGAACTCGAGCACGACGACGTGAGCCTTGTCGCCGACCTTGACGATCTCGCTCGGGTGATTGATGCGCTTCGTCCAGGACATCTCGGAGATGTGAACGAGACCTTCGACGCCGTCCTCGAGCTTCACGAACGCGCCGTAGGACATGATGTTCACGACTTCCCCGTTGTGCTTGCTGTTGACGGGGTAGCGCGCCTCGATGCCTTCCCACGGGCTGGCCGTGCGCTGCTTGAGGCCGAGCGCGATGCGCTCGCGATCTTGATCCACGCGCAGGACGACGACTTCGATCTCCTGGTCGATCTTGACCATCTCGCTCGGATGGTTGATGCGGCCCCACGACATGTCCGTGATGTGCAGCAGACCGTCGATGCCGCCGAGATCGACGAACACGCCGAAGTCGGCGATGTTCTTGACGATGCCCTTGCGCACTTGGCCGTCCTGGATGTCGTTGAGCAGGAATTCCTTCTGCTTCTGACGCTCCTCCTCGAGGAGCTTGCGGCGCGACACGACGATGTTCATGCGCTCCGTGTCGATCTTGATGATGCGCGCGCGCACCGGCTCGCCCAGGAAGTCGCCGATGTCGTGCTGACGACGCAGGTTGACCTGGCTCGCGGGCAAGAACACGTTGACGCCTTCGACGTCGACGAGCAGACCGCCCTTGATCTTCCGCGTGCAGATGCCCTGGATCTCGTCGCCTTCGTTGTACTTCGTCGAGACGCGCTCCCACGCGCGCAGTCGATCGGCGCGACGCTTCGAGAGCATCGCGGTGTCGGAGTCGTCGAGCCCCTCGTAGAAGACCTCGTAGGTCTCCCCCATCTTCGGGAGGATCTCGCCGAACTCGGAGATCGGGATCTGCCCCTCGGACTTGCCACCGACGTCCATGACGACGGTGCCGGTGCGCTCATCCACCGAGTCGACGGTGGCGATCACGATCGATCCAGGCTTGATGTCCTTGATCGAGGTCTTGAGTTGCTCCTCGAAGTTCTCGGTGGTGATGCCGCCGAGAGCGGACAGGATCTTCGATTCCAGCTCAGCCGGGTCGATCTCGAATTGCTTGATGCGGGTCCAGGCGGGCGCCATGAACGTGGGAGTCTTTTCTAGAGGTCGAGGGATCCGCGGCGGCCCGAAATGGGTGACCGGGGCGCCGGGATGTGGCGCGAGAAGCGCGACAAGGTAGCGGTGAACCCGGCCCGCGGGCAAGGACGGTGTCCTGGTCCCGATCCAGCGTCGGCTGCTCCACGGCGTCCAGAGCACGGAATCGTCGCTCGGGTCCTCGGTCGGGTTCACCCGACTGGACCCCGGCAGCCCAGGCGCCTGGGCCATAGCGCGGAGCCCCGCGCTCGACCTCGTCGGTGCGCCATTTCGTCTGCGCCCAGACTGCGGCGATCCTCGGCTCCTCGGGGACCTAGATGCGCCGGTTGAACTCCAGCATGAACTCGCGCGGAGCTGAGTCCGCCACTGCCCACGAGCTCGTGATCGCACTGCGCGCGCCGGCCATGTGCAGCGCGCGCTCCAAGGTCCCGACGCCGCGACCGGCCGCTGCGTTACCGACGTTCGTACCGCAAGCCGAGAGCGCAGCGAGGTCGCCGTTCGACACATCGAGCGCCGCAACCCTGTTGCGCAGTCCTTCAGGAACGGTCCCTCCAGGAACGGAACCGCACGCACGGTCGTGAACCCTTTCCGGGTCCCGAGCCGTACGTGCGAGTTCAGGCTCGAGCCTCGATCAATTCGTCGTGTCGAGACTCTCCAGGAACTTCACCATGTCCTGCCGTTGGTCGTCCGTGGACAAGTAGAACGGGTGGGGTGAACTGTCTCCTCGAGTGGGATCCAAGAGATCGGCGAGGCTACCCACGGAGTTGTCGTGCAAGAAGACAGGCTTGCGATCGAGATCGAGGAGCAGCGGCAGCGCCGTACCACGTTCGAGCCCGCGGATGCTCGCGTTGACTACCGCCATCTTGTCGTCGAAGAAACCCGGTGAGTTCAGGATCGGGTTGAGCGGGAAATCGCGTTCCAAGAGCGCCTTCGGCTCGTCGCCGGGCCAGATCGTGATCATGTTCACGATGAACGGTGGGACGAACGTGGCTTGGTTGCTGTTGTGACAACTGGTGCAGTTCTGTCGGAAAAGGTCGAGGCCGCGCGCGATGGCGGGCGCGTCGAGTTCGATCCCGCGCGGAGCCTCCAAGCTGTTCAGGTAGCCGTTCATGTCCAGCAACTTGTCCTCGTCCACCCGCACGCCGACAGGCGCGTCTTCGCTGCCGGGAACGGGATGCGGTTCGGCGACCACGAACGGGTAGTTCGTCACGCCGGTCGCGGCCAGAACTGCGATGAAATCGTCGACGATCTCGTTGCCGGCCACTTCACCACCGAGCTTCACGATGAATGCGCGTCCGTTGGGTGTCGTGATCGTCGTGGGGTCGAAGAGAGCCGTGTAGACGAGGTTGCTGAAGTTGTCGAGGCGGCTGATCGAGCCCTCGCTCCCCCACGGTGCCGCGAGATCCGTGCGGAAAAGCGGCGTGTTGTGCATCGGATCGCCGTTGCCGTCGAGCGAGTCGTCGAACATTCCGACCGGGTAGAAGGCCGGGTTGGCGAGATACGCGTCCACTTCAGCCTCGGTCGAAGTCTCGGTGAGCCCCGTCGGTGCGCGGCCCAGCGAAGCGCCGCCGTTCGCGTCCAAGGCGAGCTGCAGCATCGGATAGAGAGCGCGCGAGTTCTGGGCGACGGAGAGGATCCGGCCGAAGTCGAGCGCATGGTTCGCGCGACCGTCGAGACGCCTACCGATCGAGCCGCCGTTCGGGAGCTGGAAGATGGAGGCATCCGAGATCGTGTGGCACAGAGCACACGTCGCGCCGACCTTGTCGCCGTTCGCCACGTCGATCGTGCCGTCGCCGTTGGAGTCCTTGGCAGCGAATCCGACCACGGCGTTCGCGTTGACGAGCGCGACCGTCGTGTCGACGCTGTTCAAGAGCGGCGCGTTGGCCGGGCTCAAGTCGGTCAGGAGCTCCAGGGCGATCAGTGCTTGAGTCGCGACGGGCAAGGCTTCGATGTCGACGATGAGCCCGAGCTCCAGTGCGTCGATCGGCGTGACGCCGGCCGCCACGATGCCCTGCGGAAGTCGCACGGCGTCGGTCCAGTAGCCCTCGTTGCCGAAGGTCTCGAAGCGGAAGACATCACGACCGGCTTGGACGTTGCCGGTCAGGTGCGGATTCGGATTGAGGGAGATGCCGGGCCCATCCGACCCCGAATCGGAGTCATCGTTGTCGTTCGAATCCGAGCAGCCGGAGAGCAGAACGAGGGCTAGGCAGGATCCGTAGACCCACAAGTCTTGGTGCTTCATGACCGAACTCAAGTGTGCTGGGGTGTCGAGCTGGAAGCGACCGTGAGGTCTCGGTTGCAAGCCAAGACGAGCACGATCGCGGCTTGTGCTCGCAACAAGTGTTCCTCCCGCGGACGGCAGACGGATAAGAGCTGATCCTCGCAGCATGGTTATTGCTGTTCACAGAGGCGACAGTTCATCCGTCGCTCGGCCATGAACTCGAAGCACGTCCTCCTTCTCGCTCTGGTGGTGGTGAGTGCCCTCACTTGGGCGCTTCTCGCGGGCCATGCTTTCTACAAAGAGGTCGCGGATAGTTCGCGCGCGGTCAACTCGATCGAGTTCGCAGCACCGAGCTATTCCAGCGCACAGGGCACGATCGAACACGAGTCGCGCAGAGTCGGCGATGACTCGACGCAGGCACGCGCAGCGGTGCAGGAACGCGCAGCGGTTCCTCCGCTACCGACCGTGACGGCCACCGTGGAAGCGCCGAACGGCGAGCCTTTCGAGGAGGCGTGGGCTCTGACACTCATCGACGGCCGCGGAGATGTCGAGGTGCGTCCATTCGAAGCACGTCGATCGACGGTGGGATTCGACCTCGTGCCAGGCCGTTGGTCGCTCGCGCCGCGAACAGCGCACTTCGCGGCGGATTTCGTGACGATCGACGTGCCGCGCAGAGCAGGTCCTCCATTCGTGCTGAACTGGAAATTCCGAGCGAGCGGTTCGCTCGCAGGTCGGGTCGAGACGCACACCGGCGCTCCCCTCGAGGGCTACTCCGTGACGCTCGACACCGTTCCCGATGGGCACCGCTTCAGCACGTCCACGCGAGCGAACGGGAGTTTCCACTTCGACGGCCTCCTCGACGGGTCGTACGTGCTCGTGTACGGAGACCCCGCAAGCCCGGTGACTCGGCCGCGACCCGTCGAGTTCCGCGGGCCGAGTCGAACGCTCGATGTCGAGGTTCTGCCTCCGCTCCGATCGGTGGACGTACGCGTCGTGGATGGTGAGGGCCATGCCGTTCCGGGCGCGCTCGTGACGGCGACGGGCAATCGCGGGGGCTCTATTCGCGGGTCGACGAATGCGCTCGGCGTCTTGCACGCGGACGGTCTTCCCGAGGGTCGTTATCGGGTCGTCGCGAGCCAGCTCGCGATCGGTCGCGGCGTGCTGGACGTGGAAGTGAACGCGGACGGCGCACCCCTCGTGGAGATCGCCGTCCGCCGTTGACAGCCTGCCCGCGGGGCGCCGGCAACCATCGCTTGTCCAGCGCGTTCCCGTTCGCACCCGACTGCCCCGCGCCGGCGAACGTGTGTCAGACCGCGCCGAACTCGGTGGATCCGATCGGCGCGCGCATGACGTCATCGGGATCGACGTCCATCGCGACGAGCGATTTCGTGCTGCGCGCGTTCGCGCTGCCGCCCGGGACGAACGGACGCTTCTTCTTCGGTCCGAATCAAGCGTTCGCGACGTTCGGCAACGGATTCCTCTGTGTCGGGAGCCCGAGTGCGCGCCTCCCCGTCCTCGCCGTCGACGGACTCGGAAAGGCGGCGCAGTCCTTCGATTTCTCGGGGATCGCGCCCGTCGGATCGTTCACGCCGGGCGCAACGATCTACGCGCACTTCTGGTACCGGAACGTGCTCGGCGGCGGCGCGGGCTTCAACTCGAGCGACGCTCTGCGCGTCGTACTCTGCCCGTGAACTGAGAGCCCGTGGAGGAATCGAGTCTACGGGCTCTCAGACGCTAGTGGCGCCGCTCCGCAGCGCGAGAGGCCGTGACTTCTTCACGGCCTCTGAGAGCCCTTGAAGAAATCGAGTGTACGGGCTCTCAGATTCATGTGGCGACGCTTCGCGTCGCGAGAGCGTGTGATTTCTTCACACGCTCTGAGTCCAGTTCATGCGAATCCGCGGTCGAGCACGAGCGCGACGCCGCAGCCGATCACGGCCCCCCACGTCGCGGCCTTCGCGCCGCCCCCGCGGTGGCTCTCCGGGATGACCTCGCCCAAGACGACGTAGATCATCGCGCCGCCCGCGAAGGACAGCGCGATGGGGAGCGCCGCGTCGGCCACGCTCGCCGCGACGAAGCCCACGCCGGCGCCGACCGGCTCGACCAGCCCTGAGAGCGCGGCGTACCCGAGCGACCGTGCGCGCGAGTAGCCCTCGGCGAGCAGTGCGACGGCGACGATGAGACCTTCGGGCACATTCTGCAGTCCGATCGAGAGCGTCACGCCGAGGGCCAGCGACGGGTCGCCGCTCGCGACTCCCACGCCGACCGCGAGGCCCTCGGGCAGGTTGTGGAGAGCGATCGCGATGACGAAGAGCCAAGTGCGCGCGAGCGTCGGCGAGGCCGGGCCTTCGCGGCCACCGAGGAAGTGCTCGTGCGGCGCGAAGCGGTCGAGCAACGCGATCGCGAGCGCTCCGGCCGCGAGCCCAGACATGGGCAGGACGAGTCCTTTCAAGGCGCTACCGCGCGAGACCTCGATCGCGATCGCCGGGAGGAGCAACGCCAAGAACGATGCGCCGAGCATGACGCCCGCGCTGAAGCCGGTGAGCGCGGCGCGGCGCTTCTCCGTGAGCGTCGGGACGAGCAGCGCGAGTGCTCCACCGAGAGCGGTCGCGACGGCTCCAGCGACGAAGCTCGCCGCGATCGCGTCGCCGAGCCCGCCCGAGGTCAGGCCGTCAGCCACCGGATACCGGCGCGGCGGACGCGCCGCGGTAGGGCTTGACGCCCGCGAGTTCCGCGACGGCGGCGACCATCCGTTCTTGCGCATCGGGGAGCGCGCTGTCGATCGGTGCGCCGTAGCTCACGCGGATCTTCTTCGGCCGTGGGACGGCGACGCCGCGTGGGAACGCGTGAAAAGCGCCTGAAATCCCGCACGGAACGATCGGGACTTTCGCCAGCCGCGCCGTGAGCAGCGCACCGCCTTTCCACTCGCGTAGGTTGCCGTCCTCGGTGCGCGTGCCCTCGGGGAAGACCGCGACGACATCGCCTGCCTCCAAGTGATCGGCCATCGCGCGCAGGGCTTTGCGGTCGCTGGCACCACGTTGGATCAGCACGGCGCCGCATTGGCGCATCACGAACCCGAGCCAGGCTTGGTCTGCGAGGGTGTCGCGCGCGACGAACGAGACGTGTCGCGGGACGGTACCGCCGTGGATCAGGATGTCGACGTGGGACTGGTGGTTCGTCACGAGGACCACGCCGCCGGTGCGTGGGATGTGTTCGAGGCCGCGGACTTCGAGGCGGTGCCAGATCTTGCAGTAGAGCCAGGCTGAGAGACTGCACAGGCGGTAGACGAGGGTTTTCCGCGTGAGGATCGGGTCGGGGGTGGCGGAGGTCACGGAGACT
>Ga0163149_10003501_pt1 | contig 17828 bp, 23 predicted proteins | sample OliLakLV19MP5G1_FD_148604 | JGI IMG/M metagenome (GOLD analysis project Ga0163149, IMG submission 148604) | Freshwater microbial mat bacterial communities from Lake Vanda, McMurdo Dry Valleys, Antarctica - Oligotrophic Lake LV.19.MP5.G1 | ecosystem: Environmental > Aquatic > Freshwater > Lake >...
AGCGCGAGCCGTGCGCGTGCCTTGACGGCACGGCTCGCGCTGGTCGGACATGGGTGCCCGCAGGGTGGCGACTGCGGCCTCTCGGCCTGACAACACACACCGGATCTGCACAAGCGCGCGCGGCGCTGTGCCGACCGACAGGAATGCGTGCCGCTACCCGCCGGAAAACTCCATCGCCTCATCGGTCACCGCGCCGAACTTCAGGGTGACGATGTCGAGCGCGTAATTCTGATACAGCTTCCACGGCCGCTTCGAACCCTGCTTGGGCAGCTTGTCGATTGCGCGCAGGAAGTATCCCGAACTGAAATCCACCCACGGCTGCGGCTTGACTTCGGGGTCGTTCAAGCGCGGCGTGCATTGCCTCGCGCCGGTTTTCTCCATGTGGTTCAAGAGGCGGCACACGTATTCGCAGGTGAGGTCGGCCTTGAGGGTCCAGGAGGCATTGGTGTAACCGAAGGCCGAAGCCAGGTTGGGCACGCCGGCATACATCATGCCCTTGTAGGTCATCGCCTTTGAAAAATCCACCGGTTGGCTATCTACAGACACCGCCAGGCCGCCCAGCACTTCGAGCTTGAGGCCGGTGGCGGTGACGATCAGGTCGGCATCGAGTTCGGCGCCGGAGGCCAGGCGAATGCCTTTCTCGGTGAAGGTGTCGATGGTGTCGGTGACCACCGAGGCGCGCCCGCACTTGATGGCCTCGAACAGGTCGCCATCGGGCACCAGGCACATGCGTTGCGACCACGGGTTGTAGCGCGGCGTGAAGTGCCTGGCCACATCGTAGTCGGGCCCCAGTTGAGCTCGCACCATGGCGACGATGAAGCGCTTCATGCGTTCCGGTTTGCTCTTGCAGCGTTTGTAGATGAACATGCCCCACAGCACGTTTTTCCAGCGCACCAGGGCATAGGCGAGCTTCGCCGGCAGGGCGCGCCGCAGGAAGTCGGCGACGCGGTCGACCGCCGGGCGCGATACCACGTAGGTGGGCGAGCGTTGCAGCATGGTCACGTGCGCGGCCTGCCTGGCCAGTTCAGGCACCAGGGTAATGGCGGTGGCGCCGCTGCCGATGACTACTACACGCTTGCGGGCGTAATCGATGTCGGAAGTCCATTGTTGCGGATGCACGACGCGCCCGGCGAAGCGCGCGCGGCCCGGGAATTCCGGCTCGTAACCGCCCTGGTAGCTGTAGTAGCCGGCGCACATGAAGAGGAAATTGCAGGTGATGCGCACCACTTCATTGTCCGGTGCGCGCACGGCTTCCACCGTCCAGCGCGCATCCTGCGACGACCAGGCGGCGGAGGTCACGCGGTGCCCGAAGCGGATCTTGCGGTCGATGCCGTTCTCGCGCGCGGTTTCGCGCACATAGTTGAGGATCGAGCGGCCGTCGGCAATCGCCTTGGCCTCTTGCCACGGCCGGAACGAGTAGCCCAGGGTATACATGTCGGAATCGGAGCGGATGCCGGGATAGCGGAACAGGTCCCAGGTGCCTCCGATCGATTCGCGTCCTTCGAGGATCGTGAAGCTCTTGCCGGGGCAATTCTTCTGCAGGTGGTAGCCCGCGCCGATGCCGGAGAGGCCGGCCCCGACAATGAGCACGTCAACATGGTCTTGCTTCATCTGTGTAACCGGTTTGGGTCGAAGGAGTTGTCTTTGGCGACGGCGAATGAACCAGGCCGGCCGGGGGCAACCCGGAATCGGTCTTGCCACTTTACCCGGCGCCCGGTGCGGGCCGATCAGGCCTGCCTGAACGACTCCAGTTCATGGCGATCGTTCTCCAGAACGCCGGGTCCGCGCGCCCGGTAGGCGATGCGCTCGTTCGTAATACTAGACGAGCCGACCAGGGGCGGCTAACCCCAATGCCTGCGACCCGGCAACCATTGAAGCCGCCGGCTGGTACCGTGATGCGCTCCCTGGCGACAGCGCGGAAGGTGTATTTCGAATCGAACTCGACCTTGCTCGCGCCGACCGCGCGCAAACGCGTCCTCCACTGCCTGCCCACCGTGTATTCGGGGGGAGGGCCTGATATGCGGTATAGCGGCGCCCGGCGCCAGCGCGCCGCAGGGTTGCAAAAGATTGAACTATCGGCCATGATCGGGCGTGGTCAAGCTTCCGGGGAGGCAGGTGTGTTTCTCAAGGGATCGGCGGCAGCCCGGGGCTTGAGGGTATCGTGAAGCGGGCATTGATCCCGAATCAATGTTGTCCCACCAGATAGAGGAGTGCCAGGCGTCATGCGCAAGCCCTTGTTGATCATCGCGACGTTTGTAGCCTCGTTCGCAGCAGCGCAGACAGTCTGCGCCCAGGCCTATCCGGCGCGCCCGGTGAAAGTCGTGGTGCCTTTCGCTCCAGGTGCGGCCACCGACGTCGCGTGGCACGCCTGGTGGCCGATGAGCTGCGCTTGGCGCTTGGTCAGAATTTTGTGATCGACAACAAGCCCGGCGGCTCGGCGCGCATCGGCGCCGAACTGGTGGCCGCGGCGCCGGCCGATGGCTATACCCTGCTGGTCACCACCAACACCTCGCATTCGGCCAACCCGCATCTGTTCAAGAAGTTAAGCTACGACCCGATCCGCGATTTCGCGCCGGTGGGCGGCATCATGCACATCCCGGTGATCGTGGTGGTGAACCCCAAGCTTCCCGTGAATTCGCTGCAGGAACTGATCGACTACAGCCGCGCACGCCCGGGCAAGGTTTCCTACGGCTATGGCAACAGCATCGGCCAGGTCACCGGCGCGGCCTTTGCCAAGGCCGCCGGCCTTGACGTGATCGCCACCCCCTACAAAAGCTCGCCGCAGGCGATGACCGACCTTCTGGGCGAGCAGATCAGCTATGCGGTGACCGACATGGCGGCCGGCCAGGCGCTGGTGAAATCCGGCAAGCTCCGTGCGCTGGCGGTATCGAGTGAAAAGCGCTCGAGCATCATGCCGGAGCTTGCGACCATGGCCGAGACCCCGGCGCTGGCCGGCTTCGAGTTGATCGCCTGGGTGGCGATGTTCGCACCGGCCGGCACGCCGACGGAAATCGTCAACCGCCTGAGTACCGAGGTGCGCCGCGCGCTGGCCAAGCCGGAGATTCGTGAAAAGATCGCCGGCTTCGCCGCCGACGTGACGCCTTCGACTCCGGAACAACTGGCCGGCTTCGTCCGGGCGCAACTTGTCATCTGGGGCAAGCGCATCAAGGATGCCGGTATCGAGCCGGAATAAGCGGTCGCGCACCGGTTCGTGTGTGGTCCACGAAGATACGTCAAGCCAGTGGTGTAGTCTGCGCAAGCCTTTCCTACCTGCCGCGCCATGAAAACCGTCGCGCCTGAGCCCACCCGCAAGTCCCGAATCGACGGCGGAACTTCGGCCCGGTCTAGACTGCCGGCCATGTTCATTCGGCGGTGTGTATCGTGAATCTGCTGCTTTGGTCGCTTGGCTTGCTGTCGCTGCTGCTGGGCGCCGGCTTTTTCTTCACCCGCAGCGTCAAGGCCCAAGTCGAAAGTCGAGGCGTAAATGCGGCTGCGCCGGCGTAATGGCCGGTTGAGTCCGGCCCGCTTTCCCGCGACTTGAGCCGTCAAGGAGGTATCCGAGACTGGAACATTTGCCGCAGGAATGGCGATGCGGCCGGGGTGCCGATGCAGGCGTTTGTGACATCGCGCCTTGCTGCGGGCCGGCGCTTGTTGCTACCACCAGCTCCAGTTCGCGCAGTGCCGATGTTTGATGTCGAACACCGGATCGAAACCGGTATCGGCGATCCATCGGCGCAGCATGCGGTCGTTGAACGTATTGATACGACGGTCGAAGTGCTTGCGATACCACGCAGGTGCGGCGCTTCGCATGGTCTCGTTGGCGTCGGAGTGAAACAGGGCGATGGCTTTGCGGCCTGCGCGTCGGCGTGCGTCGAGTTCGCACACAACGGTCCAGCGACTATCCCGGTCGCGCAGCACCAAGGAGTCCTCGTAAAGCGCGGAGCGGCGACGAAAAGTGCGGGACATGAAGTCTTCCTCATCAAGTGGACATTTACGTCATGCCGACCTCCTGAATAATGTTGCGTACAAACCCGAACGGGTGAAGGAGCAAAAGGATAGCGATAGCGTGCGCGCGCGTAAAGCACACCGGCTTCGGTTGTCGCGTTAGTGGTACAGGCCCGCAGCGCCGAACCCCGTATCGATACAATCCCGAATCTGATTCAATCTTCCGAGATTTGCAATGAAACCATTGTTCGTGCGCGCGGAATGGGATGACGAAGCTGCCGTTTGGGTGGCGACCAGCGATGATGTCCCCGGTTTGGTTACGGAGTCGGAAACACTTGAGGCACTGGTCGTCAAGCTCAAGGACCTGATCCCGGAGTTGCTTGCGAAAAACGGCTTGGGCACTTCGAACGCGGTGCCGTTTGAATTGCTCACCCGCCGATTTGAGATGGCGCCGGCGCCGGTCTGATGGCGGACTTCAATCAGCCGGAGCACCGAAACAGAACGTTTCTACGCGACGGAAAAATCGCGACGCATCCCGCCCGAGATCCGCGTACGCGCGGCCAGGCGACTGACCCAATTGGGTGCAGCAACGCGGGTCGAGGATTTACGGATGCCCCCGTCCAGTCAATTGGAAGCATTGATCGGGGACCGTCGAGGCCAGTGGAGTATTCGAGTGAATTCCCAATGACGCATTTGCTTCCGCTTTGAACAGAGCGATGCCTTTGATGTTGAAATCGTCGACTACCACCGATAAAGGTTCAACGTGATCAAGAATGGGTTGCCGCCGATACACCCCGGGAAATTTCTCAAGGAGTCCCTTGAAGAACTGGGCATCTCTCAAGTCGCGTTGGCTCGCGGTTTAGGCGTGGCCCCGCTGCGAATTTCGCATGTGCTCAAAGGGACGCGTCCGATCACCGCGGAGCTGGCGCTGCGGCTCGGCCGCGCTTTGGGACAGTCTCCGCAGTACTGGCTTAACCTTCAGGCGGATTTTGCCTTGAAAGTCGCGATTGGACGCGTCGATCACGCCCTTCGTTCAACCGCTCGTCCGATCTGCCAAAGCGCCACTCAGCCGTTCGCTCGTGGTGGACATCGAAATCTTCTCGGGCTCTCAAGTGTTTACAAGGATTGATGTTGGTGCTTGAGCAGCATTGACATCGATTACGCCGCTCGCGCCGTGGGCATCGCCAGGCGCGGTGCGGTAGCGCTGAACGCGCGCAGCACCTGGCCGGGCGTTTCCCGGGTGTAGTCCGCCCCGTCGAACACCGACCGGCCGTTCACCCAGACACCGTCCAGGCCCGGCGCCGAACGTACGAGGCGGGTGGCGCCGGCCGGCAGGTCGGCGATCCGCCTGGGCTTGGAAATGCCGATGCGCTCGGGGTCGAACAGGATCATGTCAGCCCAGGCCCCGGGCGTCAGGCGGCCGCGATCGAGAATGCCATAGACATCGGCTACGTCGCAGGTCAGCTTGCGGATCGCGTGCGGCAGGGTGAAGCGGCCGAGCTGGCGCACCCAGCGGCCGAGGAAATACATCGCATAGCCCGCATCGCAGAACAGCGTCAAGTGCGCGCCGGCATCAGACAGGCTGACCAGATTGCCATCATCTGCCAGTAGCTGGCCGACGCGCGTTTCGTCGACATTGAGCAGCTTCGCGGTGAAGATGGTCGCCAGGTCGTCGGCAAGCCCGATGTCGAGGAATACGTCGACCGGATCCTGGCCGCGCTCCCGGGCGATCTCGGCGATCGAGCGGGTCTCCAGCTCCGGTTGGGTCGGCGACAGGCTCACCTCGACCAGGTGCCAGGTGCCGTTGAAGATGCGGCCGCCTTTGGGCGCGCCGACATTGTCCTTGAACGCTGCACGGAACGTGGGATCGGCGAAGGTGCGTGCGTGATGCCCCTTATCGCCACGCGTCGGCCACGGCTCGATGGTGATCATCGGATAGGCGTTCAGCAGCGTGAAATCCATGTTGAGAGGCTGGCACGATGCCTGGGTGTAGACCGCTCGGCCGCGTCCGCGCGCCTCCGCGCAGGCCCGCGCGATCCCCGGCGCCCGCTCCGGCCGCGTCGGATAGTCCAGCAGCGGGCAGTAGATCATCGGGCGCTCGCAGATCGCGGCGAGCTCCTCCAGAAAAGCAATGCCGGTGCGGTCGCCGCAGGTGGCCTGGATCATGCCGCGTCCGTGCTTGGCCAAGACACCGGCGAAAGCACGGAACTCATCGTCGTCCGCCAGGCGCGAGGGCACCGGGATACCGCCCGAGCCATTGTGGTTCTCGAAGGTCGAAGAGCCCAGACCAATGGCGCCGGCTGCCATGGCCTGGTCGAACAGCGCCAGCATGCGCTGCAATTCGTCCGCCGTGGCGGCGCGCTCGGAGCCCGCATCGCCCATCACCACCGTGCGCAGCGCCGAATGCGAGCAGAACGAGGCAACGTTCGGACCGACGCCGCGCCGCTCGAGGAAGGCTAAGTACAGGGCACCGGGATACCGCCCGAGCCATTGTGGTTCTCGAAGGTCGAAGAGCCCAGACCAATGGCGCCGGCCGCCATGGCCTGGTCGAACAGCGCCAGCATGCGCTGCAGTTCGTCCGCCGTGGCGGCGCGCTCGGAACCCGCATCGCCCATCACCACCGTGCGCAGCGCCGAATGCGAGCAGAACGAGGCAACGTTCGGAACGACGCCGCGCCGCTCGATGAAGGCTAAGTACTCTGCGAAGCCGTCGAACTGCCAGTCGACACCGGCGCGCAGGGCGTCGAGCGACATTGCCTCCACCTCAGCCAGGTTTTTTAGCAGCGTGTCGCGGGTAGCCGGTGTCGCCGGCGCGATGCCGAAGCCGCAATTGCCGATCACCACCGTGGTGACGCCAAGAGCGGGCGAGGGCGAAGCGGTGGAATCCCAGGTGAGCTGCGCGTCGTAGTGGGTGTGCACGTCGATCACGCCGGGCGCCAGCACGCGGCCGTCGGCGTTCACGGTTTCACTGGCCCGGCCCAGGTCGCGGCCGATCGCGGCAACACGGCCGTCGCGCACCGCCAGGTCGGCAGTAACCAACGGGTTGCCCAGGCCGGGCCGTCGCGCACCGCCAGGTCGGCAGTAACCAACGGGTTGCCCAGGCCGTCGGCCACGCGGGCATTCTTGATCAGCAGGTCGAACATGTTTCCTCCTCGTTCCGCTGGCAGGTTAGCGCCAATTCGAAATGAGCGCAACACATGTCCACCCAGCGCCGCGCTGCGGCACTGTTCGATGGCCGACATGACCTTGCGCTGTCCCAAGCTCAGGTGTTCTTGCCGGGATTGGCGCGCGGCAGATCCATCCGTGAGGGGAGCGCACACGACCGGCACGGCGTAAGCGCGTAAGCTTGATTGACAACAATCGGCATCAGCCGAGGAAGGAGACGCTCCCCCAAATCGGACCACAGCAATTGCGCTCGTTGCGAACTCGGTCAGGTGTTTTTGCGAAGCACCAATGCGCTTGCGAAGCGAATCGAGGTCGACATCGAAGAGTTTCCCGTCCTGCTTACGCAACTTTCCGGCAATCATCAATTCACTGACGTCCGATGCGCGCGCCTGCAAGACACTGGACGCAACCGGTTCTGCGGGCGGCATGAAATTGAGTCGTGTTGTCGCGATTGAAATCAGGTCAGCCTGTTTGCCTGGGACAAGCGAGCCGGCAACCGTGCCCAGACCCATTGCCCGGGCGCCATTCAAGGTTGCAAATCCCAGTGCGTCCCTGACGGTCGGGCTGATGGTGGGCGACAATTTGCGAAGATCGAGGACCGGCTGATTGCGCAGCGCCCGCTCTGAAACGCCAGTCGCATCTGCGAGAACATGTCGCCCGCGTAGTCGGAAGCGATGTCGATGCCGAGACTCGGGGCGATGCCTACCTTGAGGAGTCGACCCGTGACCGGGTATTCCATCGCCATCTGCAGCTCGGTTTCAGGGGTGACCACAACGGTGCCACCGGTATCGGCGATGCGTCGGAGTTCGTCATCACTGAAGAAATTGCAGTGGACGTGAAGCATGTCCGGACCAAGCAGGCCGGCGTGGTCCAGTTGGGCCACCGCGTCGGGTGAACGTCTCTCGAGGCACGCGCATGTAGTGGGGTCGGCGTAGACCCGGTAGGCGATACCGCACAGGGTGTCGTCCTGCGAATTTTCAGTATGGCGTCACACGCCCCATTCCTTCTCAAAAAGCGAAAAGCACAACCTCCAAGACTAATCGCCGCAAATCAGGAGGATGGCGCCGGGGCGAGCGCGGCAGCGGTCACCGAGCGGGAATTCCGCCGCTACTTCGACTGTGGCATCCTCGCTCACGGTTTTGCCCGCGCCCGCTTCGCTGCCTTTTCGGGGCGGATTGGCACGGCGTGAGATCAGCGGTCAACCCCGCCATCGGCAGCAACTTCGACGCCATCGCGCGCGCTGTTCAGGCTGGCGGACTGATCCGGCCCTTCTCGTAGTGGACGGGAACATGGTCCGATGACGCGGCCGTAGCGATCCGGTATTCTTGGCCTTTCGGCACATCAGGGACAAAAAGTGAACCAAACGGGAGTGCATGGAGCAGATTCTGAACAGCGCAAGGCGCTGATCGATAAGGCCCGCACGCTGGTTCCCGCGCTGAGCGAACGGGCAGTCCAGACCGAGAAGGATCGGCGCATCGCCCGCGCTACGCATGAAGCGTTCGTCGCGGCGGGTTTTTATCGCATCCACCAGCCCAAGCGCTTTGGCGGGAGCGAGTTGAACTTGTCGATCATGATCGATCTGGCCGCCGAACTGGGGCGCGGCTGCGGCTCGAGCTGCTGGATCTTTACCAACCTGGCCATCCAGAACCTGATCCTTGGCACCCACTACCCGCAAACGCAGGAAGAGGTGTGGGGCAACAGCGGCAACGCCCTCATCGCCTCGTCGTTTCCCGCCAAAGGGGGCAAGGTCCGCAGGGTCGACGGCGGGATCGTCGCCGACGGCTTGTGGAGCTTCGCCAGCGGCGTGGATTTTGCCGACTGGAACAACATGCAGGTGTTCGTCCCGCAGGACACCGGCCCGCCACAACATCGGTTCGCCCTGGTGCCCAGGTCGGATTACGAAGTCGTCGACGACTGGAACGCGGCCGGGCTCGCCGGCACCGGCAGCAAGTCGATCCGCCTGCAGGAGTGCTTCATTCCCGAGCATCGCACCCTGCCAACCACCCTGATTCTTGGCGGGGTCACGCCGGGCAGTGCGCTCAACCCCTCGGCGCTATATCGGATTCCGCCGCTGACGCTCGGCACCAAGGTCTTCGCCGGGCCCGCGCTGGGCATCGCGCGCGGGGCGCTCATGGCCATGGAAGAGGAATTGCGCACGCGCAACAACGTCGCGGGCATTCCGATGCGCGAGTTGCCGACCACGCAGGTGCGCATTGCCGACCACGCAGGTGCGCATCGCCGAAGCCGGCGCGGAGATCGCCGCCGCGTGGGCGCTCCTGGTCAAGGATTGCGACGATGCGCTGGCGATTGTCAGCGACGGCACCGTCCCCGACATCGACACGCGTGCCCGCTGGCGCCTGAACAACGCGTTCGCCGGCCAGTTGTGCCTGCGTGCGGTCGAGCGCCTGCATCCGCTGGTCGGTGCGCGCGGCCTGGATCCCGACAGCGTGTTCCTGCGCGCCTGGCGCGACATTCACGCGGCGGTCTTGCAGATCACGATGGCGTGGGACGTCCAGGCGGTCAACGCCGGCCGGATTCGATTCGGCCTGCCTTCGCTCGATCCGCGCGTCTGAAACTTGCGATTCACCCTGGGCCACGGAAAACCAGGCGCATTCGAGCGAGCCTTGTCGTCTTCTGCCTTACCACGCGACGCGCAGGTCAAACTCGTAGTTCGGTTCTGGCTGGGCTTGTGGATCAATTTCGCCAGATTCGCGGCCCGGCGTCTCCCAAAGCTGCGCCCTGCGCGCCGGCCACAGCAGAGGCAGCACCTCGTAGATGCGCGCCAGCAGCAGCGCCCAGACGTAGCGGGCTGCCCGGATATGCGTCGGCTCGCTGGTCGCGTGCTGCCCGGATATGCGTCGGCTCGCTGGTCGCGTCGGCCGCTGGCGCCACGGCTGGCTGCGAGAGTGGAATCGGCAGGCGCAGGAACAACGCCTTCTGCCGCCTGCGCCAGTGCAGTGGCCGCTGCCGGCAGCGCTCCGGACGTGTTTCATCGCGAGGTCAGGCGAGTGTAGTAGTCTGCGCAAGGCTTACCTACCTGCCACGCCATGAAAACCGCCGCGCCTGAACCTACCCGCAAGACCCAAATCGACGCACTGCTCCTGAAACTGCCAGGCGTGGTCGGCAAAAAAGTCAACGGACTGGACGCCTATTTCGTCGGCGACAAGATGTTTGCCTGCATCAGCGGCGAGGGCATCGGCCTGCGGCTGCCTTCCAAGACCGCCGACGAACTGCAGTTCTCGCGCGCCAACGTCAGCCACTTCAACCCCGGCGGCATGTCGAGCACGCGCGAATGGATCCAGATCAACCGCGCCGATGCGGCCGACTATGTGCAGGATCTCGAACTTTTCCAGGCCGCGCACGCTTTCGTGAAAGCCGCGCGCAGCAGGTAGTGGCAGTCAGCTCTTGAGTTCGACCAGCACCTCGTGATAGCGATGCTCGTCGACGTTCTTCGCCGCATGGGTATCGCCGCCGCTGCGGTAGTACACCTTTCCAGCCTCGAGTGTCGCGCGCAGCACGCCGCTCTCGCGCGTGACTTCCAGCGTGCCGCCTTCAATCGGGTAGAAAAAGTAGTCGTGTTCGTGCTTGTGGGCGTCGATCGTCTCGCCGGGTTGCAGGGTGAATTCCCACACGCGAATGCGTTCGTTCTCGAAAATCAGCTTGCTGCCGACGTCAGCCATGGTGGCTCTCCTTTGGTGACCGGATGGTCGTTGAAATGGGTTCTGTGAAAACAGGCACATGATGGAGAGAGCCGCATTTGATTGCGCCAGACTGTCGCGCCCGCTTGTATCCCGCGCGTAGGTACTATGCCTGTCAGCCTGTGTTGAACGGTGGCGTGATCCAAGCATGGCAATCAACCTGATTCTGGCGCTCAACATACTCGTGTTTGTCGGCGTTACCGCTGCACGCATCGTTTTTTCGCTGTATGCGCTGGAGCTCGGCGCCAATGCTGCTGGCGTCGGGGCGATTCTGGCCATGGTGTATCTGTTTCCCCTGCTGCTTTCCTGGCCGATCGGCGTGCTGGCAGATCGCTTCGGTTCACGCTGGTTGCTGGCAGGCGGCGCCGCAGGAGGCGCCGGCGGCATGCTGGTGCCGTATTTCTTCCCGGCCCTGCCATCGCTTTATGTAGCTGCGGTCATGCTGGGCCTGACCATCGTGCTGACTACCGTGCTGGGGCAAAACCTGGTCGGCATTCTGAGCCAGGTGCACCAGCGCGCGCGCAATTTCAGCAACTACAGCATGACCGGGTCGGCCGCCATTTTTCTCGGTCCGCTGTTGGCAGGCTTCGTGATTGACCACTTCGGATACTTGCACGCGTGTCTGGCGGTTGCGGCCCTGCTGCTTGTCGCGCTGGGCACATTGCTGGTGTTTGGCGGCGTGTTGCCGGCCAGTGAAGGCCGGCCGAGTTCGGGCGGCAAGCTGTGGCAAACGCTCAAGAACCCGCAATTGCGGCGCATGCTTGCCGTCAGCAGCCTGTCGCAACTCGCCAACGACCTGTTCCAGGCATTCCTGCCCATCTACGCCCATGGCATCGGCCTGTCGGCCTCAGTCATCGGCGGCCTGCTCGCCGCGCTTGCGGTGGGCTCCTTCGGTATCCGCATCGTGATGTTCCGTCTGATCAAGCCGATCGGTGAATACAGGCTCCTGGCCATCGCGTTCTATCTTGGCGCGACGGTGTTTGCGCTGGTGCCCCTGGTGCAAGACCAAACCCTGCTGGCGGCACTGGCGTTCGGATTCGGCATTTCGCTGGGAGCCACGCAAACACTGACCCTGATGTTGATGTTCAGCGGCGCGCAAGAAGGCAGCGCCGGTGCGACCGTGGGCTTGCGTTCGACGGTGAACAACATCGCGCGCATTGCCGGGCCGGCGCTGTTTGGCGCGATCGGCGCGGTGGCTGGCTTGATGGCGGTTTTCTGGATCAACGGCTTGCTGATGGCTGCAGGCGGGCGCTTGAGCAAGGCCTGGAAGGGCGCCAACCAAGCGGGCCCATGAAGCATGCGCAAGGCGAATACCCAGTCCTGCCGCGGGCCGCTGTCCGGATGATGGGGATTACCTGCGTCCCGCGGTCCGCATCAATTCCTCCACTTGCGCTTTCCAGAACCGCGCCTGGCCGGTGGTGCCATGTCCAAACGTGTTCTCGTTGCCAGGTACCAGGTAAAGGCGCGCGTTGCGGATGCGCTTGAGTTCCTTTTCCATCACGCCAAGTTCCGGCGGGTTGCGTTCGTCATCCGCGGAATTGATCACAAGCAGTGACGCATTGATGCGTTCGAGCATCGGCGCCACGTTGTAGTCGCGCGAGGCGTCCCACTGATAGAGGTGGTCGTTGGCGTCGGCGGTGAAGGGCCCGTTCAGGCGCTGGTTGACCAGTGCGTCCGCGCGGTCGCGCGTAGGTGCCGCCTTGTACAGCCCCTGGTTGCCGCCGTTGGTGCCGAAGCCGAAGAATACCGAGGCCAGCTGAAAGCCGCGCGGTTGTCTGGTGTAGTTGCCCTCCATCCATTCGGGATCGCGGCGGATGGATTCGATCAGCAGCTTGCGCATGATCCAGTTGCGCCCGGACATTTCGCTGGGCATCGAGGCCATCGGCACCAGCGCATCCATGAAATCCGGATACTTAACACCCCATAACCAGGTGTGCATGCCGCCCATCGAGTTGCCCAACACCAGGCGCAGGCGTTTGATTCCCAGGCCTTCTGTGACCAGCCGATATTGCGCCTGCACCATGTCGTCGTAGTTGTATTTCGGAAACTTCGCGCGCATGCCGTCGGAGGGTTTGCTGGTCTTGCCGGTGCCGATGGCGTCGGGCAGGATGATGAAATACTTGTTTGCATCCAGTGCCTGCCCGGGCCCGAACAGTTCGCCGCCGAAGGTGGGGCCGAGCATGCCGGCGCCGGAGCCGGTGGTGCCGTGCAGTATCAGCACCGGTTCGCCGGACGGAGCGCCCACAGTGGTGTAGTGGATGCGCAGTTCCGGCATCACTTCGCCCGTGTGAAAGCCGAAGTCCCTGGCGATCCAGGTACCTTCCCTGGGCGGTGGCGCGTTCTGGGCCGATGTGGCGAACGACAGCAGCGCCAGCATTAGGGGCAAGCTTGCACCTACCAGTACTTGCAGCGGATTCATATCTCTCTCCTTGTCGTTTTGTCAGCGCAGGACCGCGCTTTTTTGCGTGGCACCGACCAGGGCGGCGGCGTCTGGCAATACCACAGGCACACCACCCGGTTCGTTGCCGTCGGCATCGACCTTGGGCGCAAACATGTTCAACACCTGCCTGATTGGCGGCGCTGCGTTCGAGGCGATGCTGCAACCATCTACCGGGTTGAACTGCGGGCCCGAGTGGTAATCATGTACCGGCATGATGAAGTCCGACCCTGGTAGCGTTGGGCTTGCGGCAGCACAGCGTCGGCGGCGCGAATTGTGGCGACCAGCGCCACAAGAGGCTGGGTTCCGGCGTCGCCAGAAACCTGGTGTAGACCACTGGCGCGCCGATGTCGCGAAACAACCTGATCAGGCGCCGATGGACGTCGAAGGTGGCGCGCGCATCGGGCACTTCAAGCGGTGCGCCGGCACGCACGAAGTCGTTTTGCATGTCGACGATCAATAACGCCGGTGCGGCAAAACGAGTATCGTCGGTCATCACTTGCCTCGCAATTCGCGCGCGATACGTTCCAGCAGCATCCCGGTTGCGCCGTCGGTGAAGGCGGCGGCCTGCGCGCCTTCAAGATGGCGCAACAGCGGGTGGTGGTCGCTCAATCCTTCCGCGCCCATGGCATGCAGCAGGGCCCCGAGATGGCGGTGGGCCATGCGGGTGGCAAACACCTTGGCGCGCGCCGCCGCGCCCTGCACGTCGGCGCCGGCATCGAGCGCATTTGCCGCGGCGGCCACCATCAGGCGCGCCGCCTCCAGATCGACCGCGGCGTCGGCAAGGTGCCAGCGCCAGCCCTGATGATCGAACAGCGTCTGGCCGAAGGTACTGCGCTGGCGGCCGTAGTTGGCGGCGATGGTCAAGGCGGCCGCGACCATGCCGCAGCACATGGCTGCCACGTAGATGCGTGCGCCGTTGATCGAGGTCATGGCGCGCTTGAAGGCCTGGCCGGGTGCGAACAACATCTCGTCAGTATTGGCGACATAGGCTTCAAGGCCGAAGCTGCCCGTGCCCATCGCCGGCATGGCACCGGTCATCGCGGCGCCACGCACGAAGCCGGCGCGGTTGGCGTCAACCACAAAGGCAGCGATGCCGGCGGCGCCGCTGCCGGGCCGGGTTTGCGCATACACCAAGAGCACTTCGGCGTGCACTGCATTGATGATCCATGCCTTGGCGCCATCCAGGCGCCAGTTGCCGTCGATTTGCGTGGCGGTGGTTTTGATGGCGGCAAAGTCAGAGCCGGCGCCGGGTTCGGTCAGTGCGGTGCAGGCGGATTTCCTGCCCGCCATCAGGTCGGGCAGATGGCGTTGCGCCACCGCGGCCGCGGCGCTGCGCGCCAGATGATTGGCAACGTTCTGGGTGTTGATCAAGGACATCGCCAGCCCGAAATCGGCGCCGGCCAGGATCTCCGCGATGCGCGCCTTGACTGCAAAAGAGGCGCCGGCGCCGCCCGCTGCCGGCGGCACCTGGAAGCCAAATAGCCCCGTAGCCGCCGCAGCCGCGGTCAGGCGGCTGTCCACGACTAGCGGTTTGCCGTCTTTGTATCGCGGTGCAACATCGTCTTGTACGAATCGTTGGACGCGGGCTAGCAACTCGTTTTCATGGTTCATGGACTGGTCCGGACGCGGGCAGGAAGAGTGGGTGCGGCGAGGTGGCGAGTCGATGTCCGCATCATAACCAACCCGCATTGCATTGCGGCTATTCCTGGCGGTGATTCACGCCTTATATGTCGAACCGATGCCATCAGCATGAAACCGCCGTGCCGATGGCCTGCACAGGCTATTGCAACGACATCCAGGCCGATGTGAATCTGACGTGGTCGACTGGCCCGGTGGCAATCTGAGCGGCGGCTGGACCGCGGTTGCCGGCTACACGCTCAATGCGAAAGCGGGCAGCGACAGCGAAAGCGGGCAGCGACAAGAATTTTTCGGGCATGACCTTTGTCAACCCCGGCAAGATCACGGGCGGCGCGACGATACAGACCGCCAAACACACCAATTCCGGTCACATTGCCCCCGGCAATTCCCCGGGCACACTGACCCTGGCCGGCAACTTCGAGCAGACCGCAGCCGGTGTGCTCGATATCGAGCTGGCCTGCAGTGTCCTGTTCGACAGGCTCGTGGTCAACGGCACGGCCACGCTCGGCGGCACCTTGGCGCTCGGCTGCATCGGCAGTTGTGCGCTCAACGCCAACGACACTTTTGTGATCCTCAATGCAAGCGGCGACTTGAGCGGGACATTCGGCAGCGTCACCGCCACCGGTTTCGGCAGCGGCTTTGACTACTCGTTGCGCTACGACTATGCGGCCGACCTGGTCGAACTGCGGGTGATTCAGCCCGGGCTGCCGCTGCCGGTACCCGAGCCGGAAACCTGGGCCATGTTGATCGCCGGATTGGGCCTGATGGGTGCCCTTGCGCACCGCCAGGCCAGGCCGCGGTCAAGCGTGTCCTGAATCCACACTCCGGGATTCGAGTGCGTGAGTGCGTGTTGATTTTCCCAGCCGTTTCACGGCCGCTTTGCGTGCAGCGCCCCAGGCATGCCGCAGTTCCTGCTCGACGTCGCTCACAGCGGGCAGGGCTGCGCGCGGCGTCAGGCGTGTTTCGATCAGCGACAAATGCGTATGCATGGCCTTCAGCGCGCGTGCTGCATCGCCTTCGGCGAGCGCCACCAGGATTTCTTCATGTTCCTCGCAGGCGCATTCGGATGCCGCAGCGGCTTCGAAAAACGCCACCAGCATCGAGGTGCGGCTCAGCAGTTCCTGCAGTTCGCGCACCACCAACGGGCTGCCGGTGCATTCGGCCAGCAGTACGTGAAATTCGCCCGATAGCCGGATGGAAAGCGCGCGATCGCCGCGCTCGGGCGCCCGGCCAGGCGTCCGACGATGCCGCCTTCGACGATGCGCCGTGCCTCGTAGATTTCGCGCGCCTGCGCCAGGCTCGGGCTGGCGACGAACGCGCCGCGGTTGGGAACGATGGTCCATGCGTCACGTTATGTCCTGAGACTCATTGCTTGAGCAGCGCTACGAATCCGGCTTGTTCGAAATGGTGATCGGCGCTCAGTGCGTGCATCAGTCCCTGGTCTGACATCACGACGAAAGAAGCGCAGTCCGTCATGCTCCAGTTTTTGTCCGGATGCGCCAGGAACAACGCAGGGCACGGTCGTAGAGCATGCCGTCACAGGGCAGCACTTCAAGCGCCGGGTCGTCCCGGGCGCTCACAAGAATCGATTGGGCAAGCTGGCGCATGGGTGTGCGTGCGAGCGCCGCGCCCACTTCCATCAAGACCGCTTGGGTTGTGACGAGGCGGTAACGATGCTGTTTGCTGCGTTTGGCCCATTTGCGTGCAATGCCGTTCCAGGTGTCGCGCGGCAAAGCGAGTGCGAGAAAGTAACCTGTATCGACAAACAGCCGCGCGCCAGGCTTGACCGCGCCAGTCATCGAAGACTATGTCAGACTCAGCCGCGCTGCGGATAAAGGGACTGCTCGAAGTTGAGCGAGTAGTCGGCGGGAAGACTCGCCGCGGCGTACTGCGCGGAATTGCGCGACAACTGGCGATCCAGCTTGCTGGCCAGTGTCTGCAATTGATCGAACAGACTGTAAGCGGCGGATCGCTTGCTGCGCCCAGATGCCTGCTGTGCCGTGGCCACCACGCTGACGAGCGTGCCGGGCTGGAAGCCAACATGGCGAAGTGAAATGCGGTGTTGGGTGTCGACGCGGGCTTGGCGGCGGATGGTCAGGCTCATGGTGAACTCCTGAAAATCAGTATCGGCATTTTACGGCAACGGCGTTGGGTGCGGAATGAACGGCGTATGCGCCGCTTGTCATACGCTGACCGGGTCGGTGGCCAGATCCAAGGAGAGGCCGTGTTTGGCGCCGTCCTTGTACTTTTGCTCAAACGGCAACTCGATGGAGCAGGAACGCACCCGCTGTTCGGCCTGCGCCAAACCCGGCAGCGGCTTGCCTTCGCGATTCGCTTTCGCGGCTTTTAACAAAGCCGGGCGCGTCATGATGATGCCATGGTCGGTGGAGACCAGATTCTCTTTGGGGCGGTCCTGGATCGCGCCCATGCTTTCCTTCAAATGTCCCGGCGTATGCCCATCCTGCACCACCCGCCGCATGGTGGAGACCGCCGCGCATCTGGCCGACCATGTCATTGCGCGCCTGCCGCTGCGCCAGTGGGTGCTCTCGGTGCCCAAGCGCCTGCGCGACCTCGGACTGCTGCTCGAACCGGGGCCGCCGCAGGCGCTCAACGAGTTCCGCGCCGCTGAACGCGGTCGCTGGAGCAAGCTGATCAAGGACATCGGCCTGCAGCCGGAGTGAGAGTGAGGGCTTGGCCGCAGCCGGGGCCGTGTCAAGGATTGGCGCCCGCATGAAAGCTCCTGTTGCCGCATCACGAAGGCGCGCAGCCTGAAACATGCTCAGAAGCGCAGACCGAGCGATATCCGCGTCTGATCGTCGTCGCTGAAGTTGACCTTGCGGTCACGCGCCAGGCGGAAGAAAATGTCGTCGTAGTCGAAAGTGATTGACAAGGCGGTACCGGAAACCGGATCCGCATCCGCGCTTGCGCGCCCTTGCTTGCGCG
>Ga0163149_10003502_pt1 | contig 17826 bp, 15 predicted proteins | sample OliLakLV19MP5G1_FD_148604 | JGI IMG/M metagenome (GOLD analysis project Ga0163149, IMG submission 148604) | Freshwater microbial mat bacterial communities from Lake Vanda, McMurdo Dry Valleys, Antarctica - Oligotrophic Lake LV.19.MP5.G1 | ecosystem: Environmental > Aquatic > Freshwater > Lake >...
CACTACGAATTCGCCCAAGAAAGACAACAAGAAAAAGGGTAAAAGCCAACAAGAACAACAAAGTGGCGACACGGATCACGTCGATGATTATGCCGTGTACAAGACATTATTTAAGAAGACGGCCGATCCTACGACCGGCATGACAGCCTCTCGCATGGGAGTGCAATACAAGGATATCAAGCTGGGGTTATCAGATGGTCCTGTCGTTCGATCCAAAAGCTTGGTCACGGTGAAATACCAATTGCGTGGTGGGAGTTTCCATGGAGTCGTCTTGGATAGTTCGAAGAAATTCACCTTTCGTGTCGGCAAGGGAGAAGTCATTGCAGGATGGGATATTGGTGTGGAGGGAATGCGCGTTGGGGGCGTTCGCCATTTGGTCGTACCTCCCAAGGCGGGATATGGTTCTCAAGATATAGGAGCAGGACCAGGAGCTCTACTATTTTTCGATATTACACTGCTCCAAGTGGTTCGATGATCCATGGCACACTTCGAATCACAGGAGTGTGGACAGAAGACTAGTTGGTTGAGAATATGATTTATTATTATCTGATTATCTATGGCCTCGCTTGCAAGAACTTGATCAACAATCCCTGGCCACGGATTGAAACAGCAATCTAACGTGATGCTCCGTGGGGTCGGGTGCGGGTCCATGCCAATTTTACCTTGAATTGAGCAAGGCTGTTGCTAGTTTCCTAGGCGGCCCCATGGGATGCCAGCAGCATTGGCTGCGTGGATCAACACCTGAAGCTGATAATTGTTGGGCTGCCAGCCAGCGGGCCAATTCCATCTGGTGGCATCGTATAGCCACGGTTTTAGTCAAATCAACTTAGATAGACAATTAAATCTCACCAAAATAAATCAACGTTCACTAGCTTCTATTTTGTTGCTGAGAGGTCCTGGTATGGTGATCAACGAAGCCGAGCTCTGCCAGAATGTTCGTTATTGTGATTACGCTTCATCGGCTAATTATGAGGCTTTTGAAATGATAGACCTTTCAGGGATGCTGCAGAGGTATGGGTTGCCTCCTCTTCGGTCTCTTGACAAGACTGTACGACGTATGCACTTACAGAAAGGACGAGATTATTGAGGGGGTCGTAAAACCTTTTCCGTTGACTTCGTTTTCTGTTAATAATAACAGAAAACCAATGCTGAACCCTAAAATAACCCCAGCCTGCTATCATTTGGCCTGCAGCACGTACGCATAGTTGGGCGACGGGACAATGATGGCGCCACAACCGGCGGCCCAAATATAGCCAATAGATAGACTACTTTAACTACACTGCTAATAGCTAGTAGATCCAGAAATGGAAGTGACTGGTGGCACTCCTGCTGTAAATCATGATACCTCTCACGACGGGATACAAGATAGCGGGCAGCACAATAGCTCCAGTGGTGATTCTTCGCCGCTCTGTCCGTGTCAACAACATCAAGACAGTCCCTCGACGATGGACACAATTTACAACGCGCTTTCGGAGGAGGAGAAGTTTCACAAGATCACTCGTTGGATATCCGGCGAATCCCCTCTTTGCAGTGAGGGAATCAATTGCAATGTACGACGTGTGACGGCTTCTTTCAGCATTATCAATGGGATTCGGGCAGCCTGTCGTCCACATTTGGAGTCCGCCAATAAAGGCGACAACAACAAACTTTCTCCCTCCAAATTCAGCCCGTCAAAGCCCCCATTGGAGTCCTACGACGAGAGTTTCCCATCGCTGCAAAGCAAGCCCGCGAGTCATCCTTCCTCGATTAAAAACAATTCATCCTCTGCTGCTCCACCCAAGACCAATACTTTGAACCCCCGAAAGAAACCGAAAAAAAGGATCCGTCCCGTGGCTTCCGTTACACCCGCCAATGGTTCTACGGGAGTATGGGGAAACATTGCAAATATGCCGTCGCAAAAGCCACACGAAATTCGGCAGCAGGGAGAGCATGACACTACGAGTACTCAAAAGTCTGGTAGCTTATCGACAATAAATCTGGGTCCAGCACCAGCCAGAGGAGCCTGGGGCAAAGCGACAAATATACCAACCACAAATTCATCATTATCATCGGAAGATCTTTTGGAGCAACGATTGAAAAGCAATACTATCCAAATAAATAAATCCTTATTATCAAACAACAAAAAAGGGGATGTTGACTCTTCTCAAGGGGCGCGCGAAGCGGCAGGACATCCTGCAAGTTTGCCTGTGAGACCAGAGACAAAAGTTCCAGTCTCGGCTCCTTCTAAAACCATAGCTGTTTCGAACAAATCGGGAAGTGGCACAAGTCTATCGTCGCAAGAGAACTTTGCGGCCAACAATAATCTACAGACTCCCGATGCAAAAGTAAGAAATGCAGCAGGCCCAACAATTTCGCAATCTCCTTTACAATCCACAGTAACGGTGAGAAATCTCCCAGTGATCCCAGCCACAAAAACACAGGTTGACCGCTTTGTGGAGATCTACTGTAAACTCATCTTACACAATCTTGTTCCATCTACAATTTTGGAATTCCATCTCCTGCTCCGACTGGTAAATATCGTTGACGACGCCAAAGAGCGGCCAGAAAACGAAAAGGATCAAACTACAGCTTCGCCTCAAGTCGGTAATAATTATCTGGTACTTCCCTTGGCTCCAATTTTTGACAAGGGTACCAGTTGTCGCTCCTTTGCCGTTAAAGCTTTATCCAAGCTGTCGCAAGTCCTGAAGCAGCTTGGAATGTCATTTTTGAAGGATCTTGTGAAAAGCGCAGCCTTCCGCCACCAGCTTCCTGATTTGACGACGGAACTTGAGGAGGAGGTAAAGAAGCATACCGCTTCGGGAGGACTGTTGCTCGCTGCCGAACAGCCATCCATTGTTTCCGGCGGTACCCAGACGGCTTTGTTGAATCTTCCGTTTCAGCAAGAGCGAGATTCTCGACACCACTATAGGACTCGCGACGAACTTGCCCTTTACAAGAATCGAGAAGAAAGCAGAGATGCCTTCCTTTACCAGCTTCGGTCCTTTCTGAATGTCCGTGGGAAGCTTTTAGACGCGTTGCAAGCGCAGAAATCCATACAAAGGATTCGATCCTCATCGCGAGTTGTGCTTGATGACGTGATGAATATCAATATGCCAGGGTTCGCCCAGTTCTTGTGTGAGCTACTTCTACAAGTCGGACTTGTCCCATTGGAAGAGACGGACAAGGACCTGTTGAACATTGCCAGTAAGGATAAGCTCCAGGTAGGCTTTGAATGTTGTCGTGCCTATTGTCGCTGGTTTCTGGGGTTCTCTTCCCTCACTTTTCAAACCGCGCCTCCTTCTCCAGAAACTGCACAAACGATTTTCCTCGAAAGTTGGCGGAACTCAATCGAACAAGAGTAGCTGGAAGTTGGCGACGGAACACGGTAGGAGACAGCCCAATTCATCGGTTTCGATTGTGGAACAAGCACAGCAGTACTTTCCCGGGCACCAGGAATTCTTTTACATTTTTGTGCAATCTACAGATTCCCACAAGTTCAGCTTTCACTTGCGCCATCAGATTGTCCGCCTACTGAAGAAGGAGCTGTCAAATGTAGATTATCAGCCATCGCAGAACTTCGAAAGGATTCTTTTGCGCCTTCAAATGTTGTCGAGGTTTCTAGGGGTGTTAATTTTTTCGCCCAGCTGGCATGGAATGGAAGCTGCATGTGACTACAGTTTCATGGGTGATCTTATTCCACCCGACGGTCTTTTGGCACTTGAATCAGACGTAGATGGGGGTATCTCTCTTTCGGACCATATCGGAGAGGCCTGGAAAGAAGGAAATCTCGTAAAAGTAATACCGTGGGCTACTGAAATGCTCAAAATGGCCACATGGGACCCGTCGCTTCACACAAGGTCGAAAACGTACCGAAACATCCTTTGCTTGCTGCGAGAGATCCAGGAAAAAGTAAGCTCTCGCCTCTACCGAAACCAAGCACAACATGAGTTAACGCCATGTCTGGAGCTCGTCTTACTTTGCTTGGAGACCTTTTTCGGGGAAGCAGTTGGATTATCAACAATAGCACATTTTCCAGCCAGTAAATCCGGCTTGCCCGACCGGAACAAAGAAAGCATATCATCCCGAGTTAGCGACCGGCCCTCCTTGGACGAATCATTTCTTACATTTAGTACCACCTTACTTTTCGTGGGGAGCCCGCATTTGGAAGATTTGTTTTCTCTTGCGGCAGCCATGTCCAGGACAGATATTGTCAAGTCAGCGAGGAGCCCTGGCGTATCGAGAAAGTTGAGGCCGTTGGTTGTAAGCGGCACAATCGCGTCAGGAAGCACCATGCAATACCAGAGCACTGCCGCATTACCACTGCCGGCAGGTAAAGCGGAAGCAAATACGTTGGCAAGGCGCGGGAACACTTCTCTGGAAACTCGGCTTGTGGACACCTTCTTTCACCAGCACCGAGAGGTAAAGGAAATATGCGAGTTTTCTGTTCACCAAATCCTGAAGAGAATGGCATCTTTGATTCCTGATATGCTTTTGAATGACACCCTTCAAGAGTCTGCGTCGCTCAGTACAGGCGAAGAAGAGGGCTTCGGTAAATATAATGGGCTGGTAGAGGCTTCTTTGAAGTACCTCCGTTCGAGTTTGGAAGACGGCGTCCACCAAGCTTTGTTGTTGCTTGAACCTCCCAACACGCACCCCATTGTGCATAACATGGCTCTCTCGTTGGCTGTTGCTCGCGGTTTCGAAACAGGGGCTCCGTATGTGACAAACTTGGCTACGAATGATTTGAACCCGCTAAAGAAATCTTTGTTTGGCAACAAGACGAAAACGGCAAAAGAAACCACAGAAAGTCCCTTGGAACAGCATACGGACCAGGAGCATCTCCTCATGAATATGGCAGCTGCAGCGCAGAAGTTGCAGACTTCACTTGCGAATCCATCTCATTCATTCGACAGTATTCACCAACTCATTCAGTCTCTCGAAGCCTTGCTGGATGATTGGTTGACATCCTCCGATCCGAAGATACCAAAAGAATCGGTGTTGAGGGAGTATTTTGAGTCTGTTGCAAGGCTAGACCAGTACAGTGTGGCCCTGATTGAATCTTGTATTGGAACAGATACAGATGCGGAACAAAAATGGCTAGTGATGGCTTGCTTCCTTAGTCTCGCTTCCAAACTTTGTCGGCGTCCAAGGCGTGGTCTCTATCGACTCATTAGACGCTTTCGTGACCCTGCTTTTCTGTACCGGGTAGTACGGTGGGCACTCGATGTAGAGAATCTATCTTCGAACAAGCTGCCACAGCTACTGATTCAGATGGTCGACGGGGATGTCATCGCAGGCAAGGGCCTGGAACAGGTTCTGATACAGCATTTGGAGAAGGATACAAAAGTTTTGGAGCTGTCTCGACAACTCACGAGTTTGCTGGACCAGAGTCCTAATCTGGTATATGAGTTTCCGATACTCCGCAACTCTTTAAAGTAGCACCTGGACCATGCCCTCCTGGTCGATGCTCAAGATTTTGCTTGAGTGCGACAGCACAGAACCCAATGCGGGTGACATCAAATATGCTTGATGAAGCATTACAAAGTTTATAATGACAAAGTTCCACTTGGTGACTGGGGATTGTTTCCGCACCTCGGCAAGTGGTTCGGAACCTAGTAGACGACTACCGAGATGACTCAGGACACCTTTGCGGCGAGGCTTCATTGCTTTCTAAGAAATCCAAGCTGCGAATTTGGCTTGCCAACATTGGACTTGATGGGTGAGGCAATGTATGGCCTGATGCGCAAACAAGGGCAGCAGCAACTAGCCTTTTCCCTTCAAGTCCACAAGAGACGAGAGCCACAGAACTTGCCATCATGATTGTAGTAGCACATGCATGAGGTCGGTTTGGGAGTTAGTTTAACTTCTCTAGTAGCTAGTGTTAGCTTCGTTCTCTTTCCTATCGTACTGGTAATTAATCATACCCCGCCCGCGAAATAACCGAGAACAATATCTAATATTTATTTTGACTCGGACCCACACCCTCTCCCTCACTTTTTCCAATCGTGCTTTTTGAAGTACGAATGAGATCTTTTCGATGACGTTCTCCTCGAACTCATTTTTTTCCTTCACGCCGTACTGTTGCTGTGTTGTTTCTCTCATTAATTATCTGTCGATGGCATGAATAATAAAAACCAGTCTTCCTCCCCCCGCTAAATGCCGGCGATAACAAATGGTTCGATTTTTAGTCAGCGCTTCCTCTATTATTCAGGCACCAGCCGAGGAGGTTTACAATGTCCTAAAAGATTACAATAATGAACATGCACACATTATTCCTCGGAAGTTTTTTGATGGTATGCGAGTCCTTCGTGGAAGTGGAGTAGGAGAAGGAACTCGCTTCGAAGCTCATTTCAAGACATTTGGACAACGAACGACACTCGTTATGGATGTCAGCGAACCAGAACCTGGGCGAATTCTGCAAGAAATCGATACCCAAGCTGTGAATATTACCAAATTTATCGTAGATCCCATTGTTGATAATGATTCGTCTTGTAATGTCACAATCCGTACCGACGTTATGAAAGAAAGGGGTTGGGTGGCAGGAACTATCGATATGTGGATAAAGAGAAAAATTATGACGCACATGTACGAGGAAGAACTCAAAACATTGAATCAACACATGCAATCCAAAAGGGGGCGGCGTGCAGATAATGAAAATTAAGAACATAGCCAGAGACACGTTTACTTTCTTGTAGCAGACTGACAAGCAACCATGCTCCCCAAGATACGACAACAACAAATATTCATTTGACCAATCTACGCTTCAACCTATTTTTCATCTGCATCAAAATCAGTCGGCTGCGGTGCAGAAATACTCAGTGTATTAGGTACTAGTTGACCCGGCCGACTCGAAAAAATAAATGGCGACAGCTTCGTCGTGTGAATTATTTTTTTGGGTTTAATATTTATTTAATATTATCGATTTTAATATCAATACCATTGTGTGGCTTGAAGCCAAAGACACGGCCAAAAAAGGCCAGTTCGCTGTCAAGGGCATCTTCAATGTTTTCAGCCTTTCGAAATCCATGCTGTTCTCCTTTGTAGATTTTCAAGCAGGTTGGAATGCCCTTTTTCAGTAAGGCTTGGTGCATCAATTCTGCTTGATTGGGTGGTACAATCTTGTCTTCATCACCCTGCAACAACAAAATTGGACAAGACAAGGAGTCGACATTGCTAATTGGCGACCGCTTTTTATAGATTTCTTCGTCTTGCGGGTAGGGTCCGACAAGACCATCCAAATATCGTGATTCAAATTTGTGGGTATCACCCGCCAAGGCCGTTAAATCTCCCACTCCATACAAGGAACAACCGGCCTTGAAGACGTCTTTAAACGCCAAGGCACCAAGTGTAGTATATCCACCCGCACTCCCTCCATCAATACACAACCGGTCGGGGTCCGCTTTTCCTTCTTGCACCAAATGTTGAGCACCGGCACAAACATCCTCAATATCGACAATGCCCCAAGATTTTCGCAATCGTCTACGATACTCTCGTCCATATCCAGTCGATCCACCATAGTCCACATCGAGAATGGCAAATCCGCGAGAGGTCCAATATTGAATCCCAGCATTAAAAGTCGTGCTAGTGCATGCCGTGGGACCTCCGTGAGCCTTGACCAACAGTGGAGGTGCTTTTTCGGTCGTACAAGTAAAGGGCTGATTGGTAGGTGGATAATAATATCCATAGGCACTGTTACCATTGGTCGTAGGAAAGCTAATTTGTTGAGGTGTCGAAATGACAGTGTCGGGAAAGGAAACATTGGAAGAGCATGCCAATACCTCGGCGGGTTCTCCTGGTTGATCGAGATTCCATTGGTAGACACTGGTTGGAGTGCTGGGACTGCCACCCAAAAAGTAGAGAAAGTTGGTTTTGGTAGTGCCCGACACGACACCGCCAAATTGGCGCGGCAGCCCATGTTTCATTCCATATTCTTCCACGTCCCTTGCAGGACCATCCTTGCTGTCCATGACATTGGCCACCACCAAGACCGATTGGCCATTCTTGGTGTAAGTTGCTACCAAGCGTCCGTCCTTTAAAAAAGTAAAACCTTGTTGTCCCAAAGACCATCCTGGGGCTGATCCACCAAAATCATAGTCCATGGGCAAGACATTGACGACACTACTAGCATCAGTGCCCTCTTGTAGTCTGGCACGATAAATATTATAAAATCCTGATTCATCAGAAATGTAATACAAATCTCCCGTCAGAGGATGCCAGAGAGGTTGCAAGACAGAAGTATCCTCATCAGCACCTGCAATGAGAGTGTGTGCCGACGTCTGTGGGTCTTGGCATGCTTCTTCGCCACTTGCCAGTTCAATCACTTTGAGTTGTGTTGCATCCCATGGCATGCTGGGATGATTCCAGGTAATATAAGCCAATTTCATACCATCAGGGGACAATCGTGGTGCAGCAAAAAAGTCATTTCCCATGGCCAAAACTTGAATGTTGTCATCATCATTGTCACTGGGCATAGCAGGGACTGAAACAATTTCATTTTTTACATCCTTCGGTGCTGGATTGGTATGATCTTCACGGACACAGTAAACTTTTCCATGTTGAGCAGAGCACACTCCATCAGCAAATCGATAAGGCTTGTCAGCAGGAGTGATTGGGGTACTGCTCAAAATGGAAGGCTTGTCCCCTTCCACCAGAACAGATAGTTTGTGTAAGCGTTGCGTGGCAAATTCCGAATAAAAAATGGCACCATCGCCAGCGCCCGTCACAACAGCCCCCCCTCCATATTCATGAACCCGGGTCCGAACATTGGCATCTTGGGGACTAACATCGACGGCATTGCGTTCATTCTTGGTCGTGGCAAAGGTTGCATATTGACACAGGACATAGCGACCTCCTTCTTTGGGTCGCATTTCCGTCCAATACAAAGTATTTTCGTCGCTGTTCGCAAGAGAGGAAACAACTTTTAAATTACCAATGCCTACACTTCCCGCCGTAATGCTTTGGGACGTAATGGGAGATTCCCAAGTCCCATAGGGTTTATCTGACATAGCCATGGCAAAACTTGCAAGAGCACCGACAAAGGGAGGAGGACGCATGAAATGATTAAATAAAATAATCCCGAGTAATCAATACCTTCGGTGACAGTACTTTAATATCTTTTCCTACATGAAGTATGATCAATGTCGCGACAGGTGCCTTCATCTGCAGAGGTAGATTCACTGGATTCATCCCCTTCAACTTCAGTAGACGTCGAGGTCACCAATGTACCTCTATCGTACGGTGGAGAATCGTCTTCGTCAACTAACAACTCATCTTCTTTTCGAAGAAAACAACCCAGATGAAAAAGATTCTTGGATCTTTCAGCCAGTGAGTCATGAGCTGTCATTGAATCATCAGTGACGTACTCTCACTTCTTTCTCACAAAACAACAGAAACCACAAATCGAACACCCATCACCCACTAGCTAGTAGCTAAATAGATAGCTACTAGTAGATACCGGTATGGTGCCTGCAAAACGAATAGCATGTTGATGGATGGACAGCCTATTAGCTAGTAGTAGCGGTGCGGGTATACGCTTAAGTTCATTATCTGTTGGGAGTTGATGCTACTGTTCCCTCTGTGTGTGTGGGAGGTGGGGGAAGGCTAGAAATTTACAACCTCGTAATTTTAGAAGTCAACTCGGAAACATTTTCTTTTCTAATAATAATCAATGATGATAAGTTTCAATTGGTAGCACAACGGAGCTCGCCTTCAAGGCAGGCCACATATTTTTACCAGAGACCGCGGAGAAGCCTTTTGCCGGTGCATGTCTGGGGTCCTTGCGGCTCGTACTTGGTTCCGGCTTTGCCGTGGCAGTCGTAAACCACGTAATGAGAAATGGAATTTCCATTGGGGCACTTTACAGCAAAGGGGTTGACGCTGGGGTCCAACGTCTTCGCGATGAGACCGTCGCATTCTTGTTGTGTTGCCTTCACAACCGATTTGGCACCATCATTACACAACGATCCATCGACCTCGTTACCGCATAAGTAGTTGACGGTACCGCATTTGAAAGTGTACTCGATGGGTTCAAATCCAGGGTCAGCGCATCCACCGTAACCATCACATTTGTCTTGGATCTCGCAATATCCAAGAGCAGAACCGGTGATTCCACACATTTCGCCTTTTGGCTTGAAGGCATTGGCGGGACAAGACTTGCTGACTCCGTCACATTTCTCGGGAAGGTCACATTCACCATCAGCAGCGCGACAGACAACAGAGCTGGAGGCAACAGCATCTGGACAGGATCCGGCTCCGTTACAGTAGTCTTGGACATCACAGACGCCTGAGATGGTACCACACTTGGTGGTAGATGGTTTGGGGCCTCCAACAGAGCATCCTCCAGTGGAACAAGAGTCAGCAAACATACATTGATCTCCAGCAAAGCCGCATGAGGAGCCATCAGGCATGTCGTTTTCAAGGCAAGTACCAGAACCATCACAGGTGTCGGGATCCGTACATTCTGATTTCATTGAAGAACCGCAACTGGATCCGGAGGGCTTGAATTTGTTGGCCGGGCAAGATTTGGAAGTGCCATCACACATCTCGGCAACATCACAGTCTCCATTAGCTGAGCGACAGACAGTGCTCGAATCGGCGACATGATCAATACATGTTCCAGCAGAGCAAGTGTCGGGAATATCACAGATTCCAGAAGGAGCATTGCCGCATGAGGTTCCATCTGGCTTGGTCGTGGAGATACATTCGCCAGTCATACACTTGTCAGCAAAGTTACATTGATCTTCGTCCTTTCCACAGCTATTTCCATCTGGAACCAAGTTTGCAAGACAAGTTCCCATTCCATCGCAAGTATCGGGACCGTTACAGACAGAAGAGAGGGGACTACCGCAGCTGGTACCGATGGGTTTGGGTCCTCCAACGATGCAACCGCCGTTGGCATCGCATTTGTCAGCATACATACAGTCTGTTTCTTCTTGGCCACAAAGAGTACCTGCGGGCATGAGGTTGAGAACACACTTGCCGCTGCCGTCACATGAGTCGGGTTTGTTCTGTGAAAAGAAAAAGAGTCGTCAGTTTATTTCTTGCTGAAAACCAAGAGAAGATATGATTTTCAATGCACTTACGCATGCTGAGTCCATTTGGCTGCCGCAAGAAGTTCCTGATTCCATGAAAATATTTGTAATGCATACACCGTTGGAGCAGCTGTCTGGGGCATTGCACGAATCTCCAGCATCCCCGCAAACGAGTCCATCCTTCTTGGGCTCTCCAGGAATGCATTGACCGTCCACTGAGCAAGAGTCTCCATTCATACAGGGGGTTTCCTTTGCTCCGCAAGACGATCCAGCGTCCAAGAGGCGAGACTTGCACGATCCGACACCATCACAAGTATCCGCCAATGGGTGGCAGGGAGTAATGGTTTGGTCACCACAAGAAGCGCCTTGCGGCTTGAAAATGTTTGTGACGCACTGTCCAGAGCTGCAACTATCGGCCATGTTGCATTCGTCTCCGGCATCTCCACATGGGGTTCCATCGACCTTGAGTTGTCCTGTCACGCATTGTCCATTCGAGCAAGAGTCGGCGAACATACAGGGAGTATCGGGATTTCCGCAAAGGATGCCGTCATCGGCCATTCCACTCACGCATTGACCCTTTCCGTCACACTGGTCAGCTTCTGGGTAGCACGTGGTGCCGCCCGAAAGACCGCAGCTGATTCCTGCCTCTTTGGGGGTCTCAATACACTCACCGTCAACACATCCCATCGTCATGCATGGGCTGGAGGGTTCTCCGCAGCTGCAGGTTTTCGGTGCCGGGGCTGGCTCAGGTGCTGGGGCCGGCTCAGGTGCTGGGGCTGGTTCCGGTGCTGGGGCTGGTTCCGGTGCTGGGGCAGGTTCGGCGGCTGGCTCAACGCAAGAGACAGCATGGGCAATGACATATACTTCACCAGCATCGGTTGGATCAACTCCTTCAATGACAGCAGAGTCCATCTTGGGTGTGTCACAGCTATCATGGACAACTGGGTACGATCCTGGGGCAACGGTCGGATTGCCATTACCATCCAAGGGGAGCACATTGGGTCCACAATAGAAGTGAGTCTGGTCGAAAATGTATCCATCGGATGCCATGTACTCGGCAGCACACGTCTGGCTGACGCCATCGTATGCCACAGCAAGTCGTCCAACTTTGGTGCCCTTGCGAATATCGCAACCACCGGCTCCGGCGTACAAGTCAAAGACATAGTCACCAGGTGCGAGAGCACCCAAAGTCCATCCCCAACGACTCATTCCTTGTTGGAGGAAGCACTGTCCTGTCCTACGGTCATAGGCAAAGGCGGTTTCGCAGCCACCCATTGGGACCACTGGGGCAGGGGCTGGTTCGACGACCGTTTTGGGTGCTGGTTCAGCAACCGGCTCGGGAGCTGGTTCTTCAGCAACCGGCTCGGGAGCTGGTTCAGGAACTGGCTCGGGTGCTGGTGCTGGTGCAGGAACTGGCTCGGGTGCTGGTGCGGGTTCTTTAACCGGTTCGGGAGCTGGTTCAACAACCGGTGCGGGAGCTGGCTTTGGGGCTGCCACGGCTTGGCCGAGACACAAATCAATGTGGCTGATAGCTTTGGATCCAATCCAAGGGTAGTTTCCATTGGCATCCTTGTTGGTGGGGTTGGCCACATCTCCAGCCTTGAAGGAGATCTGGCCGGTAGTGTAACCCGAAATGGCAATGGTGTAGTCATCGGAAACACTGACCACGGTAGCCGTCACGGGTTCCTTGCAGTTCGAGGTACATGAGTCCACACATTCGCATCCGTTGCCTCCACAGGAGATTTCCTGGGTCCACGAATCACCGACGTTCGCGACCTTGCTTTCAATGTTTTGGAAACAGGAGAAGACCATGGTCTCACCTTTGGCACACGTAAAGCCTTTGGTTCCTTTTTGTGCCTATAATCAAAAAAGATCCAAAACAAATCAGGGGGCGGCACATCATGGTTAGACGAAAGAAAATACCCGACATGGCAAATGACAACCCATCGTAGAGAGAGTAAACTCACGTTGACACTGGCAAAAGCCAAGGAAAGAACAGAGAGGGAAGTAAACTTCATCTTGTTAGTGTTGTTGTTGGAGTTGGTTATAGTTGTTTTAACTGGGGGGGGGGGAGGATAATCTCAGATTTGTGAAAATCGAAATTATGAGCTTATCCAGAACGGCAAAAAAAAGGATCGATCTCACTTTGCAAACTCGTCAACAAAGATCCAATCTCGTATGACGCTGGTACCAACCAAGCAGGTATACGTACTTGTAGTACTAGGCTACGGCGGGGCCTGTAGATCTCCCACGTAGAATCCTGTGAGTAGTCATTGATATTGACGCCGGTAGTGGCGACGCGAAGTGTCATATGCCAGCAGGAGGCATAAGCTTTGTCGCGTCGATGCTGGTTCGTTACCGGTACCTGGTACTTTCCTGCCAGAAAACTACTGTACGGAGGAGGTCTTGCAGTCAAGCTCCTTTTTAATTTGGGCCTTCTCCTCTGCTTTACGATCAATTTTATAGCCTTCTCTCAGATAAAATTCACCAGTGCATGTGCATTCGCACTTAGTATTCCAGGACCGCCATTTAGTAATTTGTTTAACAATAGCCATCATCACGCCACCTTGTCCAGCGAAACAACAGACATGATTAGGGTCCCGCCATCTTTCGCGAACTCTACCATGCACGACCGCTGCCTAAGAATTTAGATTAAAATGCCTCTCTTAATTCCAAGACGATGCACGACGTCTGCAATGAGGAATTGCTCCAGTAGATTAAAATGCCTCTCTTAATTGTAGGGACACGAACAATCATTTGAGGTTCGCTTGAGAAACGCTTGAAGAAGAGAATAGAAGCCTACTATACATAGTAGCAGTCCACTGTAAAGACCAATTGAATTAGGAAAAATGCCTCCCTTAATTGAAGAACAGGACCAACCAACTTTTAATCCAAGTTGGTGGTTCACGTCACTCGAAAACGGAACCCAAGCAGGTCTAGTGGTTCACCGACCTAGCTAGACCTACTAGCCTCATCGGTCTTTTGCGATCGATAATGTGACCAAGCACGTGCAACTGCGATCGATAATGTGACCCAACACGTGCAGCACTGCGCTCGAAAATGTGACAAACCTTTTTATGCACTTCACTTCAAGTGCCTTTCTTAAGCATGAGACATGTCATGACCAACAGACGGTGGGCATTGTTTTATGGTGGCCAGAAGCACTCAATGGCAACAAAACAGGCCATTCGATCCTTGTCAGCCAATCCCAGATCGCTCAACCAATCCGATCGCATGTTTCTGTAGGCTGCAATGCTGCATGAGCTTTCACGTTGTTCTTGTGGTGCTCAACTTTGGCATTGACCAGGTCGGGTGTCCGCGCAAGTTTTCTCTCTCTGATTGCCTGCTTGCTTGCCAGACAAAGGTCCAGGGCAGGAGACTTGCTGGCAACTTTGGTTCCTCAGATGATGTCTGTCATTTCATCTGTTGTGGGTTTGCGTTTGGCTCCCTTCCTGAAGCTGGCAACCTTGTCAATCAAGAAACTGCAATCAGCAAATCATTCTTTTTGTGTCAAGACATGATCTCAGTTTTTCAAGATCCTTCCATTCTGAATCAGCGTTGTTGCATTCAGTTTTCAGAACATTGTGACAGATTGACAACATGCTTGTGATTTGAATTGCTGCTGCCTTCCAGTTCTCACCAGGCACGTTGTGTGTGTGAGGAGCCTGCCAAAACGAATCAGAGGGTTCAATTGACATCGGCGGGATGATCACAATTTGCCGGGCTCACTCGGCAAGGCTGACAAGCCCTGCTTTTGGCTTTGCCGTTGCATTTGTTTGTTTTGGCTTTGCTTTGCTTTTGGTTCTTTGACAGCTTCAACTACCTCAGTTTTTGCTGCTTGAGTTTCTTCCTGTTTTTCTTTCTGTTGTTTTCCTTCTCTGACTTTTGCTTTTTGATCTCTTCCAGCCATTTTGTTGCTTTGAGAGCTGCACGACTCTTTCCATTGTCAGCAGACAATTTGGACCTTGTGGACCATGCTCCTTGCCCAGGAGCACTTGCTTTGTTGATCTGCTCCAGCTTGTGTTGCAATGATTCAGTTGTTTCCTCTGCATTTTCCTTTTCCGACTCTTCTGCCGCAAATTCCACCTGTGCTGTTTTCACTGCTGCATGTGCAAATTTCAAGACTCCTTGTCATCAGGCTCCAGAAGTTGCTGCCAAGGTTTCCGTGTTCATTGTTTCAGAGAATTCATTCTCCATTCTTTCCAATGCATCTTCCTTTGAGACGTCAGGGTTGGAAAAAAGGTCTGTGAATCCTTGGCAAGTGCGCCTGCTGTTGACCATGCTGAATCCCCATTTCTGGACTTTCACGACATAGGCATGACCAATGGGGTGCATGATTTGCCTCTTAGGAGGATCCAGAAGAGACGAAATTGATGGCAATCCACCACTGTGAAGATCCTGTCATTGTGAAGATCCTGTCATGTTTGTCTTCGCCCCATTGCTGTGTGTTCTTGATGCTTGTGTCTCCGTCGTTGTCACAGAGCAACTGTGCAACCAGAATCTGTTGAGGACACACCACGTCAGTGGTCTCCAGTTTGATCGATCACCCTTCCATCACCCCAAGATGCCTGCAAACGAACACATGATGATGCACGTCCTGTGATGAATGCAGGGCTGGTAGCCACTGTCTGCTGGCGGATTTTAGCAGCAACTTCCAATTGTGGCAAGCAAGGGATCGTTAGAAAGCTCTAAGTCTCAGCTGTTCATAGACACTTTGCATGTCTGTGTCAGATCCCATCTAGCTGCCTAACGAAAGGCACACCCTAATTAGGGTTGTTAACAGTTTTTGCGATGAGCTAGCCGTTTGGTTGAAGCAAGCTTCCGTGCGACACGAAGAGGGTTCACGTTTCTGACTAGCGAAGGTCATCTAGAAAAAATGAGGACACAATGGTCATCTAAGTGCAACAATTGTTTGCGGCTAAAAATGTAAATTGCGAATTTCCATTTAGATTAAAACAATTGAAACGGCTCTGATGCACCAACATGGGATCTGGGATTCTCACGAAATCAATTTTCCATCCCATTTCCCGTGTTAGCCTAATCATCAGAGCCAACACCAACAGAACAGTCACCACCATCAACATCCACAGAAATTTCCTTGTCCGGCATGTCCTCCGCAGCTTGTTCTTCCAACACAAACGGACATTGAACACGCTTAGCCTTGATGTCCGCGTGCAGCCCAATCACAGACTCCACTAGTCCAGAATCAATTGTCTGAAGTCGTTCTGCTAGCTTCGTCTTCTCGTCCCGTTGGGCATCACCGCGGTTCCCCTTTCGTCCTTTTTTGCCGGCATGTTCAACGCAGCAGCCATCGGCATCAATGATTCTTTGGATTGTTGTGTTGGCAATTCTGCAGATGTCCTCCTTGATGCGCGCAGGTGTTGGCACTCCAGCAGCAATTGTCTTGAGCAAAGAATTGCGCATTCGGTTTGGAGTGGATGAGCTGCATTTTGCGGGATGGCCTTCTGGCAGCAGGTGCGAGAAGGCTGTGTTGTAGGAGTTGGCTTCAATCAAGTCCGCGAACAGATGGCAATCTAGCGGCACCATTTCCGGCAAGTCGCCTGGCAACGTGTTCATGAATGTTGTCGGCAGTCCGATGTTGCAGTGTCCATGCAAATGGATGAATCGATCGCACCACGTTCGTTCTGGATTCCAACCAATCGGACACTTCAAAGACTTAAGGCAATCAACAGTTTGTCGCTCCCAGAAGATTTTCAAATGGTCATGGCAGCATAGCCAATTGTCTTTGTGTCGCGTGTTGTTGAACATTCTTTCTCCTTCCGCGACAACGTGGTCTGCCATGTCCGTGACTGGTGCGTGCGGCTTCCATGCAGGAACCTTTCGGACTTCGGCACGAAAGTTCTCTTCTCCATGCCGCAACAGAAATGGGTGTCGCTTTCCCTGATGCGGTTCCCATCCTTTCTTGTCGACGTCTCCCCAATCACTGCAGCGTTCGCTGATTCGTTTGCAGATTGCATCTGCACCCTTAACTGAGACGAGCTTTTTGCCGGTGCAATTCCATGGCCTCATCATTTGGGGTTCTTCGACACCGTCGTTGTCAATTGGACATGCTGCGCCAAAGGTCGCTTTGGATTGTGCGTCGCATTTGGGCTGCACTCGCTCTCGCTTTTGTGGGACCTTTCCACCCTTTGAGACGGGCAGCAGGGAACCAGTCTGCGGATCAATTGCCATTCGCCATTGGACATTGCCACTCGTTCCACTGTGTCCGCTGCCACCGATGACGCAGTTGTCGTGTTTTTGATCGACCCACAAACATCCATCAACCCACCACGGTGTGATTTGCGAATGGTGGCATTCTTCAAACGTCATGACGCCTTGATCAATGTGCTGACCACAGTCAAGCATGTCGCGAAGCTGTTCACAGAATCTTTTCCGTGTCTTGGCCCAACCTGAATTCTTGTCTTTGGAACCAGTTTTGCGGCGCTGAATCTCACACATTTGGATGTCCGTGCATGCCTCGAGTGCATCAATTGAAGTCTTGCGAGCAATTGCAGCGTCAACGCCGTGTGGCGCGTTGACTGTGTTGCATGTTTGCGATGCCAGCGCCGGCGACACGCCAGTGTTGAGGGCGAGAGCGGCTGCACTTAAACCCTCGTTGTTTGGCTCAAGCTTGCGGGGATGTCCTCCACCTTCGTTTCGCAATGTGCATTCGGTGTTTCCATCCCGCGCTTCCTTCCAAACACGCCGCGTTGTGTCGCGGTGACCGCCCACTTCCTTCTGAATTTCGCGAACAAGATCCGGCCAATCCTCTTCCAATGGTTCGTTGAAACGCTCTTGACAACAAGTTAGGAAGCAT
>Ga0163149_10003503_pt1 | contig 17826 bp, 9 predicted proteins | sample OliLakLV19MP5G1_FD_148604 | JGI IMG/M metagenome (GOLD analysis project Ga0163149, IMG submission 148604) | Freshwater microbial mat bacterial communities from Lake Vanda, McMurdo Dry Valleys, Antarctica - Oligotrophic Lake LV.19.MP5.G1 | ecosystem: Environmental > Aquatic > Freshwater > Lake >...
ATATCCATTAAAAAACTCACTCACTACAGCTGGAGCGGAGATAGGTCTTTCTTTAGTTATGCGAGCAGGATTATCAAAACGTTGATCCTTAAAGATATTATCTAGAAACCCTTTTTTATCATCTGAACTAAATTCATTATCCTCAAACACTGAGAGTTGTCGTGCCAAGGAACCTCTCTCCGCTATAAAAACTATACGTGCTGTGGCCATTAAAAGCGTTCTCTCTTCAGAAGAGAGTTGATGCATGGTTCGAACAAAAATCCCGCCCCTTTTATCAAGATGTCCTGCAGCATATCCCGATCTTACTACCTGATCTAATGCATCTTGAAAGTTCTGAATGTATCCTTCTGTATATTCGTTAAGAATAATTAGATCAAAATCGATACGACGATGTTTTAGATATTGATGAGCTAAAATTAGCTCACTGACCTGCTTTAATTGTGTCTCGTCATTAACTTTGAGGACGATAATTGGAAGATCTCCAGAAATTCCAAATCTCCAAAAACCACTCTGAGTTAATCTGTTCTGAGCAATCAGATTACTTGGACCTCTAAGAGTATCAACCTGAAAAAACAAGGCATTAGCTATTCTTTGAAAAATATGGCTCTGGGTGACGGAAATCTGCTCATGACGTAATTCAACGTTACTCTTACTCCAGGCCATTTCAAAAGCTCGGTTGACCGAGTGTGGGTCATGATATAATTGACCTATAAATAAAGCTTCTCCTCTATTTTTAGCTACTGCTGTGATAAAAGAGAGAGACTCTGAAGTGCCTGGCTCTATCTCAACCTTAACTCTTAGTGAGAAGATCGGATCAATGACTGGGCCAACTGTCCCAGTCAAATTACTGTTGTCATTAAAAACCTGAGGGTGATAGACATTAGATCCGCGCCCAATGAATTTCTCTCGACTTGTTTCATACTGTGTTTTTCCCCAAACCACATTCATTGCAATCATATGCAACAAAAATAACCCCTCCTCATGAGCAGATCTTGGTCGTCTAGAAAAAAGTAGCCCATCAATGTCACTGATAAACTCGCTTTGAATAAACATCTTATTAAATGCAGGATGAGAGATATCAGCGGCATTTGATCCAAGCGCTACTTCAGCAAAACTTGTGAATTCTAGAATTCTAGGCTGCAAGGAGAAATTAGTGATTGTGATCCGTCTAACCTCGACATCATCCTCTGGTGAAACTGTAATCTCAGTATGTAGTCCGATACCATAGTCGCGTCGTTTGTATTCTACTTTATCTGGACTAAATATTACCTCATAAGCATCGGGTTCAACCTTAGTAGGCATATATGTTGTCGACCAAGTTTTATTACTTTCCAGATCACGAACATAGAAGTACGTGCCATAGCTGTTCGTTAGAGGATCCTCACGCCATCGAGTTAAAGAGGTGTCCCCTTTAAATCTACTAAAACCACTCCCAGCATTATCCAACATCACAGTATAGTTATCATTTGAGAGCACCCGCGTTCTTGGTACCTGGGTATGTGGAGTGAAGATAATCTCTCCAACTGTAGTTTTCCTAAGAGCCTCTTGCCTCTCAAGAAATGAGAGCTCTGCTTGATGAGGAATAAGGACTGTTACATTTTGTGGTACTCGCTCTTGCAATAATAGTTCGCTAGAGCGAATCAGCGGATCTCTATGAAACCTCTCCTGCATAATGCCATTGTTTAAGACATTATTGAGAGAGATTAATGTCATCCCCTGGTGATGAGCCAGGTAAGACTTTACTATATGATAATCCTCATCATCGCTAAGTCGATCTGGGGTATAATCAACAGACTCGTAAAAGCCTAGATCCCCTCTTAATCCAACTTTTTCTAATGCTGCTACATTTTGAATTGAATCAGAGGAATTAACCATCATTGCCAAAAAAGTTGAATATGGCGAGACGACGATGTCGTCAGATAATCCTCTTTTTAATCCTAATCCTGGGACACCAAATGCTCGATACTGATAAGTTTGCTCAAAGTCAACACCACAGTATCCCGACTCAGACATACCCCACGGCACTTTTCGTTTAATTCCATAATTTTTCTGTGCACGAATAATAGATCTGTAAGTGGCATGGAGTATTGTCTTTGGAAAATCCTTCATCACTAACAGTGGCATCAAGTACTCAAACATAGTACCGGTCCATGATAGAAGTGCTCGACCACCTGATGTGTCTGTTAATCCTCGGCCAAGAGAAAACCAATGTTCCTGCGGTACAGATTTTGTTGCAATCGCGACTAAAGATGCGAGTCGTGCTTCAGATGCTAGAAGATCGTAATGATTATTATCAAAACGTGCATCATCAACCCTAAAACCGATATAGAAAAGCTTCTTTTTCTTATCATATAGGAAATTAAAGTCTGCTTCATTTATAAATTTATCACAGTAATTGATAAGCTTGTCGTACTTCTTTTTATTTTGTGGATCGTCAATTGAGAATTCAATTAATGCATTCTTAAGAGAGATAAGATGTCCAACAAAATTACCACTATCTACTGTTGAGATATAGCGAGGACTAAGTGGCTGTTTAGTTCTTGTTTCATACCAATTGTAGAAATGTCCGTTATATCGCTCCAAAGTGTTTAAGCTATCAATTGTTTTCTGTAATCTATCAAGCATCTCTGATTTATCTATAAACTTCAGATCTACTGCAGTTACTAAACTGAGGATCGATAAACTGATGTTAGTTGGTGAAGTTCGATGAGCAACAGTTTTTCTCGGAAACAATTGAACATTATCTGGCACTAGATAATTATTCTCTTCGTTCATATAGACAGAGAAGTATTCCCATGTATCTCTAGCTATCTCAACTAAGTCTTCCCTCTCTTTCTGGCTTATTTCATACTTATAATCCTGAGTCGGTCTTCCGGTAAAAAAAGCAAAAGCTGGAGCAAAAAGCCAAAGTGCAAGATAAGGACTCGCTCCAACTAATATTTTTAAATCTATATTAGCAATGAAGATACTTCCTAGTATCACCAAGACAGTTCCAGGCAACATTTCAAAGAGATAACTTGTAAATTTACTTCCAAGCCGTTGTTCAGCTTGATGAGCAGTCTCCCATTCAAGTAAATACTTCTTAGAAATAAAAACTCGATAAAGAGTAATTAAAATTGCATGAATCATTAAGTAAGCTTGGTGCGGGAGAAATATAAAATTAAGAACTGCTTGTACCAGATTACTAAAAAGATCTTTTCCTAAACCGGCAATAAAACTTCCGCGCAAAAGTCCAAGTGGTTCAAAGATAAAAGTGTTAATCAGTTGGGCAAACACAGGAAATGCAATGAACGCTAGAATTGTAAGTGTTGATACCAAGATAGAATCAGGTGCCACACTCCAGGTTAGGAGAAGAAAAAGGAAACTTGCTGGGGCGATTAAACTTCGGCGAAGATTATCAAGCAATTTCCATTGACCAAGCAAAGAGATCGGTGATTGGTAACGTTCTCCTTTTGCATTTGGTATCTTATTAAATATCCATGGAAGCAGTTGCCAATCTCCTCTAACCCATCGATGAAGTCTCTTAGCATAAACTGTGTACCGAGAAGGAAATTCGTCAATCAACTCGATGTCGACTGCCAATCCAGCACGAGCAAATAATCCCTCAAATAGATCGTGGCTAAGTAAGGCATTCTCAGGGACTCTATTATGAAGGGCTCTCTCAAAAGCTTTTACATCGTAAATAGCTTTTCCAATAAATGACCCTTCTTTAAAAAGATCTTGATAGACGTCAGACACTGCGGTTGTATATGGATCTAAACCGGCATGTCCAGCAAATACCCGTGAGAATAATGATACGATTGAACTTGTTAGAGAGACCCCAATTCGTGGCTGTATAATTCCGTATCCCTCGACAACTATGTTTTTTTCATCATCAAAGTAAGCTTGATTTAATGGATGAGAGATCGTTCCGATCAATTTTATCGCACTATCTCGTGGTAAATGAGTATCAGCATCAAGAGTTATTACATAACGGGTCTTTTTTAATAGCTCAAGGTCACCAACGACCACCTCCATATTGTGTGAGTCATCTCCTAAGATTAACCTATTAAATTCCTCTAATTTACCGCGTTTTCTTTCCCAACATAAAAATTCACCTTCAGAAGGGTTCCAGATCCTCTTTCGAGTAATTAAGAAAAATCTCTTCGGCTTATTGGTGCAATATTTACTATTTAGAACAGAGATCTTCTGGGCAGCATACTCAATTAACTCTCTATCTTCAGGTTCTGTTTCATTTTTCCCTTCGATTAAATCGCCTAACAGCGCAAACGAAATGTTAGGATCATAGTTTGCTATAAATCTAACTTCTAAGAAATCTACTCCGTTATCTATAACCTCCCGATCTCTAAGAATAGAATTAACCGCCACCGTAGATCTACTTTCATCCGGCACTCCGAATTCATAATCCATCTTTGGTAGGACTCGTGGTGACGTGACCAGAGTAACTGCCCAGTTTACAATGTTAAGAGCAAAAGAGCTGGCTGGGAAAATAAAAAGAAGTGAGAGTATTAGTGCTACAAAAAAAGGAACACCTAAATTTAAGATAAATAGATAAGCTACTAAAGTTGAGAGCAAAGTTAGAGCACCTAGGCTTAAAAGATAAAACTCTAGTGGCCGCTTATCAAATATATATCCACTAATTTTTTCCCCAATCCCCTTTTGCCTTCCTAAGGTCTTATCTAAAACTTCTTTTCCTTTATCTAAGAGATAATACCCAACATGATAGAGCTTTACTTTGGCTTCAGCAGTTTCAGCTGCTGTTGTTTTAGCTTCGATAGCGATTTTTAAAACATGCTCTGCAATATCAATCTCAGTTTTCTTAAGTATCCTTGAGTATCCTTCGATTACTGAACGACAAGAATTCCTAGTTTTAAAATCAGATTTTGAAAATATCTGTGCCGGATCTCGCCTGAGAACTGCATCCACTTTACTGTTTTGCTCAAACCAATCTGGCCAGCTCATGCTCAAGATTGATTTTAGAGAGCTAAAGGAATTCCCAATCGATATCTGATTTGCTGCTTGACCATACTGCTCAGTTCGAATTATTTCATCCGCTGGTTGTAAGTTCTCAGCTAACCATTCTTCAAACCACCTCAGCGCTAACCCTCCTTTAGGTCCAGCAAGTCGCATACGTCGAACAAGGTGAGCAGCATAAGAGGGAAAAACTTCAGTAAATGTCTTAACTGTACTAGCTAAATCCAAAAGCAGATCAGTTGGATCTTTCTTTTCATTATCGAGAATCTTTCTACATAACTCTTCAGCCTCATTTTCAGACTCTTTGGCATGAAGAGCTGTCAGGGCTAATCTTCTTAAATTCTCAAGAAGCGCAATTCGCAGCATAATTGGAAAAGCCCAGAGCTCTCCAATTGTAAGAACCTGTATCGATTGATATGAGCCAATAAACCCACTTAGAAGTTCAGCATCAATCACAGCATCAGTATGTGAGGTTATCTCAAGGGCCAACCCATATACTCTAGGTAGATCAACATACTCACCATCAATTAGTTTAGGGAGTGATCCATAATATCCTTTAGGCAAATGGTCGCGGATCTCTTTAACGTTTTGCTCAATAACGTGGTAATTATCTAAAAGCCACTCTCCACCAGGCGTTATTAATTCCCCCTCTTTTGAAGCACTAGCAAGGAGATAATAAGTTCTCTCTAAAATTTTGAAGTTCTCTTCAAAACGATTCCGAATTCTACGCCAACCCTTAGCAGATCTTGTTACTCGATGCTCACTTGCCAAGCTTTGAGCGAGTTTGATCAGTCCATCCCGAGTTAAAATCTCAGCGCGAAGTGGTTTATCTACGGTAGATTGTGTTCGTCCAACCTGAACAACTCTAAGAACATCACCTGCTCTCGGTTTTTTTTTAATTTGGTTAACTTGATCACGACGGGTGGAAAAATTTATCATGTAATGCTTATTATTTTTTCTAGGAATAAAACGTTGAAGTATGAACGAGGACTATTTATATTTGAATATATGAGGTATGGTGCCTTATGGCAAAGATATTATCAGGACCGCTAAAATTAAGAAATATCACAGATCAGGACTATCCTGCACTACTAAAACTGAACGGACTATGCAGACCAAATGGCACTTATTGGCGAGAAGAGCAATTTTTAGAACAACTAAAGATCTTTTCAAAAGGCCAACTATGCATTGAGTATCAAGGGGAGATTGTTGTCGCCTCTAATAGCCTTTTGGTAAAATACGATCACTATACGGATTGGAATAATGCAAAATTAGTTTCTGATAATGGCTATATTAGGAATCACGATCCAAAAGGTGATACCCTTTGCTGTATCGATCTGATGGTAGCCCCGAAACTATCAGATCTAAGTCTTGAAAAGCGTATTTATAAATCACTAAAAAAACTAGCCACAGTTCTTAATGTAAAAAAAATTATCATCGCTGGACCTACCCCTGGCCATCAAAAAAATGCATCTGACTTGAGTGAAGAGGAATACCTAAAGCAAGTTTCAAAAAAGAAAATCGAAGACCCCATCGCTAAGATTCAGTTCTCCTCCGGATTCTCGATAACAAAGCCTCACTATTTAGCAGATAAAAGAGGAGGTCGGGTTTGGCTTGAATGGACCAACTCTGATTATGAAGAGGATTACGATGAGTTCATGAGTGAGCCAACTCAGGTTAGAATCTGTGTCGTTCAGTACAAGATGAGAAAGATCTCTTCATTTGAGGAATTTGTTACTCAGTGTGAATTCTTTGTCGATACAGCAGCCGATTATAAATCTGATTTTGTTCTCTTTCCTGAGCTTTTTACAACCCAGCTTTTATCTTTAATTGAACCTGTAGATTCTCAGTTAGCTGCAAAAAAGTTAGCTGAGTATACCCCTAGATATAAAGAGATGTTCACCCAGATGGCTCTGAAGCATGACGTTAACATCATTGGCGGCTCTCAGTTTGAGATTGTAGGGGATCATCTTTATAACATTGCATACTTATTCCGTAGAAATGGGACAATTGACCAGCAATACAAGATTCATGTAACACCAAATGAACGTCGCTGGTGGGGAGTATCTCCAGGTAACAAAGTAGAAGTATTTGAAACTGACCGAGGTAAAATTGCGATTGCTATCTGTTATGATATTGAGTTTCCTGAATTAGTCAGAGTAGCCGTTGCAAAAGGTGCCAATATTATATTTGTACCTTTTAACACTGATGAGCGATACGGGTACCTAAGAGTTCGTAACTGCGCTATGGCTAGAGCAATAGAAAACCAGATATACGTAGCTATCTCAGGATGCACAGGAAATCTGCCACAGGTAGAAAATACTGGAATTCACTATGCTCAATCTGGAATATTTACCCCATGTGACTTTCCTTTTGCCCGAGATGGAATAGCTTCAGAGACTAATCCGAACACTGAGACTCTCATTATTCACGATGTTGAGTTAGACCTGCTGCACAAGTCAAGACTTGCAGGCACTACTCAAAATTGGAATGATCGAAGGACAGATTTGTTTGAAGTCGTATATAAAGGCACTTAGGTGTCGAACTATTAGTGGTTTCTAGTAATTTTTACTCTCTCATTGTCAACTACTTAGTTAAACAAATCAGTTAGTTACATACCTTAAATGAGATTAAAAGCTCACCTACTCCTCCATCTACTCCTCCCTCTACTCCTCCCATAACCGAAGAAAAAAAACTCGAGATCGTGCCATACAAGCAAGGGAATCTTCAGCGATCCCTTGGCAACGCGATCCTCATCCTCGAACTGAGGCTCGACATCTCAAATTCGATGGACAGTCTCCTGCCTGCGCTCGTTCTTCACAGAAATGAGCTCCTGGCTGAACTCAGGCAGAACTGGGAAGCAGCAGGTGGCAAGAGAGGAAACATCTTCGTTAAGGAGGTGGTGCATGCTTCTAGGCGACTAACACCCGCTTAGGAGCTACGCCGTGCCCTACTTTTCTCACTGAAACCTACACCAACTTTTTTTACTTGGTTACATTAAAAGGAATTTTTCGGTGATGAGCTTCAGTGATGGACTACACAGCTCAGTACGATTGTATCTGTCTTAAATGCTGGATTGAAATATAATGATCTTGTGTATTAAATGAGGATCCAGCTGAAACAAAAAGTGAGTAAACTTAATACTTATCTGTTTGCAGTCCTAGCTACCCTATTTCCTGCTCTTATTTCATGATAGTTAGGTAAGCGATATATTGCTGGCTCTACTAAACTTGCCTTCACCCTTTCAGGATCAACGATATCGCTAAAATCTATTGTTAAATCCTCCTCTCTTAATTCAGGACAGGCTCTTGCTAATAGATCTAACCAGTATTCATGTGTTGGATGATCCGCCCATTCACTTTGGGAAATGCTCCTTTTAATATCACCTGTTCTTTTATCAATTACTTTATAATGTGCATTAGTCGTTAGCAGAGTTCCATCAATATCAAAAAGATGTATTATTGATCTTGGCTTAGATTGATCTACTTCACCTCTACAAAGCCTATGGAGTACGCTACTCCATAAAGATTCATGATTCAGTCGCTGCACATCAACAATTCTTAATTTCTCTGAACACCTAGTAATAGCCTGAAAATCTCTAAATGCAGATAGATTTTTTCTCTCGTCATCATAAACAATGACTCGTTCATACTCTTTTGGCATCCTCTTTTCATCTCCTTCCGGAGAAGTGTAACTGCTCGTTACAAAATTTTTAACAATTTCAACTTTCTTGCTTGCGGTATCGGGCAAGTGACGAATTCTTTGATTAAGCACCGGATCGTTTACAAAATAGATGTTTTGGATCGACAAAGGAGTGCCAAAATATCTCTCGGCAGCAGCAATAACTGCGGTATTGCCGTCTCTACTACTTCGACCGGTTAATAATCCTATCTCCTCACCTTTTACGACCGCAATAAATGCTGAAAGGTGTGCGGGATGGTATGTTCTAAATATATCAAGGAAAAGATCAGCTATATCCTCTCTTCCATATGGATCATTAATATATCTTCTAAAACTAATCTCACGGACCTCTCTTCGGCATTTTTTTAAATGCCCATAGAGATCATATACACCTGTGCCACCTCTTCTTCCCTCAGTTTTAGAAATAAGATTCGCTAAAATCCAAGACTGCTCTCCTGAGGTCATCCGTAGAAATCTCTCATTTAGAAAATTCTCTAGCCTTGGGTTATTAAAATAAAAAAGCTCATCTTTAACTCTATTTACAGAACGTCCATAGTTAATATCAAGAGAGGGGATCCCTTGTAATGTCTTAGGTACTGCTCCTAGTTGATAATCTTTTTGATGTAATGTGGATCTAGTATAACTTGCTATCTGTTTAGAAAGCGCCTGATCCAGTCGATCCATAATTATTAGATCCTCACTGTACCTTCCATACTCCTGTTCAAAGAATTTAAATTTTTTAGGTGCAAATTTTATTAATCTCTCAGGGAGTAACATATACTCACTAAAAGCCTCAGCGTAATCCTCCCAAGGATCTGTTTTGCTATATCGGTGGAGACTAAACTGAGCATTACTTCTATAAGCAAGGAGAACACCTAAATCTTCTTTGTAAGAGAGAAAAATACTTGTTCCCTTAAAATCAACTGGATGATCATCAAGTCTATAAGTATCCCCATCTAAAATAATTGCTTGCTTATCATGTATGAGTTGATACAGAGAGGAATCAATAATAGACCATCCAGAGATCCGAAGATATTCATCAAAGTCAGAGATCGGTAATGTTGGTCCAAGTACCACGCCACTCTTTGGTCCATGATAGACATAAGCTCGGCTACCAAGTTGAAGCATATGGCCCAATTCATGAGCTAAAACACATTGTAAAGCACTAACATTCTCGTAGTTAGATTCGATAATATCTGAAGCTATCGACCTGGGATTGAGTTCAATAATTCCATTTTGTCCCCATTTGCCATGGACATCGTCGTTTGAATCTTCTTCACCTTGACATACTGAAACTTTACAAATCTCTTTTAGCATTCCATTAAATAAAATCTTCCCTTCATTAAATAAATTTAAAACCTGTGCTAGATCACTGATCTCATCACGAGTCCATGGCTGAGCTATCTGATCTGGATTTGTAGAATTTTTAATTGATACTTTATACTGAAATTCTAGAGGTATCTTTTCTAAAAGGGTATAAGCCAGCTCCCTTAACTCCCCTACACTCTCAGCTTCTCTCCTTGCCTGCCTTAATAATTTAAGATCCTCCTTAACAATATCTAGAAAGTCAGTAGCGGTATGACTACGCACTAAGATAGAATCCGCTTTAATAATTCGCTGAGCCTTTTTAAGCCTAGATTCGATCGCCGAAAGGCAATGTAAAATAGTTACCCTATTACTATTATAATGTGGCTCATCAGGTAGCTCGAGATCTCTAAGTGCTTGACCTATCTTTACTTGTGCTATCAGGTCTAAAACTCTAATGCTTCGTACTTTTTGTAGATTACCGTAACCTAAACTCTCCATCACTTCGTTTAGTTCATGAATATCCTTTGAAGATCGCAACACTGTAACCAAGGAGGTTAAGTTGTGACCCTTAGCACCTTTACTAAGCAACTCTTCTGCTATTTTAATCTTTTCAGTAACGGTTGATGCATTTAGTACCAATGCAATCTTACCTTCAATATAATTTAAAGAATTCGAATCAGCAGCCAATAGTTGAAGAGATTTAAATACATTAATCCTTTGCTCTGAGGTTAGATATTTTGCTATGGAAGCTAAATCTCTTGTCGAATGTTCTCTTTGAAGGGATGCAACAACTGAAGTAGGTAAATCTGCACCTTGAGTAGCCTTATAGAAGATCTTTCTTACATCTCGATCCAACTGAGTATAATCTAAAGCTTCAGAGTCACTGACCCTCTCTGGACGATAACATCTACGCCTGGCAGAATGACCATGGTTACGTCTCTCTCCATTTGAAGAGCTGGCATGTAATGCTGATTTTTTAGAGAATGACACATCTAAGTCGAGAGGCTTTCCCCCCTTAAGGCTTCGATGCTCTAAGCCAGCCTTGAAGATAGCGCCAGATAATTGACCTTCGTCACTTCTATTAGGATCATGTAAGTTCTCAAATTCATCTATCATACAGCTATAGATTATCTGTAGTTAAAAAAAAGGTATTCATCAGGGATTATCCCAATGCTAAAAGGTCTAATTTATAAATAAGTAATAAAAAGAACTGCCTTTATCTAGATTTTGTATTAATACAATAAAGGGTATTTAAATTCAATTCCATGACCCTATTAAAGTTTATAAACAGTTACCGATTCTAGAAGATGCTAGCAACTACACCAAATCAGAGATTTATATCAACAACAACGAGGCAAGAAATTGCCTCCACAGGGCGTCCAACCTGCTATTTCTGCTTTAGGCCATTTTCCCATTGCCTGTGCCAAGACATTACCCCTTTTAAAGCACATACAAATATATTGATCTTACAGCATCCAAATGAGAGGGGTAAATATTACTCAACAGCAAGACTACTCTTGAAATCTGTTACTAATTCAAAACTTCTTAATGGCGTAGAATTCGATCAGTCAAAGATTATAAATGCAATTTCAAATAGCAATCCTTATATACTTTACCCAGATATAACAGCTACGAGCTGTGAAGAGATCTATCTAAATCAAGATTCAACTGTCATTGTACTTGACGGAACCTGGATCGAAGCGAGAAAAATTTTGAAAAGAAATCCAATTTTAAGTAATATTCCGAAACTTACTTTTAACTCTACAATTAAATCTAATTATTTAATTAGGAAACAACCAAAAGAAAACTATCTAAGTACCATAGAATCAGTAGGTCATCTTTTAAAACTGAATGCGAAATCAAGCGGGCAATGTAGCAAGATATCTCTATATGACACCCTCTTTGATACATTCAATCAACTAAATCAACGCCAAGTGGCGTATTTTCCTAGGATGCGTCGGTAAAGCTCCGCTAAGAGCTGTTGCCAAAAGGTACTTCTGTGCTAAAACAATTTAAGTAAAAATTATAAAAGGGGTCTTATGAGTGGCAATTTAATAAAAGATGCTTTACCAAATATGCGTGGCCAAGAAGGTAAGGTTTGGATTATCCCTGTTTCGATATTACTCCTTTTAGTATTTTTTAATTCATACGTTATTGTTGAAGCCGGACATATCGGTGTGATTAAAACCTTAGGTGCAATTAGACAGTTAGCATTACCAGAAGGATTCCATCTAAAAAAACCGTTCATGGATGTGGTTGAGCAGATGGACTTAAGACTTACCAGTGCTCAAGTAGTTGCTGCCTCTGCATCAAGAGATCTGCAGACAGTACAAACTCAGGTAACGGTCCAATTTTCTCTAAACGGGGATTTCGCACCATTGACTTTCCAGAAAGTTGGTCAACGTAGCGTGGTTGCCAATACAGTTGTTGGTCCAGCAATTCAGGAATCGGTAAAAGCGATCACTGCTCAATATACAGCTGAGCAGCTTGTAACTCAGAGAGCCGAAGTAAAATTAAAGATTCAAGAAGCTATTGAGGACTTTATTGATGTAACTCTCAAGGAAAAAGGATTAGGTCTGGCTCTCCTTATTGCAAACGTTGCCATTACTGATTTTCAGTTTAGTGATGAATTTAACCGAGCTATTGAACTGAAAGTAAAAGCAGAGCAGGAAGCTCTTCAAGCAAAGAACGAAAAAATCAGACGGATTACCCAAGCTGAAGCTGCAAATGCAGAGAAGAAACTAGGAGCTGAGGCTGAGGCATTTCAGATTGAAGCAGGATCTAAAGCAAGAGCAGATGCCATTACTCGTGAGGCAGCAGCTCTTAAAAACAACCCACAACTTATTCAACTTAGAACTGTTGAAAAATGGGATGGCGTATTACCAAGAGTTAATGGTGGTAATACTGTGCCAATATTGAATCTAGAAGGTGTGCTCTCTGGCAAATAGTATACTGAATCAGTGTAAGGAATAAGCCGTGAGCGAATCTGCGCCTTGGAAAAAATGTAGTAGCTGTAAAAAAGACATCCTTTATGGTGGCAAGTACTACCTCTGCTCTGTAAGTACCTGCAAACATCCTAGAACTGGTGTCACTTTCTGCTCAGTAGAGTGCTGGGATGCTCATCTAGGGTATGCAAATCATAGACAGGCCTGGGCTGAGGAAAACAAAGCCCCTAATAACCCAGGTGGTGTGAGTTCTAATCCAAATCTTCAGTCACCGAGTTCGACAGGAGATCGACAGCCATTTCGCCAGCCAGATCGACAGCCAGTTCGCAAAATTGTTGAAGCACCTAAATCACAATCTCTCCCGACTATCTTGACCACAAATATTGAAACAGACACCTTAGTAGTTGTGTCAAAGGTCAAAAAACTTATCTTAGATAAGTCACATATGAGCACTAGCCAGTGCTTTATCGATGCGCTTACCAAAAAGATAGTTAAAGAGTGTATAACTGGAATTGAAAAGGCCAAAGAAAGCGGCCGAAAAACAGTTATGGGGAGGGATATCCTCTTCTAAGAGGAACGTTGAAGCTCACTCATCCAATCCTTAATCTCTTCATCGTTTAGTCTTGTAAGCTCACTAATAACTGCGATTCCTGCGGCTCCAGTTGAAAAAATATCTTTGGTATGACTTCTACAAATACCCCCTATTGCAAACACAGGAACGGTAGACAGCTTGGCCATCGACTCTAATTTTGCAAGCCCCGCTGGAGGATACTTGAGAACTTTCGTCTCGGTGCTAAAAACGGGACCAAAGCCAACATAGTCAGGATTAAACTTGATTGCTCTTTCGTACTCAGCCTCATTGTGGGTAGAAATTCCTAACTTAATATTTCGCTCTAAAATCTCAGTTGATAAATATTTATCCAGATCCTCTTGTCCTAGATGTACTCCCCAAGCACCAAGCTTTAAGGCTACCTCTAATGAGTCATTAATTATAATCTTACTTGTACTTTGTGGTAGCTGTTGTAATAGCTCAGCAAGGTCATTATCTAACGGATCCTTATTTCTGTACTGAACATACGGAATATTAAGCCCTACATATCGCAACAACTCTTTTTGTGTGCTGGCAATAGCGTAAAGTGCTAACATTCTGATTATCTTTTAAATAAACATGAACATGACAGTAAGCAATTCAGCAACATCATCTTCAACATCATCTTCAACATCATCATCTTCCCTTGCATTAGCGCTTAAGACACCCTTTACTCTTTTAGGTGCTTTTAGTGAGGTAGTAACCACTCCAATGATGTTACTCTATCTTATCCCTCCATACATCATCGGTGGAGCTACGGCCTACTTTGTATTCTTTCAAGTAAGTGATTATACCTACCTAACCCTATCAACCTGGCTCATTCCAGGACTTGAATCATGGCCAAGCTGGATCACATTCATTATTGTGCATGGAATATCACTCTTTGTGAAGATACTAGCCTGGCTTGTATCCGGAATAATCTCCGCACTGGCTGGCATATTTGCACTCTCTGTCCTGGCTGGATATTTCGTTGAATGTTTTATCGAGCTAGCTCTTAAGAGACACGATTTACCAAGAGAGATCTCCCCTAGTTTTATTGGCAGCATGATCCGGGGGCTTAAGGATGAAGCAAAAAAACTGATCCTCCTGTGTCTGCTCGGAATCATTATTTTTATCTCCTCATTTATTCCTATTCTTGCTCCAGTAGCACTATTGCTTGGTATTTTACTAGTTGGTTTTGAATTATTTGATATCCCACTTATGTTAAGTGGGCTTACGTTTGGAAAACGTCTAAAGCTAATCCTTCGCCGTTTTATTGAGGTCATGGCCTTAGGGGGGATTTTTGCTTTAGTTGCAGTTATTCCAACTTTACCTATATTGCTTTTACCGCTTGGCTATCTTGCTGCGATAAGAAATATGAAATACTGGCAAAACTTAACTATCCCTACTCCTACCCCTACTCCTCAAAGTCATCTTCATTAAGCGGAACCTCAATCCATTCTCTTTCATATTTTTTAAAGGATTGCTCGTATTCGTTTAACTCTTTTGTGCTAGCAGCAACAGCTGTTGAATGCTTTCCGGCAATATTGTGTCGCTCGAAAGGATCTTTCTCTAAGTCAAAATAAAAGTCTTTTTTAGCTTTTGATGAGAGGATTAATTTTTTCCTAGTTTTAATACTAGATTTCATCTCTACAATACTGCCTGCTTTCTGCGTTTTCCAAAGGTGTGAATAAATTAACCTATCTTGGGGACTCGTATTACTAACCTTTAAAAGTGGAAGTAAGCTATGTCCAGTGACTTCATGCTTTAATTTAAGACCTGCTAACTCAACCAAAGTTGGAAGGGCATCGATACTTCCAACATAATCCTCTCTTAAGCCGGATTTAAGTTGTCCATCTGGATAATAAACTATAAATGGTACATTAGTAACTTCATTATAAAGTGTTTTTCCGTGTCCACCTGCTCCATGCTCTCCAAACTCTTCGCCATGATCCGAGGTAATTAAAATTATAGTATTTTTATCCCAACCGAGAGCCTGGTAGATCTCTTTCACTTTTTCGTCAGTAAAACTTACTTCACTCTGATAAGCATATTTTAATCTCTCCATTCCATGCTTGTCTCCTCCCTTAAACCATTTTTCATGCTCTATATACGGGTGGTGTGGATCCATATACTGAATATAGAGGAAATATCGCTCAGACTTTTTTATCCCAGAAGCCCAATCTAAGATCGTCTTATTTATGTTATCACCACCTACATTTTGAAACGTGGCAAACTTATCAAACCCTTGAGCAAAACCGGAATCCTCCCTAATGTTGCCGTTATCAACGGCAGCAAAGGTTGCAAAACCGTTCTCCTTCATTATCTCTGCAATTGTGGTAACTTCTTTAGGGATTGCATTTAACTTTGTTGAAGGGTCTCGGCCATGAAGCTTTCTAGTTGAGCGACGGCCCATAAGAATGCCATGCTCTAAAGGATAGAGCCCTGTTAAGATAGAAGCAGTTGCTGGGGCTGTCCAAGAGGATGTTGAAAAGGCATTTTTAAAAACAACGCCCTGCTTGCCTAGCTCAGTCATAAATGGAGCTAAATCACTATGCTCCCCATAGACAGGCAACATATCAGAACGAAGTGTATCAATTACTAAAAGGATAACATTAGGTTTAGAATCTTTCTTAGTGCATCCTGAAAGAGAGAATCCAACACAAAATAGTACAAGGGAGAATAATAGGATCTTTCCTACTTTTATTTTGCTTAACACTAGCCTGCCCTTAAAAATATAATTGAGGAAGGCAGTCTATCAAGTGCCCGTTTCAGGCACAATATGGTGAGATCCTTTTAATCCGAGAGCTATTTAAGTATTACCTAAGAACCAATTATCCATGGTCCTGTACATCATCACCATCATGGGTAGTGCGAACATGATTAAAGTAAGCTTTTAACCGTCTCTTTAATATAGAGCGGGCACGATGAAGGCGGGATTTAACAGCTGGCATAGTTAACCCTAAGATCTTACTGACCTCAACATTAGTAAATCCATCAATATCACGAAGGATAAAAACTCCTCGATATTCATCAGGAAGATTCTTTACATTTTTCTCTAAGATAGTTTTGATCTGATTTCGGTAAGTAACATCAATCGCATTTTCAGTAGTACTCTCGTCACTGGCCCAAGCATCTTTGATCGCTGGATTAACATCTTCAATAAAAATGGTTCTAGAGCGACGCTTCTTTCTTAGCTTCATGAAGCAGGTGTTAACCGTAACTCTATAGATCCAACTTGAGAAAGCGGATTTACCTTCAAACCTATCTACCTTTCTAAAAACGGTAGTAAAAACATCCTGCAATACCTCTTCAGCATCTTCTCGATTTTTTGTAAATCGCAAGGCTAGATTAAATACCTTGTGGCTATACCGAGTTAAAAGTTCTTCAAAGCTAAGTTCATTGCCAGTTAAAAACTGCTCAACTAACTCCACATCCGTCTTTTCACGAGTCTTTGCGCCCTGCTCCATACTACAACCTCCTACAAAACTTCTGCCAAGAAGTAGGTCAATTCGCTGCATCTAGTTGTGACTTCGAAGCATCAAACCCAATAGCCTACATAGCTCTTCTATAGCTAAAACCTTGCCAAGACCTTTGGGCGAAAGGATTCAAGAAAATATCTAATTGTGTCGGTTCTTTGACGCCTATTGAGGGCTAAGCGTCAAATATAACGTTGTCGACTGATCAGACGATCGGGTGTCTATTCTTCGAACAAGTACCATAAATGGCTCTTTTGCACTTATGCTCTTAATCTTCTCATTAAAATCAACCGTATTGGCTATGCTTTGTAAGCCAGCACCCCTTAACTGGATCCCCTCAAGGATATCTCCCCTTAAAAACCCTGCCTTCTCAGCTAATGAGCCGGGTTTAACAGCATTAACTAGTACGTCCCCTGCTCCTTCAGGAATCTTAAGTACTGCCGCTAAATCCTCGGTTAGATCTTTTAATATTAGACCAAGATTATCGAATTTTTCTTCAACATCTACCGGTAATTTGCCTGGATCACCTTTGTCCTCAAGTTGCTCAATCGTAGCATTACTAGTTACAGTTTTACGCTCTCTAATTAATTCAAGTTTAACGGATTGGCCAACTTTTGTATTTGCAACAAGTAACGGCAAATCATCATTTTCTTTAACTGGTTTTCCATTGTATGAAACAATAACATCACCAACCTTGAAATCTGATTTAGATGCTGGGCTCCCTGGTAGAACATGTGAAACAAGCGCACCATAAGGAGTTTTAAGATCCAACACCTTAGCGACATCGGGAGTGACAGGTTGAATAATGACTCCCAACCATCCTCGGGTTACTTTACCGACATCTTTTAATTGTCTAATAACACCTTTAGCT
>Ga0163149_10003521_pt1 | contig 17766 bp, 14 predicted proteins | sample OliLakLV19MP5G1_FD_148604 | JGI IMG/M metagenome (GOLD analysis project Ga0163149, IMG submission 148604) | Freshwater microbial mat bacterial communities from Lake Vanda, McMurdo Dry Valleys, Antarctica - Oligotrophic Lake LV.19.MP5.G1 | ecosystem: Environmental > Aquatic > Freshwater > Lake >...
CATATGTTGCTTGATATATCGATCAAGCATGCTATTCATATCGTTCGGTTTCGTTGATGTCATTGTCAGGTCCTTTCTAGTTGAGCGGTTTGGCTCTGACCTTTGACACAAAATATTTTACAGACTCATTGATATCAAACAATTGATCATCAACATCGATCATCATTGATCAGCAAGCATTCGTTTTCAAACGACGCTGATATATTTATCTACAAACATCGATCGTTCTCAATGAGACTGATCGATCCGACTACTTGTCGTCAGCAATCTCGCCCTGCACTTCTTCTACTTCAACAGCGTCTTCTTTGCGCTCGGTGATCGCCTTCATAGGCTGTTCACGAGCCTCAATCAACTTCGGAGTAGGTTTTTGCGCTTCAAGAACTTTCATCTTCAATGCGAGCAATTCAGAATCGAGATCGGTCGTCGCGTCGAGTTCTTTGATTTTATCTTCGAGAGCTTTGTCGCCACCACTGCGAACATCGGCAATTGCTTCGTTGCGCAATTCAGTGGCACGAATTTTCTCTTCAATTTTGTCGAGGCTGGCTGAACCGCTCGAACTGCCACCGATAACTTCGTTGGCTTTCGCGGTCGCCTGACTGGCTTGCGCGCGTGTGATCAAACCTTTCTTCTTGGTTTGGAAATCGCGAACTTTAGCATCGTGCTCGTTATTCTTCTCGCGAAGCGCCGCGGTACTGGATTTCTGTGATTCCAATTGTGCTTTCAAATGCGTAACGTCGGCTTCAATGTCCTGGCGTTTTTGCAAACACTGCTTGGCGAGCTGATCGTCGCCTTTGGTGATGGCTAGTTCTGCTCTCTTCTGCCAGGTGGCGACTTCCTCGGCGTCTTTCTTAATCTTTGCTTCCATGCCTTTCTCGGCTGTCAGCGCGGCTATCAGCGCTTCCTTGAGCTGCTTCTGCGTGCCTTCCAGTTCCATCTGAGCTTGTTCAGCCAAGATTTCAGGTGTTTCAACCTTACTGATGCCCTGATTGAGCATCCCTTTGATCACGTTCATTATTCGTCCAAACATCGCAGAATGCTCCTGTCCGTCTAATCCTGGCGCCTTGAGATCCCTAATTATAAGTCGCTAAATCGCCGGTAACTTTTATGCATGATATCAGGCTTTAAGTGCCTATTTTAGTTCTTACCCGCCAATGCCTTCAGGGCATCGTCAAAGTCCAGACCAGTGCTCTGACAATGCTTGAGGACGGTTATGGCGCTGTCCTGCTTTATCTGACCAAGTTGAATCAGGCGTTGCGCGTTTTTCGCTGCCATCAAAATTTCATTGTTTATTCGACCCAGCAAAACCAAAATCCTGCCAAGGTCGCCGCCATTCAGGTTCTGGAAATCTCTGGCGTTGTTTAAATCTTCCTCGCTCAGGATTTCAGCCAGGTTGAGTAGCTTAAGAACCGCCCAGTGAAAGGATTTAAACACTTGTGGGTTGGATATGGTGCCAACTGCCAGCGTTGACGCACCGAGCTTCTCGGAGGCGGTGGCCGGGCTTACCGGAAGAATTGGAAAGGAACCAGAGGACGTTTCATCGAAAGGTGCACCCCGCAAACTCTCCCAGGGCAAAACGTGGAAACTGTCGGCTGCGCCTTCATCCTGACCGCGAAATCTACCGTCCAACAAATCGATCTTGAGTTTGTAAGCGTTTTCATACCGATCTGATGGTTTCTTCGCTAGAGCTTTGAAGATCAGCTGTTCAAGCCACTTTGGGATATTGGCGTCCGGCATGACCTTCTTGAATGGCGGCGGCATCTCGTGAACTTGCATGTGCATGATGCGCAAAGCACTGCCGGCGCGGAATGCGCGCACTCCGGTGAGCGCCTCGTACATGACGCAGCCCAGCGCGTACAGATCGGTGCGAACGTCGATCTCGGCACCCTCACACTGTTCTGGGCTCATGTAGCAGGGGCTGCCGATGAATTCGCCAAGAACGGTGAGCTCCTGAGTGCCGCCGGCATCACTGATTAGCTTCGCTACGCCGAAGTCGACGAGTTTGACATTGTCTCGTCCGCGGCTTGTGGGGACGAACATGATGTTGCTCGGTTTAATATCGCGATGAACAATTCCCTGGTCATGGGCATAGGATAAGGCTCCCATGATCTGCGAAAAGGTGGTGATGAAACGAGCGAGAGTCAAAGGTCCTGATTTCATCAGGAGATCGGCAAGACTTTCACCTTGAAGATACTCCATAACCATGTAAGGAAGATTGTCCGTGGACATCGCAAAGTCCGTTACACGGACGATATGCGGGTGCTGCAAAGAAAGTGAATTGCGGGCCTCGCGAACAAATCGACGGCGCGCCCCGGCGTCCGATAAACTTGCTGTATTGAGAACTTTAAGCGCCACTGTCTGTTTCGTTTCGTTGTCAAAAACTCGGTACACGCTGCCCATTCCGCCCACGCCAAGGAGTGCTTCCACCTGATAACGGTCGGCAAAAAGCTCGCCCAACTTGAGGACTGAAGGCAATTCCAGGTCCAACAGTTCCTCGGGCAGGTATATATCTTCGGGTTCTAACGGTTCACGCGGCATCCTGGAATCCACAGTAGCGCCAATTCTGTATACTCAATTATTTGTCGGCCGCTCCTGAATCGGCATCTCCACTTTTGTAATTTGATTAAGTTGACAGCTGCCTGATTTTCTTTCGACCGATTCTTGCTGATTCAGTCCAACTGTATAAATAATCTCTACCATAGATCGCGACGAATCCCACCCATGGCTAAATGCACCTTTGTCACTTACTCTGATCTTCCCGACCTGGATCCCGATGACAGGCTAGTCTTCGACATTCTTAAAAACCGCGGAATCGATTGCCAAAGTGCAATCTGGGATGACCCGAACGTTGATTGGTCCAAGGCCGGCGTTACGGTTTTGCGGACGACCTGGGATTACCACAAAAAATACCAGCAGTTTTTGGATTGGGTCGATCGAGTGTCGAAGGTGACGACGCTGTGCAATCGACCAGAGTACATTCGCTGGAATGCTTGCAAAATTTATTTGCGCGATCTTTCCGAAGCGGGCATAGCGATTGTACCTACAGACTGGATCATGCGCGACGAAAAGGTTGATGTCAAAAAACGACTGATTGAAATTTTGAAAGAAAACAACGGCAAAGTTGTTTTAAAACCGTCGGTCGGCCTGGCGACTAGCGGTGTGCTTGTCGTCGACCGCGACAATTTTGATGCGGGTGTCGATCATGCGAAGAAACTTTTAAAAGAGTACGACCTGATGGTGCAGCCGTTTATGTCATCGGTTGAAACCAAAGGCGAAAAAGCGCTCGTTTTTATAAATGGAAGATTCTGTCATGCCGCTCAGAAAGCCGCGTTCCAAACGCTGGCAGTGGCAGGGCAGGCCGGTGAGAAACCGATCGACGTGACCATGGACGAAGTTGAACTCGCCGAAAATACCATGTCGATCGTCAGTGAAATTGTTCGCAAGCACGAGAATAGAAGCACCGGTATCGAAGATGATACCTTTCTGCCACCACCACTTTATGCCCGCGTTGATATCGTTCGTGATCAAACTAATCGACCGGTGGTCATTGAATTGGAATTAGTTGAACCGTCTCTGTTCATGGACTTCTATCCGCTTGATGCAGATCTCTTTGCGGATTCGATTGAGTTCATAATTAAACGAATGGAGCGGCTGGCACAGGCTCGTGTAATTGAAGTGGAAATTCCAGTCGAGAACAAAACCGATTCATAATCAAGATCGTCAACGCGAGATTATGTGTGCCTTTTGGGATTGGTACTTTGAAGCCGCAATTTGCTCACTTTGGGCGTCTTTCTTTCGCCCTAATAAAGTAAAAATTAGAGAACGCTGCAAGTGATACATATGGAAGATATTCGGATCGTTGCTTTGTAGATAATATTCTGTGCTTTCGTCGCTATGTTTCAGCGCTTCTAAATTATTGTTTTCAATCAAATCCATTGCTGCTAATCCGGTTAACGCCATGGCAACTTCTCCTTTTTCAACACCGGTCAGTTGGTATTTACGCATGATTTCAATTCCTTTTTCATAATTTTTTCTAGCCGCTTTCGGCTGGCCACTTTCTCGCAGACAATTCGCGAAGCGTAACAACACGACTCCCAGGACTCTTTCCTGATGAGTTCTCTCGGTTATAGGGATGCTCTTGCGATAAAGAAATGCAGCCTCTTTCCACTTGCCTTTAGTTGCATAATAGTTTGCAATTGCGTAACTCCGAGTGGCTATTTCAGCAGGAGAACGAGGAATCGTTTCCGCGACTCTAAGAGCTCTTTTGCAATACATTTCGGATTTATCCCTATCGCTTTTAGAGTACAAAATTGTTAGATGGTCGTTGGCGATCAACATGTTAGAAGGCATTTTTTGCCGCTCGGCAAGCTGTAGTGCGGAGTGGAAATATTTGCTTGCCTGCTCGGATTGTCCGGCGTCCGACGCCGTTGTTCCAATAGTTATATAGGCTCTGAAAAGTTCCGGGTAATCCATGCCATGCCGTTTTTCTAGCATGGTGGCAGATTCGCACATATGCTTCAGTGCGCCGTTAAAATCTTTCCGCGCTTTTAATGCGTAAGCGTGTTCCATTCTTTTGAAATATTTAGACGATCTCGGGGAAAAATGAATCGTTGGAAAGTCGTTGTACAAACGTTCTTTCGTTGCTTTCGAAATCTTTTCGCACTTTTCGATCCCCAAATATTCGAGTGAACGAATCGCCGCAATTTTTCGAATCGCAGCTTCATCGAGGCTTGTTTTATCGACTGTCACATTTACGAGCGGCATTTTCGCAAGCGCGCCTGAAACGGCTGAAGTGACCAGCGTTGATGTCAGATCAAGCTCTCGCAAATTGGGCATACCGGCGAGATGCGTTATACCTGAATCAGTAATGTTTGTTGCAGATAAGGTGAGCACCAAAAGATTTTTCAGTGGTCTGACGTGAAGCAACGATTGGTCGTTGATGGGAGTATTTTTCAATTCCAGCGTCACCAGTTTAGTCAGGTTTTCTAAACCTTCAAGCGTTCTTACATTGGTGCGACTGAGTCTAAGCGATCGAAGTTTGGGCAGGGTAGCGAGTTCTTTTAGTGCTTTATCGGAGACGGCAGATTCGGAAAGGTTGAGGGCTGTTATCGAGCTGCGATTGGTTAACTTTTTGAGGCTCTCATCCGTGGCCATGAAGCTAATCCGAACGTCTTCCGTGTCCTGCGTCTTACGGTCGAGCATCTGGGTTGGCTTCATGGACTTGAAGATTGGGGCGGGCTGAGAAGGTAGGAAGAGACACCGGCAACGACGATGGTCAGGGCTGCCACTGCGGAAAGTGCCAAAGGTTTCAATCGCTTTTTTTGTTCCGAGGTGCTCAATCTGTTGTCGAACGCGGTAGCATTGCCTGATTGCAGTGCGTTCCAATCGTCAATCACAGCCGCGATAGATTGGTAGCGTTCGGCTCGATCCTTTTTAAGGCACTTATCGATTACGTGTCCGATGCTGGATGCCAGTTCCGGAGCCGTCTCGCTTAATGGAATTGGTGTCTCGTGAATATGTTTGTTCAATATCTCCAGAGCGGTCTCACCGGTGAAGGGTGGTTGACCCGTGAAAGTCTCATACAGCACGCAACCGAGAGAATAGATTTCTGACCTGGCGTCAAAAGTGTTTCCTTCTACCTGATCGGGGCTCATATATGCCGGGGTCCCAACAATTGTCCGACCCTGCACTTCTATGCCGGAACGGTCCTGGATTGTGCTTTTCGACAAACCGAAATCGATCAGCTTGGTTATTGGAACATCTGCCTTATCAAAATTCACCAGGATATTTGACGGTTTTAAATCTCGGTGAAAAATTTTGTGAGTGTGCAAATGCTGGAGTGAAGAACAGAGTTGAAGAAAGATCTCGAGTCCGGCGGACTCAGAAAGTTTGCCGTTTTGCTCGATCAGATCCTCAAGAGAGCGACCTTCGAAATACTCCATCACCATAAATGGTCGCCCAGATTTGGACGTTCCGAAGTCTAGAGTTTTGACAATATTATCGTGGCTTAGTCGACTGGCGATCCGTGCTTCTTGCTGGAAGGAAACGGCCGTCTCGTCAGTCGTCATATGCAAACATTTCACAGCAACTATTTTACTGAGATGTACATCGCGACACAGATAAACCGCGCCAAGAGCGCCTTGACCAAGTTTTTTTATTGGTTTATATCGGTCGACTGGAAACAAAGAATCGTCGAGATCAATCGACGATTGCAAACTATCGCTACCTGAATTATCAACTTTCCGGTTGGGCTCTTTGTTATTTCGAGTGTCGTTTTCGTTGCTCGGCACGGACACCTTCGATCGGGAGGATGCACGGAGTTCCGTTCATCCTCGTTATGAAACGGGAATTCAAACTATGCCGCTATTATCTCAAAAATACCGAAATGCGGATACTATCTGCAGATTCGCAATTGGCAGATGATCGTTGCTCAAATTGATTGTTCATTCAGTTCTTGAGTGTAGGTTCTGGCATGAGCCTGTTGCATTCAACACATGAGCGTGAATAATCTGGCGCTCTTAATTTTAAGTTCTTGATCGCAATTTATATCTTGATCGAATATTGATACCAGATCATGATTGCTTATCTGAGCATTCCCAAGACTTTAGGTGCTTTGTATGGATTTCCAAAATAGTCAGTCAGCATCTCGCTACCGTCAGCCATTCTCTTGTTGAAGATCTGCGGTTGTTGACCGATACCCAATGGACCAAATGGACGCATGCCGGCCTTCTCTTCAGTCCGAGCGCCTGGGGTAGCGAGCAACCACATGTTGCGCGATGGAACCCACACCCAATCGCGTTGGCGGGTGTATGCGTAACCGCGGCGAGGATTGGCCACTAGCTCTGGTGAGAAATAACGAGATCTGTCTGTGCCATGTGCCAATGCGGCAGTGTATCCGTCGTGACCGAAACGATGTTTGCGTACACGAGGAGCTGCTCTTCGGACGTCGCTCGTACGTTCCGTCACATACGCGGAGCCTTCTTGAGGGCATGAGAATATAGGTAAAACACTGAGTATCGCGACTGCGAAAGTTGGAAATGCTTTGTTTAACACGGTCGACCTGCCTATTTGATTTACCAAGGGTCCGGTGACAAAATTTTTGTCTGGTTCTGCATATCCGTTAGATTTACGAGAACCCCATGGAAGCTGCTTAGCACTCATCGTGGCAACCGAAGCTATAGTTACTTTTTTAGTGCATAAAACTCTACATCCGGCTTGAAGACGGCATCTCGAGATTCTTGCTACGCAAGGTTTTTAACGTGCAGGAAGGATTGTTGAAACAGTTGGATGGTTTGGTGTCGATGCGGAGTCGCCCATCGGCAGCCATTGAACGCCGGATTTGTGTACCACCAGTCTGGACAACAAACTGCTTTGTTGTGATGCGTTCGGATAATCCTGCCGCCAATGTGCACCACGTGATTCGCGGCGCAGGAGAGCTGATTGCGCGATCAACATGCCGACAATATACAATGAATGAGACTCATTTTTTTCAATATCAGAACTATTGAAAGACGGAACCGAGGTGTTGGAATTGAGCTCAGCGTCCCGTTCTTGCAGTGGTATCGCCGATGACACCGTGCGTGCGTTTGAAAGTTGACTCACAGGTGCGTTTTTTTGATGAATTGTGGACAATCCGCCTCTGACCAGGTCATCAAGACCCTGCTCGGTACGAACCAAACCGACTTTGCCGAGCATGCGTTTTCGAAAAATTTCCCGGTCAAAATCAGCCGGTGCGAAAGCCGGATCGACAAGTTTCATTAACCCATGACCTGGACCAGTATGAGTGCCGCTTAAGCGATCTAAGCAAAGGCTGGAGTTATCGGCGGTATCAACAGTCGATAGCAATTCAGCGAGGTTGAGCGCCATAACGCCGCCCTCTAAAAGGGAATTACTAGCCAGACGATTCGCCCCATGGAGACCGGTGCTTGCGCATTCTCCAATCGCGAACAAATTTTGCACCGTAGTGCGGCCGAATTCATCCGCTAGCACACCACCCATAAAGTAGTGCGCCGCCGGTGATACCGGAACAAATTCCTTTACAGGATCGATTCCAAAGGTTCGCACCTTTTCGACGATAGTGGGAAAGCGTTCCATCAGTGTCGTTTCGCCCAGCCTTCGCATGTCGAGCCACACCGATTCGGTATCGTCCGCTTTCATACAAAGATGAATCGCTCGCGAAACTATATCGCGCGTGGCGAGTTCGCCGGCGGAGTGATACAAGTGGGCAAAACGATCGCCGTTCTTATCGAGAAGCACAGCTCCAGCGCCGCGAGCGGCTTCTGTAATCAAGAACGCCGGGGCTCCAGGCAAATGGAGCGCCGTCGGATGAAACTGAACGAACTCCATATCGGCAAGATGAGCTCCCGCTCGGTATGCTGCCGCGATACCATCGCCGGTGGCAGTAGTTGGATTGGTGGTGCGGGCGTAGACCTGTCCCAGCCCACCGGTCGCCAGCACAACGGCGCGTCCTCTGATGGTGATTTCTCGAGCACTGGCTCTCTCTTCAGGCTTCAAGGACTGATTGGAATCTGCACGAAGGTTCGCCTGTGCACCCTCGGACTTTGCACCATTTTCGGTATCAACACCGCCCATGATGGCAATTATGCCGAGTGCACGCGGCACTGAATTGCGAAATGCAGAAACATGAGAATCTTCAGTCAGGATTTCTTTGAGAAAATAGTTTTCGATGATCTCAATATTCGGATTGCGTCTAGCGGTGATAATGAGGGCATCCACTATCGCGCGGCCAGTGGCGTCGGCGCAGTGCAATACGCGAGCCATCCGGTGCCCGCCTTCCCGTGCGAGAGATGACGGGTCAAATGCAACACCGTGTCTGGCCATGCGGTGCACAAGTTTTGCACCGTCGGCGGTGATACGTGATGCCACCACAGGGTCGGTCAGCCCATCGCCGGCCGCTAAAGTATCGGCAAGATGCTGTTCTTTCGAGTCAGCTTCATTCATTCCGGTAACGGCAGCCAGACCGCCCTGGGCCCATGCCGTGTTGGACTGGTCCACACGACCTTTTGTGACTAGTTTAACTTTGCATCCGGACTCAGCTAGCTCTATCGAGAGCAGCAAACCGGCGATACCAGATCCGATAACAATCACCGGTTCATTGTTGAACCGATTATTTCTGTTAGTCATAACCGCCCACCTCCCTTGAGGTTTCTTGCATAAAAACTTTGTTGACGACTTGAATAAGGAGAGCGTTGTGGTTTAAAAAATGCTGATCATCCGATCGATGGACAGTTTCGCTTTTGCTCTAATGTCATCAGATACGGTGACATGGAACACATCTTCTTTGAGCGAATTGTGCAGTTTCTCAAGAGTGATCATCTTCATAAACTGGCAGCTCATCTCAGTGTCGATGGGATAAAAAGTCTTCTCAGGATTTTCTTTTTTCAGTCTGTGAAGAATTCCGATCTCAGTTGCCACAACGAATTCAGATGCTTGTGATTCTGAGGCTCGGCGAATCATTCCTTCGGTGGATGTAACTTTGAGATTGTCGGTGGTGCCCTGTGAGCGCACCACTCTATCCAGATATGGAGTCAGGCAGCCGCATTCCGGGTGAATCAGCAGTTCTGCTTTTGGATGTTCTTCAGTCATCTGATCGATTTTTGAAGGAGGAATTGCAGCGTGGACATGGCATTCGCCCATCCAGATATGCATGTTGGTTCGACCCGTCATCTTCTTGCACCACGAGCCTAAGAACTGGTCAGGAAGAAACAGAATCTCTTTGTCTTCAGGAATAGATTGCACTATCTTTAGTGCGTTGCCTGACGTGCAGCAGTAATCAGATTCTGCTTTAATTTCTGCAGTAGTGTTGACGTAAGAAACAACGACTGCATCAGGATGCTCTTGTTTCCAGGCTCTTAGCTGATGGATATCAATCGAAGCAGCCAATGAACATCCAGCTTCGAGATCCGGAATCAAAACACGTTTGTCCGGACAAAGAATCGCCGCGGTTTCAGCCATGAAATGGACGCCGCAAAAAACAATAATTTCCGCTTCGGTCTTAGCCGCTTGTTGCGACAATCCAAGGGAGTCTCCGACGAAGTCGGCGATGTCTTGAATTTCACCGATTTGATAATTGTGCGCAAGAATTACCGCATTGCGTTTTTTCGCCATCTCTTTAATCTCGCGATTAAGTTGAGCGACGTGGGCATCTCTATTTTTGGTGATTTCTACAGTGGTCATCGTTGTTGTCCCTCCCCTGGAGCGTAACTACGGGTTACGATATCGGTTCTCCGAGGTAAACGTATTTTTGACGTTAACTGTAGTCTAGCACATCTTGGCAGCCATGGGCATTAAATGGCTCCTGTGGCGGCGTAAATTAACATCCGCTTAAGTATTGCCTAGCGGGGGTTTGTTTGGATCGGTCCTTAACGCATGTCCGATGAACGTTTAGCGACAGTTTAAGTGATTAGATAACTGACGTTAGGTACTGCGCGCAATAGGCATCCCGATACGCGCGTACCCGGCAGCACAATGGCACGCAATAGGCAGCGCAATACGCAGCGCAATACGCAGCGCAATACGCACGCTATAGACAGCGCAATGGGCAAGGAATAGACAGCGCATAGCTGCAATCTGCGGATGCGGCGCGCACGATGCCGTTAAGAAGCGAGGCGGTCTCGTTCTCAAATGGGAGGAATTTAGTTCCCTAGAAAATAAAGACCGGGCGATCTGGAAGTTTCTCGAAATCTTGCTCCGAGAATTCGTACAAACGTGCTGGACGGAACGACGTCTCCTGGCTGGTTTCGTCGAGCTGGCGCAAAATGCCAGCGCCCAAGAATTTCTTCCGGAAATTGCGATTGTCGATTTCGTGTCCGAGAATCGCTTCGTACACTATCTGTAGATCGCGCAGCGTAAACTTCGTCGGCAGTAACGAGAATGCAGCAGGCGTATATTCGATTTTATACTTCAATCGTTTTAAACCATACGCAATTATTGCTGCATGGTCAAACGCCAGAGCTGGTAACTCTTTCACCGGCCACCACGCGACACCTGAAGCATCGGAACTCGCTTTAATTTCCAGTTCTTCTTCTTGCAAAAGCGCGAGGTACGAAACGGTGACGACTCGTCCGCGCGGGTCGCGGCCCTTATCGCCGAAGGAATACAATTGTTCGAGATAAACATTAGATACGTTGGTCTCTTCGACAAGCTCACGCTGAGCCGCTGCGTCGAGTGTCTCGTCTTTTTCCGTGATGAAGCCGCCGGGCAAAGCCCATGAGGACTTGAACGGATCGTATTTGCGTTTGACGAGCAAAATCTCTAGCCCACCTTCGTGGACCGCAAATGCGAGGATATCAACAGTTACTCTTACGGACGGTGCTGCCATTCGTTGATGTCAAGCCTGGATGAACAGTGATGGTAAATGACAAAGTTTATAGCATAACGGCCGCTGCAACTATAATCTTTGATGCAATGGCTTGAACTGTTTGGCGGAATAGCCCATGCTCAACATGACGAGTTTGGTGTTTCAAGGAGGTCACGATGCGCAACGACGATGAGCACGGGAAGGTGCACGATTCGATCACGGCGCGGTTGTTCGTTCTGGTCGACGACGAGGACAGAACTCGGGCGAGAATTGAAACGCGTGACAAGGGCAACGCAGTGGTGACTCTGTTGGATATCGACGAGCGTCCCCGAATCGAACTCGGTGTCGGCAACGATGGCAAGGGATTAATTACGCTCTGGGATGCAAGTTCGCGACCGCGCGCATTCATGACCGTCGATCCGCGAACAGATGATTTTGTCTTTGCTGCGCTCGATGGATTAGGCGAAACTCGATTCACTCTGCAAGTGCGTGGTGATGGCAGCGCTGCACAACTCGGTCTTGGTGGCAAAGAACTTTCTGTTTTGCTCAGTCATGCAGAAGGGCGATCGGGACGGATTCTCACCTGCAGTCCCGATGGTGAAGTTCAATTTTGCACGGAACCGGTTGATCCACCCGCCGAAACCACCGAAGAATAATTGTGGTATCACACCAATTAAAATGTCGCTGCTCGATTTAACTTAAGAGCGCCGTCAGTCGCTCGATCGAATCGGCGTCAGCAATTTCCTTATCAGTTCGCCAGCGAAGTATTCGCGGAAAGCGCACAGCGACACCGGACTTGTGACGCGGCGACGCCTGAATTCCTTCGAACGCTATTTCGAAAACGAGTTCTGGTTTCACAGTTCTCACTGGACCGAATTTTTCCAAGGTATTTTTTCGAATGAATGCATCGACTTGTTTGATCTCCGCGTCAGTTAAACCAGAATATGCTTTCGCAACTGAAACGAGTTGATTGTCGCGCCATACACCGAACGTATAATCCGTGTATAAACTCGCTCGTTTGCCGCTTCCCTTTTGAGCTGCGATCAGCACTGCATCAACAGAGTACGGATCGATCTTCCACTTCCACCAGTCACCCTTTCGTCTGCCCACGCCATATTTGGAATCGGCGCGTTTCAACATCAACCCTTCGACTTTGAGTAAACGACTGTTTGTTCGAAGTTGCGCTAGATCGTTCCAATCAACGCCGCCAGCAAGATGCGAAACCTTGAGCACCGTATTTAGTTGCGCGCGGCAACTCGGTGATTCATCAAGTGCGCCTGGTGTCAGCAGTTGCAGCAGTTGCCGACGCCGCTCGGACAGCGGTTCTCCACGTAGGTCCTGTCCATTGAACTCCAGCATATCGAAGCCCATAAATATCACCGGCGCTTCATCCAGCAGTTTCTTCGATACGGTTTTTCGAGTAATTCGTTTTTGCAAATCTTGAAACGGAAGAACCTCGGCGTCTTTCCACGCCAGAATTTCGCCATCAAGTACGGTGCCATCAGGAAGGCAATCGGCTGCTTCGGTAACTTCCGGGAAGCGTTCTGTAATCAGCTCCTCGCCGCGTGACCAGATAAATGTTTGATCCTCGCGACGAATAACCTGCGCCCTGATACCATCCCATTTCCACTCGGCAAACCATTCGTGAGTTTCGCCCAGTTTCTCCGGCGGTGATTCAAGTGGATAAGAGAGGAAGAAGGGATATGGTTTGCTGGCAACCGTGTCGCCGGTGTCTTCATGAATTAGTGCGGAGAAAAACGAATCTGTTGGTTCCCACTCACCCATCAAGCGGTGCGCTACTGCTGCTTCTTCCAGACCGCTTGTTTCAGCGAGTGCTTTCACAACGATCTGATGGGAAACACCCAGGCGCAAGCCGCCAGTGATCATTTTATTGATTACGAATCGTTCTTGTTCCGAAGAATTCATCCAAGCTTCGACTAAATGTTTTTTCTGATTTTCAGGACTCTCTGTACGCAGAGGCAGCAAACGATTTTCTACCCAGTCGGCAAGTCCTTCCTGAATTGCGCCTGTACTTGGTGGCAACAGTAGCGAGAAAACTTCAGCGAGGTCGCCGACGGCGTCATAGCACTCTGAAAACATCCAGCCACTGATACCGGCAAGCTCCATCGTCCATTCCACCATGCGCGCTCGTGGAACGATTTGCCGTATTTTTCTGCCAGTAAGAAAATAAACTGCCCATGCCGCGTCCTTTGGTGGCACACTCTGGAAGTATTCGTGAATTAGCTTTTTCTTCTCGTTGGTTTTTGTGGTTTCATCGAGAGCGAAAAACAATTGCGCGAAGCGTTTCATTGCTGATCTTCCTTGAACAGGGGATCCGAGAACTCGTCATTGTTTTCGTCTTGATCCGTTCGGGATGCGTCAATAGGTTCGGACGATGAATCTGATTGGTCGGTTGAAATGTCTTCACCCGATTGCGTATCTTTTGATTGCTTATCGTTTAACGGAGCCGCTTCAATTTCGCCCGCTGCAGTTTCGCTATCAGCCTGGATCTGCGATTCGAGAACAGATTCTTCACTCTCGCCCTGGTATTGTGTTTCCATCACGTCCGAATCGATGCCGATTTCGCGAAGATATCGAACTAACACATCACTATAGCCATGAGTGACGAGAACTTTTTGTGCGCCAGTTTCTCTAATCGTTCGCAGCAAAGATGGCCAATCCGCGTGATCGGAAAGTACAAAACCGCGGTCGACCGCATAGCGACGGCGCATACCACGAATTCTCATCCACCCGGATGCGAACGCTGTCGACACCGTGCCGAATCGTTTCACCCACGCGCTGCCGAGAACCGCCGGTGGTGCAACGATTAATGCGCCAGCATAAGATTTAGTTGCCTTGATTAATGGAACGCGTTGTGTTTCCGGCAGAGAAATTCCGGAGGCGCGATAGATTTCGTTTAGTGCTTCAATTGCACCATGCGTGTAGATTGGTCCGATCGAACTGTCTATGCCCTTTAGCAGACGTTGCGCTTTTCCAAGCGAGTAGCCGAGGATCAAACTTGATTTGCCTTCTTCTGCATTTTTCCGCCACCATTTATTTACTTCTTCAAAAACTTCGCTGTCAGATTGCCACGTATAAATCGGCAATCCAAAAGTAGATTCAGTAATAAAGGTATCGCATTTGATTGGTTCGAACGGCGCGCATGTCGGATCGGCCTCGCGTTTGTAATCGCCGGATGCAACCCAAACCTGCCCGGCGCGCTCGACACGTACTTGTGCCGAACCGAGGATGTGTCCGGCGGGATGCAGCGAAACTTGAACGTCGCCCAGTTTAATCACTTCGCCATACTCTAAAGTGTCAGCGGAAAAATCTTCGCCCAATCGATACCGCAAAATACCTTCGCTTTGTTTTACACAGAAGTATTTGTTGCTGCCGAATCTGGCGTGATCGGAGTGCGCATGCGTGATTATCGCTGTGTCGACAGCGCGCCAGGGATCTATATAGAAATTACCAGCGGGGCAATAGAGTCCGTTTTCTGTGCTAACAATCATTCAGTAATAATAGCGAGAAATTGAGCAGTCTCGGCGAAACACTCTTTGATATTCGCACGTTCAACGAAAACATTTGGTGAACTGGGCGAGGAAAACAGGGAATCTTGCGGAGATCTGTCCGGGAACCGAATAACGGCGAACGACGGAGACTTCTTGAATCAAGTAGACCGTTCCAGATTAATGGATCAGTTCTCGCAAGTTTTCACTGCGTGGATCGAGACGGATTTTTTTCATAGCTTTCTTTTCGACCTGTCGCACACGTTCGCGACTGACGTTCAATTGCTGACTGCAATATTCCAGCGAGCGCTCTTCACCGTCTTTCAATCCAAAGCGAAGTTCCAAAACGACCTGCTCCTGAGGCTTAAGCCATGTGAGCGCTTCGCAAAGGTTTCGTTTCAAAATCGATTTCTCGGCCTTCTCTTCAGGTTTTGGAGCGGCACTATCTTCCAACAATGCGATGAAAGGCGTGTCTTCCTCATTGCCGAAACACTTGTCTAACGACAGCATAATGTTGTCAGCGTCCAAAACTTGCGAAACTTGCGATTCCGTCATCTGCGCTTCTACGGCTATCTCGGCGACTTCCGGACGACGTTCCAATTTGAAATAAAGTGTGGAAACTGCGCGACGGACTTTGAGTTTTCTCTCCTGCACGTGCACAGGGATGCGAATCGTTTGCGATTTGTCGTGCAGCGCGCGCGTGATTACCTGCCTGATCCACCAGGTTGAGTAGGTGGAAAATTTGTAGCCCAGTTCAGGATCAAATTTTTCAACAGACTTGATCAGTCCAATGCTGCCCTCTTGAATCAAGTCCAGGAAAGGCATTCCGTGACCGCGGTAGCGTTTTGCGATGCTAACGACCAGGCGCAAATTTGACTGAATTAGTTTTCGTCGAGCCAGTGGATCGCCACGCTTCGCAGCGCGGGACAGCTCGATTTCTTCCTTTCCGGAGAGTAGTTTGTGTTTTGCTAACTCTCTCATATAGATTGCCGTGGGATCTTCGTCCTTCGGCACGGGTTGAGCGGGTGCCTTGATAACTGGCTCCCCGTCTGACTCGTCCTCGGTCACCTCTTCGTCATCTTCAATGACGAATGGATCTTCTCCTTGCTCTTCGGCTAATGCAAGATATTCTTTTTTACGCGTTTTTTCCATTGTTCAAATCCAAAGCTGGGCACCGTTTCCGGTGCCGAATACATAGATACCGTATAAATACAACTGCTATCAATATCGACCGATCCGGCCGTTCTCAGACGAAAGAAAGCACAATCGCAATACTTCTTAATCCGCATCTGCTGACCATCTTCAGACTTTCAACTGGAAGTTTGCAAGTTTCGACAAGCAACTAAAGAAACTCCATGACTTTATGATCGTTAAATCTGGAACGTTTTCGTTTATCGTGATACTAGAATTGACCAAGCTTCCGAACAATCTCAAACCGATCGCGAAAATGCTTTGGCCGCAATAATTTCAAAGTTCTTCGTTCGTAACTTTATTGAACAGGAAAGTCTCTGTCTCTCATATATAAGGAACGCCGAGGGATGGGATCGAACCGACCACATGAAGCTCATTGTGAGTGACCAGATCAAACTTGTTTCTATTTCGAATCAAGCAGATTTGCCAATTCTTAAGCAATGTGTTTCAAAGTAATGCTGGTTTCGGCACTTGACCTATGATGGTTTTTAAGAATCAATTAGTAGGCAGACCAGCTTATAGTGCTCATCGAAGGGGTTTCGGTAAGTTGCGGATGCCGGCTGGTAGGTGGTCTAACATCATGAACTCATTCATTGAAATTGTTGTTTATGGAAAACAGAATATCGACGAAGATGCCCGCAACGCTATCGAACTAGAATGCAAAAAATACTGGGTATTACCAGGAGCAGAGAAATTGTCGGTTTCATTCGACATTGACGATAGGACGAAAAGTTTTCTGAGTAACCATGCAGGTTTTACTCCTGTGGCATACGGCTCATGCGAAACCTGTTGGTCGCTAAATCCGGCTTTGAGTAAGTGTTCTGCTAGCTATGTGGCCAGAGCTCTCGCTACTAGACTCGGTCCGGATTTCCATGTGGTCTTGTCGATTAATAGCGCTGAAACGGAGTGCTCCCATTTGCCAGGCTGGCAATTGTCATTTCTTGAACTGATTTCGGTTTTCCTCACTCCGATTTATATGTTGTCTCGACTGAGGGTGATTGTAAGCGCACCATTCTGTTTCATTTTGAGCCTAATAGACGCTGACTGGCAGAGGTTATATCAACAGGATCTAAAAAACCGTTTTAAAGAACTTGGATTTGTACCTGCGGCTCGACTGCCTGAGCAATTTAGCTGGGCCGTGAAAACTAACCCGCCTTATCTCTTGAATAAAGAAGCCAGCAAGGATTGTGCCCACGCAACCGACGTTCATTACAAGCAATCGGCGGATTTTCGGCAGTGGCTGTATCGCCATAGCTTTGGGTGCTGTGATTTGAGATCAACACCATGTTTTACTCTTATCGAAAGCGATCAATTACTTAAACTTGTTCCAGATTTTACTGTATTAGTAACGGAACGCAATGCGCTAAAGGCATCACAATTAGTTGGTTTTCGAAGGGGTGATACAGGAGGACTAAACTTTTTTGACAAAAAGGCTATTTATATAAAATGTGATGACGATTCGTTTTTGAATCAGCATATTCTAGCGCTGAGCAACGCTCCTGCAATGACGATCGAGAAAAGTGGCAAAGCTGTCGTCTTCGGCCTTGTCCCGAGTTTAGTTGAAAAGTTTGGTGATCCCCTCCAGGACTAGCCTGGTATGGTTTCGGTTGCAACACCAGAACCCAATTCAAGAGGATCAACCAATGAACAAATCATCGAACGTAAAGAGCATCCATGTCAATGAAGAGAAGTCCAAGAAAACTCCGGCAATAGATTTCGATTTGAAGACCGTAAACCTGCAAGAGATAA
>Ga0163149_10003522_pt1 | contig 17762 bp, 13 predicted proteins | sample OliLakLV19MP5G1_FD_148604 | JGI IMG/M metagenome (GOLD analysis project Ga0163149, IMG submission 148604) | Freshwater microbial mat bacterial communities from Lake Vanda, McMurdo Dry Valleys, Antarctica - Oligotrophic Lake LV.19.MP5.G1 | ecosystem: Environmental > Aquatic > Freshwater > Lake >...
AGGGAGGGGTGAGCAAGGGTTGAATATTAATTCATGGATGTAGTGCAGTCACTCACTGATTGAAATTGCAACCAATAATGCCAATACAAAAGGAATTTCAATCCGAACTGGTGGTCATTACCAGTAATTTTTCCGGAACCAACACGCTTTTTACACAGCACTATGAAACTGACGTGGAGAACTTGGGAGTACACGCCGTGTTAAACCTAGTACAATCACTACGTAATCCTGGACTTTTTGCCGAACTTCCTGCAGTTCTTGCAGATCACGCAAGTCAAACGTCACAGACGTCACAGACATTTTGATTGCATACCACGGGAAAGGCGCGTGTTCAGTGCCTATTTCCTCATTCCAAGAGTGTGGAGAATGGAGATCGATAACGCTGGCGGTTTTTCTAGAGGTGCGCGAACACTGCGCGACCATCTTTCGTGACCTCACTAGTACTAGCCTGTCACTGCGGACAAGTGTGGGTGAGGTTAACTGTGAGCTTAAGAATCCTCACAAACCTCAGGGGCCACAAGGTGGCACCTCTCACACACTACCATGCAATTCCCAGAGTGACACCACAACAGATCATTCAAGGTTAAAGATGTGTCTCATGTTTTGACATGCGAGACATGCCTGTTTGTTCCACAAACATGGGCATTTCGGGTGGAGCTTTCAACGTGTTCGTTGACTCGGATGGGTGTGAGCAAATGATTCAGTGAGCCAAGCACAACTGAAAGGGGATGTCAGCAATGTTGGGTGTTGGTGCGTGCACTGTGCAATCTGAATGTGCTTTGAATTGCTGTGATGGAATAGCTGCATGCCCTTCTTGGTCATTGTTTCAGTGACGGCATCATGGTTTGGTTTGGTAAATCTCCTCCGGTGTGGATGGGCTTTTTGCCCAAGCCATTTTGCCCCCACCGTTAAGGTGGGGGCCACCTAGGAATGCTAAGCTAAATAAACATTAAAACTATCAAACTATCCATCCTTGTTGCATGCCCTCACGTATCCAATCCAGTCCTGAACCAACCTCTGCCAGAGGGAGAGGCCCACAGCGTTGCCAGGGCTACTGTGTGCTTCACCTCGCCTACTGTCAGGGCAGGGATGGCCCTGGCCGGGCCCTGCCCCATGACAGCATCATGCAAGAGATGTTCTGCGCTGACACAACCCTTTCCTCTCCATCTGAATTTCATGCACCAGACACAATGGAAATGCCTCCATTGACACGACTTTCAGAGGATGCAGAAAACATGGCGTTCTGAAAAAAAACATGTCAAAAGAGAATGACTACAAATTGAAACAAACTTTTGTGTGCTTCTGCTCATTGTTGCTGGTCCACATTGGTTCATTGCAAATGTTTTGCAACAAGTTGATGCAGAATGTCACTTTCCAATTCCACCACTCCTCTTGTTGACAAGTGAGCCCTAGTTCTACTTCTTTGTTCCTTGTGATTGGCAGCTTCGTCCATGAAGACTTGCTGAATTGTGACTGATCCTCAGTGCACATCCCGCATCAATGCAAAAAACCAAATGTGATGCTTCTTAGCTGGCAGGGTTTCAATTTATCTCTAGTCCAGAAAAACATGTGCAGCTCAGTTCAGCCAACTTCTAGCTAGCCATGTCTTAGAGATGTGCTATTCTGTCTGTCTGTGTTGTTTGCCCCATCATTTGGCCCACAGACAACCAACTTTACTAAACCCAGTGCTACCAGTGGCACTTAGTTGTCCATGCTACTTCTAGACTACGTTAGACAGAAGGAAGGTTGGAGACATTCACCCAGCAATTGGAATTCGAGAAACAAATTGCGAAAATCAAACGATGTGATGTATCTCTCTCCATAAGTCAGCTCACAGCAAGTAAGTTGGAAATACGATAAATTAGTTGCTAATGTACAGTGCATGCAGAGTGTATATCATTGGCATCTCCCACTTGAGTGGGCAGTCAGTCGCACCACGTTCGCTGCATAGGGCCAAACGTGATACTGTAGGAACATTCCATTGAATATTTCCATTAGCCTGTCTTAGGAGTAGTAGTGAGTCATGGCACACTTTCTCTTTTACATGATCATGATCATTGATCGGTGTTGAGCAGCAGGCAAAACCGACAAGCCGCAGCACAATTGGACATCATGAAAATTCGATTGCTTTCACATTCACCTGCCAACAAAAATGAAAATGGGGCAGCAGAAACATGATGAGAGGCGCGGCGTTCGAATCCAACGGTGACGATGTAGGAAGCACTATCGTGTCGGTCCCAACAGACAAGACAACAGATGGATCCCACTTTAGTAGCAGTACTGTTGTAGCGTCACACGTACCAACTGCCACCCAGAATGCACAGAGCTCATTTAAATTTTGACTGCGAGAAGAAGAACAAAATCAGGAGTGCGGATGGTGAGAATGATGAAGCCACATGCATTCATAATATCAAAATGGGCATGGATTTCAGTTTGATTTTGTTGCTTTGATCCTCCTGTAGCAAAGACAACAACATTCTGTGACGATAGTACAACTGCTAGCTTGCCAGTCATACACTATAAAGGAAAACCCACTCATTGAGACATACTGTACGTACCAACGATTACCATTCCGTACATGGGCATAATCGGGATGAGCCAGGACCTCGTGAATAAAATAATCATCCATTCGCACCAAGACATCCATGATGGCCTTTTTCTCGGATTCGGTCCCATCAATCCGTTGTGCCAACCCCAAATTGTAGCGGCTGGTGTGTTCTCCCTTGTGATTCACGGCACCGGCGACCAAGAGTGGATCATCGGTACATTGATAGCTATGGTTGTTGTTGTTGTCCTTCTTGTTGTCCGCCGCCACACAAATTCGTTCGGCATTGACGACTGTGGTGGTGGTGGTCATTGAAATCACCAGCAGTAGTAGGAATCGTAAAGAAGTGCACGACAAGGTGGGAGTCTTCTTGGGTGATTGTCGGTTGCGTATGGCTTTCATGCATGTCATGATTCTTCGTGTGTTTTGAGAGGTCGTCCAATTGAATGGGCCCGGTCTTGTATCGCAAACAAGGAATGAATGATCAATCTTCTTGCCTCTCCGCTTCGCCTTTTACAACCTGAATGATCCTCTCCGCTGTCTCTATCTACTAGTAGTAGCAGATATACTTATTGGTAGAGTTTTATTTTGTTTGTACCGTAGTAGATAGATAAAATAATAGTTGCGAGAGAGTTTCTCGATCTTGTGTGCTTGGCAATGTTAGTTAGTTAGTCCACTCCTCAGAGTTTTTTTCACCCAAAAAGCGATAGATCAAGAAAATTAGACCAGGGGGAATGCGCGGAAGTGGCGCCAATCATAGATTTTACGCCCTTGGAGGTCGCTGGATCTCATAAAATAACAGCAGAAGAAAAAATGAGGTCGATCACTACTACTACTATTAAAAACACATGGCAATGTCCTATTCAAAGGAGAAGTCCCTTTGTTTTGTGGACACTGCTGAGTCTCTACTGTCTGTCCCTACCATACGAGGCATCATCATCGACCCCCTTTCTCGACCAAGTATCTCCTGATGTTCGGGCTTTGATCCAAGAATTGGCTCCGTTGTTTGCTGCCAGTAATACGAACAATAAGAATGACGGCGATGACGGAAAACAACATTTGCGACAAGCGGATCCTGCTGACTTGTGGAGGCGACTGGGGAAAACACAATTGGATGCACGAGAATATGCCGAAGCCCGTCGTATCTTTTGTCATGGATCCATGCTTTGTCCTTGGGACGAGAAACTATGCCATCACGTCCAAGTATGGAACGCCTTTCATGACAACAATGAAGAGGAGGATGCCAGGCAAGGCGACAAAATACCACAACAAAATCTTCTTCTTTCCGAAGAAGTCCCACCTCCCCTCGAAATCATTGACTTGCAATCGGCCAAAGATCAAGAATTATTCCTCACTTTGGATGTTCCTACCGAGGCCATTCCCGAAGCTATTCAACAATTCTCCAGTTCCGATGTTCCACCTCTCCAACGCGTGCGACTCATTCATGCCAGTAAAGAACCACTCTTTTCCAAACAGGCCTGCCACTATTTGATTCAAGCAGCCCAACTTGCGGCAACGCAACGAGGTGGATGGACTACGGATCGACACATTCAAGCACCCAAGTGCGACATTCCCATTTTTGAGTTGGCGCCACCCGCAAAGCAATGGTGTCGACAGGCTATGCAAACATCTCTGTTGCCACTCTTGGCACAGACAGTGGCACCCGAATTGAAGATTCAACCGGATGAATTGCACATTCAAGATTGTTTCATTGTACGATACGATGCCGATACTAATAATAGTCGTGAGGATGATGATTCCACAACCAATCCTGGATTTGCTTCGCTGAAACCACACGAAGACGAATCCTTATTGTCCTTGACCATTGCTCTCAATGACATGAACGAGTACGAAGGTGGCGGACTTTACATTCAAGCCACGGGCGATTTGTTGAATGGGGATGCTGGTACCGTCCTGTGCTTTGCCGGCCAATTGGTGCATGGGGGATATCCCGTCACGCGAGGAACCCGATGGATTCTGACGGTATTTCTGTACGTCGACAACAATCAATCGGGAAAACCCAATGGATACACGTTGAAAGCCTTGGAAGAGTTGATACAAAAAGAGAACAGCTCACGATAGTCAACAACAACAAAAGTGAGGAACAACGACACCGTGAGAAAAAATAGATGGGAAGATGGGCTCTGTGATCGTTACAGACGATCAATCCCCATCATTGGAGACTCGTCGCTCTCCTTGGGCGACATCTGACAAAGCAGGCTGGCTATCTTTTGCAAATTCGAGCCGAAAAGGTGTTCCCGGGACTCTCTCTCTCTTTCTTTCCCTGCAAATGCTTGATTTTCCGCATTGAAACTTGCCATGATCTCACTAGCTTGGGAATCCTTTAGGGGCACCAGTTTGGCTTTTAGTCGTGGATAAAAAATTAGTGGAAGAAATTGTTATCTTTTATGCAGCAGCATTCCTAGGAGACAGGGTAACAAACTGAATGATTATTTCTCACTCATGTTTTGGGGCTGCAATGACTCATGATCCAAGCCTTCTGATTGGCACTACATCAGAGGATATTGACAAACCAACCAACATAAAATCTTGACTATGTAACGTAATGCTTGTAATTCCTCTTAAATTTGCCAGTTCTGCTAGAAATTGCATTTTCACCCATGCACAAAGATGTTTTGTGATTTCTTGAATTTGTGAGAGAGTCAAAAACTAAATGGTAACCATGCCGTCTTTCACTCATTAGATCATAATTTCTTTAAAAGCATAAATTTTAAAATTGTAGGTAGTCGCTGTTGCCACTGCAAACAGCACGGTGTTTGTGTCAAGTGATGACACATCATTGTTGTTGCCCCCTTTCTTTTCCTTTGTGACACATTCGTTAGCAGACCTGCATCAATCAATGCATGACAAGATGTCAAGCTTTTCTTCTTCTCTCTTTCTACACCACTGCTAGTTCAAGCTTCATGTAGCTAGCTAGCATCATTTGCTTGTGTCTCATGTCTCACAGGATTAAAGAATTGATGACCCCAGCGCACATTGATCATTGTTGTGTCAATTGCAATGGCAGCACACATCTGTGTGCCCTGGACACTGAACCTACTAGCTAGTGTTTATCCCAGGTCCCACTATAAAGGTTTTATCTTGGTGTCCTCTGAAGGGAATTTTCACCTTGTAGCCTGACTACTAGCTAGCTAGTAGAGTGGTAAGTAGCAAATGCTACAGTTTCAGTTTTCATTTTTGGGAGAAACTTATCGGGATCGTCGAAATTCCACCCGGGCAGCGAGAACAAAGGATTCCGTTAATTGTCAATATTTTGGCGATTTTTCTCCTCACTTTTTGACTCGAACCAAAAGTTAATGCACGCTGTATTTTTTTGAAATCGGTTTAAAAACTATAGCTCGCTGTCTCTAGAAAAAACGAACAAAATATTCGCAAGTGTTGTGCGAAAATCCAAAACAAACAAATACTAAAAAAGCTGTCCGTAATTGACATGGCAATGGCGGCTACATGCGATACCAACATCCTCAGTGATGATGTTTACGATGCCCTGAATAGCCCTGTTATGGGTGAGTACGGCCAATTGCCTGAGGATCATCGTCGTCAAAAGAAAAAGTGGAGAATGTCTGTTGATGGAACACCTCTGAAAAAGTTTCTGCACATGGGTGAAGAAAATCATCTTCCAAGTGTCGCCAATTTCTTGAGCAACTGCCATCTCCCGCACCATGACCAAGATCTGATTCTGCCTGCCAAATGTAAGAAAGCTCTCCAGGACTTTTGCTCGCCACCTAGAAAACGCGACAGTAAAAAGAAAAAGAATAGCCGTCAGCGCTTTTCGTTGGGAGGACGCTGCTGTGACTTGCCGTCCAATATAGTTGGTGATGAAAATAACGCAGCTAGCAGTCGCGAAGAAGATGTGGCACAAGTCTATGAAAACGTCGAAATTCTTCTGGACGCTCTACGTACCGAAAGGCACCAAGAAAAACTTGTCAAGGACTTGGAAATCAGCAAGCTCCAGGAAAAGATTGCGGAATTGGAAAAACAAAAAGAGCAAAGTCTAATGGAGGAGCAGGACAGCACTTGCGCCAAGGAGGATCAAGACGAAGATAAAATTACAGGTGACGTGGATGGAGAAATCACCGAGACGCTCTTGGAAACTTTGGCCCTTTTGGAAGACGAGTGCGAGGAATGGCAAGCAACCAGCAAAGGCAAGCGCAAATCGATGGACAAAAAAAGTAAGGGGGACAAACGCAGGAAGTCGCTAGAGTACAGCCCAGCCCCTATGGTAACCTACGAAGAAAAAGAGGCTGTTTTGCCCTCGCCAGAAGAATCAGAAGAGCCATCCACACCCTCTGCGGAACAAAGGATTATCGAGTCGGTCAACCGCCTCAAGGACATGGAATTCCTTCCTGATGAGGATCGTAAGCTCTTGACTTGGTACTTGACGGACGAGACGAAAAGCGGTACCAACGGCTACAAGTATGCCAGAGCAGTTGCTTCCTTACGAAAGAAAAGTAAAGAGTTGGAACAAGAGGTGCTCCACAAAGACCTCGAAATGAGCAAGGAACGAGCCGCGTTGCGACAAGAAATTTTCAAGAAAGATTTGGAGCTAAGGGAATTACAAAAACTACTCATATCGACCAACAAAGACGGGAATACTGACGATGGCAATGCAATGAGCAAGGAAGGTCTAGTGTGCATGCAGGAAGAGATCCAACCGGAGTTGGATCAAAAACAGAAGGAAGATAGCAACGAGGTAGAGGAGGAAAAGGATACCGATCAGAATCCTGCCGAAGATAGAGAACAGAAAATGGAGTCGGCGAAAGAAAAAAACCTCGAAGAAAAGATGGGCCGTCAAATGAAGGAATTGGAACAAAAACTGAACAAGGTACAGTGCGAGTTCTCGGGATCTCAACGAAAGCATAGTGACGTCTTGATGAAACTCGCTGTGGAATCAACCACGAAAGCATCCTTGTCCATGAAGCTAGACTCTGCTTTGGCCCAAATTGAGAAACAAAAGCAAGCCATTTCCTTTTTGAACCAAGAGTTGGGACAGGCAAAGTACGATTGCAAGTTACTCAAAGAACAAGTATTAGAACTCAGCGAAATTTAAGCGGGTACCAGTTCGGAACAAACAGTGAAACAAAACGTAGGGACTAAATGAAAAAGAGACCTCTCCGAAAATCAAGTCTACCGAGTGAAAGATGAGACGAGTCAAACACGCCTACGGTCACACTATGGTCTTAACTCTGTTGGTTGTGCTCAACTCTGGGAAGATCTACAAACTACGCCATGTCTTGAAGCTCGCATTAACCCAAAGAAAAGATGCATCAAAATGTTTTTTCAGTCCCTGCATTTTTTGAGGTGCTACCCAACAGAGGATCAGCGGGACGGGAAGTGGTTCAGCAAGAGAAAGAATCGAGATGATGGCTGGTATTATGTTGAAAGGATTGGCGCTTTGAAACGCTTGAAATTGTCATGGCCTCTAGACAACTTTGGAGATGACATTTGGGTGATGAGTGTTGATGGAGTCCATTTCAAAACGCACGAGAAGCGCTCTGATCGACTCAACCTTGACCCAGCACTCTTTTGTTACAAGCACAAATGTGCCGGATTTAATTACGAAATTGGTATTTCTTTGGCTACAAGCAAGATTGTTTGGTTCAATGGTCCTTTTGAATCAGGATCATACAACGACATCAAAATTTTTGCCACAAAAGGATTGCTCAGCAAGCTGCGGGCACACAACAAACGCGCAATCGGTGATGGCGGGTACCGTGGTTATCCAGATTGCATGAGTACCCCCAACATCAAGTATGACAAAGAAGAAGTTCGCAACTTCAAATCGAGGGCTCGGATGCGCCATGAGCGCTTCAATGCAATGCTCAAGACATTCAAAGTCCTCGATGACAAGTTCCGAAGCGACAAAACTCGACTGCAACACTCGTTTGAAGCTGTCGCAGTAATTTGTCAATACAAAATGGACCTCGAAGCTCCTCTTTATGACGTTTAAACACTCTAATAATAGTAACAACTCTATAAATAAATAAACAATGTTTCAAATGCTAGTAAAATTATAGAAAAACAAAGTAGAACAACAATGTTAGTTGGTGTCAGATCTCGCCTTTTTTAGTTTTTCTAATCTCGCGTCTCTTGATTTTTTTTCCTGAAGCTCAAGTCGCTCTTCTTTTCTTTGCTTGCCATCCATTGTTGGTTTGTGTCTTGCGAGCCGCTCAAGCTGTAAGTCAGAATTGGCTTTCGGTTTTGTTTTTTGCGCTGGCATGATCGAATGTTGCTCTTGCTCTTGCTCTTGCTCTTGCTGTTGCCGTTGATAATTGCTGTGCGCCTCCCGCATCACTTCTAAGAGATCGCGATTCGATGTTTCAGCAACTTCATAGATTCCGTACCATTCTTCGTCCAACGAAGTCAACATCACAAGTGGATCTTGTTCTAGTTCAAGGCCAATCTGCTGGACGTTGGCTTTAATTGCATTGCGCCTCTTGATCACCTCACGAACAACATCAACAAGGTCAACGTTTTGTGTTTCGGAAAAATCGTAGATGACACGAGCATTGATGGAGTCAAAAATGTTTTTGGGGGTTGTTGAGTAATCAGCAGCAACAACTGTACATGCCGCGTGGACTCTTGTCTCCCAACTAGTTAGCTCGGGCGATGGAGCAGCTGCAGGTGAACGGATGGTGGCAAGTGTTGTTACTGCTGGTTTTGCAGGGGGGGGCGCTGTTGCAGGAGGCATTGCTACATGCTTAATGTAATCATCTAAAACAAAGATGTGGGATAAAAGAAATGCATTCACTAATGTTAGAATTGAATGAAGCAAACAATCGAGATGATCATGCTGGAATCTACTCGCCATCGTCATCACTATCACCAAGCGTCATGGAGTCAAATTTCGACAAGTCACCCATCTTGGCATTTGCAAGGCCTTTCTTTTTCTTGTTGCTTGGTTTCAAGAGTGGCTTCTTGGTTTTCAAGTCCACAAACTGCCAACGAATCCAAGACTGGTAGGTGTAAACATCTCGGTCATTGTTTTCCACTGTCTCCGTCCAGCTCGTCTTCTGTCGAATGTGGGTAACATCGTAGTCAATGTCCAAATCAGGGTCCAGTTCATCGTCTCCCGCAAACTCGTTTGAATGGAATGGCTTGTTTGAGAGGTGCATATGAGGAGGGAACACAACCAAGAGCTTGTATTCTTTCACCTCCTCCACATCCCTGAAAGCCGTCATCGCAAGATCGCGGCCATCTTTTGCGCCTTGTCCAAGAGTGTTCTCATGCTGCTGCCTGGCACCTTTTGACGTTGCTGACTTTGGCAACTCGGGTTGCCTGATCAAGATAGCATTTTCAAATCCTGAGACATGTTGGGCTGACCATTTACTGTCGGAATGATCACAGAAATCGCCTGGCATCTCAACAGAGATGCCTGACTCACAGCACCACCTGGCCCCGCCTTCACTAAACTTGTGACTGAGAATGGGACACGCAAAGACTTCCCCGTGTCGGATCTTGCCCAAGGGATCGTAGATCTCCTTAATGTCCGCTCCTAACAGCAACATAACAAAACATTGGTGAGAATGCGATTGAACATTGACAGACAAAATCAAGAATGCACGTACCCAATTCATTGGCCTTTTCCCGTGCACCAGGACAAAGTTCCGACATCATATGCGATGTTGCTTTTGGTTCTGATATGCGGGTGTCTTGCAGTCGACTACAGAGGGCTTCTGTTGGTGAGGTTGTTGTGATATAAGAGGGGACTTCTTGCGGGTTTCTTGGCGTTCTTGTCTTGTTGGAAGATTTTGGTGTCGGGGGTTTCTTTTCCGAGGCTGACTTTGATGAAAGTGATTGACTACCCTCGTAATCCTCTTCGTCGGCATCCACTTTGTTGCGACTCTTCCAAGCTGACACAGAGCACCGGTCAATTGACAGTCTCCCTAATTTCCTTAGGTATTTCACTTCTGGCAACGCTTTCCACTTTTGATGCTTTTGAGTCAATGTCCGTCTGATTGGATCTCCGCGGTCACCAAAAGGCTTCAATGGCTCCTCTTTTCTATCTTTCTGAAAGTTCTCAAGGAGTTTCTCGAGTTTGTGCTTCTTGCCCTCACCAGCGTTTTCAACACCACAACCCCACTCCGGGGATTCAAGAACGAAAGCAAAAAGCTTGTCAAACCAAAGAGGAGTCTTGTCATGGGATACAGTGCTGGAGCTCCCCACACTGTTTCCACCCCGACTGCTCGCTCTTGATTCGTCGTCAGAAACTTGAGCTAAACTTCGGTTGCTGCTCGACCTCGTCGACCGTCGTGGCACAGTCTTCGTTGTGCTTGTTGGTGTGCGAGGAGGTTTCTTTGCCGACATAACCGCGCAAGGCTAGGAATTATGACCCGAACTCATCAAGAAAATTCTGATTAGAAATTTTAGTAGATGGGCTAAGCGGTAAACATGATGTCAATGTCACGTCATGTAACGAAGCCAGAAAGTATGCAGTGTCGTAGTTTGTTTGCAGCAGACTTCCAAATTGTTCTTTTCTTTTCTCTAATTGAACCATGGCCGCGGCGGATGATGACATTGAATGGAAATATAGCCCTGTGCGGGAGTTTCTTTCCGAAGCATTCGATGATGGACGAATCCCATTGGAGTACAGCTCAACCATTGGTCCTAGCAAAGTGTATGACATGACAAAGGATGAGCCAGAAATGAAGGATGTGAAACACAACGAGACCTTCAAAAGAAGACTACTTGCTCTTAGCAAGGAGGTTGTGGGCACGGTGGACAGAGCCAACAATGATGAAGAAGCATTCTTGAACTTCATTGCCAATCATCCGAGGCCAACACACAACTACAAAGGGGAGCCGCGATGGGAGGGATCTGTTGTAGAACGATTTTTGAAGCAAGACCTGGCAAATGGTCGACACGTTGGCTTGTTTCCACACCAGTTTCGAATGCTCAGGCCATGCTATCAGGAGTACGAGCTACAAACAATACGCGCTCATGTCGACCAAGAAAAGCGTCTCTGGAACTACCACAATTGTCTTGAAGACGAAGAGGCAAAAGAACAACTGAAGATTTGAAACAGAAAGCATTGAAGAAAGCTGAAACAAAGCGTCAGAATAGAGCCAAAGCAAAGGCTGTCAAAGCTAGCGAGTCAGTGGAGGGCTAACATGCATGTCAGGCATGTCTATTAGTGAGCCTTTGTCATGGTTACCATGTGATGATGTTGTCGTGTAAAATAGGAGACGTTCACAATGTAACCAAATTGCAGGAGACGATTTAAGATGCGATTAAAAGAATTAGGAGACGAGTTAGGAGACGATTTTTACTTAGGAGATGATTTTTAAAAGACGAATGTAACGTCTTTTTGTGACCCATGCAATTAACGGTTAACCGTTAGGCACGACTGACCGCACCACTTTTCTGCGTCGTCCTGTGGCAGGTGTGCCATGCCATCCTTGTGTTCGTTTGTTCGTGTGTGGTACGTACGTCGACCGTATGCATGGACACATAGCATGTGCGCTGGCAAACGTAACTGGCTAAACTGCCATTGATTCTCGTTTCTTTTTTGACCACTATTACTGGGAATGGCGCTGCCTTCGATCTTCTTCTCAGCGTCGACAAAAAGAGCGCATTACATTACAATCATTATGACCATGAAACGATTACTAAGCAGTTTAGCTTTAAGCATCCGAAAGCCTCCAGTAGGCATTGCCTCAACAAGCAACTTAAAGGCGGCGATACAAGTGCAGATACCAAGCCAGGGAAGTATTACGAATCCTCCACTAGCAAATGCTCCAAGAAGAATTCCACCACCTTCGATGGCCGTGACACCACCACAATCTTCTGCTGGACTGAGTATCAAGAATCCTACACCAGGCGTCGCTACAACAAGAAGTAACGCGACATCATCCATTGCGGTGAAACCGCACCAAACTTCTGCACCTTTAGCTACCAAGAACCCTGAACCTTTAGTTGTCAAGAATCCTGCACCACGAAGAAGTCCACCTTCCTCATCCACGGCGACACAGGTGGCACCACCACACGCTCCCAGAGAGCCCATGAAAGCCTATGCGGACAATGCGTGCCGGGTATATCGAGAACGGAGGGGATCCCGATTTCCAGAGACGGATGCTATCGCAGCATCCAAAAGTAAGTTTGTTTGCTTGTATTTTTAACACAAAGTTTTGCTTTGCATTGGGTGTGCCAAACATTGTCTCGCTCTCGAGACACCTTGAAAGGAATTGGTATCTAATGAGTTGTGTTTCCTGCTTTCCATAGAATCAGTACACGAAGCGGACAATAACTCTTCGTCTTTATCTTCCAATGACATGAGTGCAAAGAAAAAGTCTGCCCTTCGGAGCAACAATATGCCAAATTTATGGAGCATCTTTGGCGAATCCAAAGAATATCAACAGTCTGCCACAGCCGAATGGCGAAAACGAAACAAGCCCTGAGCTACGTACCACACCTATGTGCTTTGGGTTATCACGCATGACGAAATCTATGGAGATCTGAAGAGTCCTGGGCGACGGAAAGAGCCCTGTGATCTGTCAGTTGCAGCTTGCTTTGGGATGGATGGGAACGCCGCAGGGCCAAAGTGAATCAAACCAGAACCCAGGCATATCACTTCTCTCTGAAAACGGGCTCATGGAGCTATACCCGACATTTTGACGTATCACAACGTGGACTCATACAGCATTGGCTGCAAGAGCCACGTCTTAGCCTATCGAGCAAAAAGCTTGGAACGCGTTCGTCGGTATCGTGCGACCTTCATGTAACCCAATGGAGTATAAAGGAGCGACAAGTGCAAGCGACAAGTCATGCCCCCCCCCCCCCCCCACAAAGAATGGTCAGTTTTGGCATGTTGTTGGCATTTTCCAGAAGATTGTCTGCCGCCTAAGAAGATATCGAGTTGCGGAACTCCTTCATCCATCACGTTGGTACTATTTGTAATGGCAGGGTGGGAAGACGGTGAACTTGGTATCCTGTATACAGTCTGTCTTCACCACGGCTTCGAAGGCGCTCCTTTCTTATAGCTTGCACATTCCTAAAACAGTCTAAGCGAATGAATAAGAATATCAAAATCTTTTTTACATTGCTAGTAGCTTTACTTTTTTTGCATTGCTAGCCTACCAAACGGTGGCGTGTTTCTCTTTATGCATCCAGGCCAGATAATTCGTCATCGGTAAGTAGAGTAAGCACGGTCCACTGCAGTCGATTCCTCAGAACTGAAGTCTATTTGCAATCGGCTTGACTTTCGTTTCTTTTTGTCCGTCGAAAGTACCGTACGCAATGTCAATGCTTGGCATATTCATGAGAAAGTCATCGCCATCGTTACTGCAGCCGCTGACACCACTCACTTGACTGTGGTAAGTTACATTTTCAACGTCACCCATCATCTCACGGTCAATGAACCGTTCCGGTAGAAGCCTCATCCCATTCAGAGTCACACAAAGCATTGCGCCTACATCACTCAAAATGGCAAGCCAAAGCTGGACTTTACCGGCCATGGCTAATGCTAGTACCAGCACCTTCACCACTAAACTGAAAGCTACGTTTTCCTTGATTTTCCACAACACTTTCTGGCCCATCTCAAGACTGAAAAGAAGCTTCTCCAGGTTGGAATCCAACAAAGTAATATCGGCAGTCTCCATGGCAAGGGCTGCCCCTACTCCCATTGAAACGCTCACGTCTGCTGCAGCTAGAGCTGGTGCATCGTTCACACCATCTATTTCAAGAAAAGACGATGCCGAGTGAGCAAAACAAGATATCGAGCCAGGTCACTCTACATGATCGATTAAAACATTTTGAAGTACTCACCTCCGACCATCATGACGAGTTGGCGCTTGCTGAAAGGATTGGACAAGATGGATCGCTTAGCTCCATCGCTTTTCAAGCCCTTGATAAACTTAAGCTTGTCTTCTGGTAGCAATTCGCTCTGTATACCTTCCTGTTTCAGCCCCACAAACCGACCAATTGCGCCAGCGGTGTCATGGTTGTCCCCTGTTAGCATATTGACGGATATGCCAAGCTTGTGGAGAGCTGCTACCACTTCTTTGGATTCTGGGCGGACTGCGTCTGCCACACAATAGGCAGCTACTATACCAGATCCTTCAATACTCATATATCCTACTGTTCTTCCCATAAACTCCCAGTTGGCAACTTTATTCTCGAGCTCCTCTGGCAATGCCTGGAGAAGGCCTGTGTCCTTGAACAGGCCAACGTTGCCAACCATGATTTCCAATCCATCAATACGCCCGGATAAACCTCTACCGGCCAAGAAGTTGTGTTCTGTGACTGCCTTTCCTTTGGGTGAAACCACACCCTCATTTCGCGCTCCATCAATAATGGCCAGCGCAAGGGGGTGGTTGGCCCTCTCTTCCATCAAACAAAGGTACTCTAGAACTTGCTTGCGGGAGTGTTTCCTGCCAATAATATCCATCGCAAGAAGTGCAAAACTTCCTTGCGTCAAGGTACCAGTTTTGTCAAAGCAAATCGATTTCACCAAGCCAAGGGCTTCCAGGTGAGCCCCGCCTTTGATAAGAATACCCCTCTGAGCAGTTGCAGCAAGGCCTGCAACATATGTAACAGGCGTGGATATGATGAGAGCACAGGGACACGCAACAACCATGAGAACGAGTCCATTGTAGGTCCATTCCCTTCCCACATCCGCTCCAAAGAACCAGGGTATTGTGCACATTGCAAGGGCAGAAACCACCACGATGGGAGTGTAAACTTCCGCAAACTCGTCCACAAGCTTTTCTGTCTGGCTCCTATTCGCCTGGAGAAACAAAAAACAGCATTAGTGATCAAATCATAAAAAGATTCTAACCTACTAGGTTGTGAAAAGAAGAAAGAAAAACCATACCTGTGCTTCTTCCACAAGCGCAATGAGCCTCGAGACAGCAGAATCATCCGCCGTGGCTGTGGTCTTGATCATGAGATGAGATGCACCGCAATTGATGGTCCCGCCCGACACGGCATCGCCGAGTCCCTTTCGTACGGGTTTGGACTCTCCCGTGAGGGATGCTTCATTGACGGTCGATTGTCCCTCCACGACGATGCCATCACATGGGATTTTGTCGCCCGTCTTGACGGCGACCACTGCCCCCACGGGAACCGACGCCGCTGGAACCAGGACGTGCTCTTTTGTTTTTGGATGCACCATAAAGGCAAATTCGGGCCGAAGGTGCACGACGGCATTGAGGGCATTTCGAGCACGAGTGGTAGCCCCGGCTTCCAACCATTCCGACAGGGCAAACAAAAAGGTCACCGCTGCGGCTTCCGTGTATTCCCCCAGAATGATGGCTCCCGTGGCAGCAAACAAGACGAGACAATTGGTATCAAACATGGCACGTCGGAGTGTGTGAAAGGATTTGACGGCAATGCCAGGAATGCCCAAGGCCACGGATAAGAGGGCAATGTATTCCATCCGCGCCAAGGCATGTCCAAAGACCGAGAGCAAGGATATCATCCAACAGAGTCCCGACAAGATGACGGACGTTTTGGGCCATGGCATGTCGTCTCCTGCTTCGATTTCTTTCGGAGTCGACTCTTCCAGCGAAGGGAACTCCCACTGAACCGTATCGGCTCCATCCGTGAGGATTGTGACATGGTCATGTCCCGCTACTATGTCGTGTTTTTCCATGGTGGTGACAAGGTCGGTCAGTGCCAAGAGCAATGGATTGTGGACAACGGAAATAACTTTGGAAGGTACATCCACGGCAAAGGATTCCATTTGGTCTGCCGTAAAAGCAGCGAGAAATCTCTGGAGTGTTTGTGTGTCGGGAATTTCATATTGAATCTGCACTTCCGAGGTGACAAAAATGGGACCCCCCGGAGCCGCATGAGCCTGATTTCCAAAATCTTTTCGAATCGTGGCTCCAAAGGCCAAATCATTGAGGGCGTCACACAGATTTTGGGCCGACACGACGTTGGTGTCGTGATCGACATAGACCATTTTGTGTGTCACATTAATGGAAACATCGACCACACCCTCGATGGGCAAAAGAATGGAATGAATGGCGGGTATCTCGCTGGCACAACAAATCCGTTGGACATGAAAGTGCGATCGTCCTTTTCTTGTTGTGTGTGGCCCATCTTGCGAAGGAATCTTGTTGTTGTTGTTGGACAATGATAGGGATGCTTGTTCACTATTGCCAGCAGTGGCATGATTGTTATGATTTTTACGTTTGTTTCCTCCTCCATCTCGTCGAATGGTAGCCCCAAACCCTGCCTTGTTTAATACGTCCTGTATTTGATGTGCTGACACGACGGAAGCATCATGATCAATCAATACTTGTTTGAGTGGAACATTGATGCGTGTTTTGGTGACACCAAGTACGGGATCCATGAGTTTATGAATCATGGGAATTTCGGCCGAACAACAAATTCCCTTGCATTCTAGTGTGGAGCGTACAGTAATGACGGCGGCGGCAGCAGCAGAAGTTTTGTGGTCATTGTTGCTTGTAGTAGTAGTTTCGGCGGCGGGTGGTTGGAGCGGTACTTCTTTTACAGCAGGAGGTGTTGGATCCTTTAACAATTCGGGCGGCAAAAAGGAAAATGGCATGCACGATCCATTCGCACAACACGCAGGAATAACATCTGTATCTGGTTCCTCGGGGGAAGTACTGATACTGTCACCCTCGTCTTCTTCTTCTTCTTCCTTGTGATGATGGTGATGATGATGGTGGTGATTGTCGTTGTGGTTATGAATAATTAATAGCGGTGTATTGGCGTCTTCTTCCTCTTTTGCCTGAGAAGACGAAGAAGTTTTCAAAAGCGGTTCTTCTTCACCTCCTTGCTGATGGGAGTCATGGTGACTACGGGGAGAGGAGGAGTGGCCATTGCTGTTGCCGAGGTTGTGATTCTGATTGTGGCGGGTCGGGTGCTGATGCTGGTGTTGTTGCGGATTATCATTGTCGCTGCCAATATCCTCTTTTTGCGACTCACGATTGACATTCTGCGCACACGTATGGTCATGACATTCTTTGGGTGTCATTTTGTTTATGCTTGTTTCAGGAGGAAAGATTTCCATTGAACTTTATTGAATTCGTTGCTTGTTCTTCTGCTCGACTACTAGTACCGCAAATTAGTAGATTCACACAGTATGAATTTAATTACCTGTACCAGTTGTTGGTTTAGTTTCTTCTTTGGTCAATAGATATACCGTTCAGCGCTACTAGCTAGCTACCGTACCTGATACCGGCCTGCCTGATTTCTGTCTAATAACTATGCACACGAGGTACAAGGT
>Ga0163149_10003523_pt1 | contig 17756 bp, 14 predicted proteins | sample OliLakLV19MP5G1_FD_148604 | JGI IMG/M metagenome (GOLD analysis project Ga0163149, IMG submission 148604) | Freshwater microbial mat bacterial communities from Lake Vanda, McMurdo Dry Valleys, Antarctica - Oligotrophic Lake LV.19.MP5.G1 | ecosystem: Environmental > Aquatic > Freshwater > Lake >...
GTTATTCCCTTAAACCATCCTGTCAAAGGTAGAGAGAATGGAAATCGGTAAAAATTATTTTGTTACGATTAAACCTTTGGAGGTATTCATGTTCTAAGAGCCGAATTAAACAAAAACACTTCCACATGAAAACAATGAATAGCGTATTTAAGAAAGCTCTTGCAGCCCTCGCTGTAATCTCACTGGGTTTTTTATGGTCTTGCAATGATGACAACCAGTTTGATTTCTCTGCGAATGACTCAAACAATGTAGAAAATGAGGCGGCCACTGAAAGTTACTTCGAAGATGTAGATGATATGTCAACTCTGGCGGTTTCGGCCGATGCATCTACGTCAACCGGTTCGCGTGAATCCTCTTCGGGAAGACAAGGTACCAAGCCAAGTGATGATCGGTTTACGTGTGCAGCGGTAACATTTGAATTTGCTGCCGATAATACACTCGAAAACCCACACGGTTACATTACGATTGATTTTGGTACCGGATGTACAGATGCACGTAACAATGTGCGCAAAGGAATTATTAAAGTTGAGTTTAAGGGCAAACGTTTTAAGCCTAACTCACAAATCATCACCACTCTCCAAGGGTATTCAATCAATGGCATTGCGATTGAAGGTGTGCGCACGGTGACCAACGCTTCAGGAAGTCTTGAAGCTAATCCTAAATTCACTATCACGGTTCAAGGTGGTAAGTCAACCTGGCCCGATGGCACGGTAGCAACCCGCGAGGTGAACCGCACCCGTGAATGGGTAAGAGCGACCAACCCGCTAAATGATGAGTGGATTGTTACCGGAACAGCTGCTGGTTCGAATCGTGATGGAAAGACGTACCAGATGGAGATCACCAAGCCACTGGTTTATAAGAGGGAGTGTGCATCCTCAAACAAGGGTGGCATTGCAGTGGAAGGAACGAAAGTGTTAACCGTTGATGGAAAAGTAATTACCATCGACTATGGAAGTGGCACGTGTGACAAGTTGATTACGATCACCATCAACGGACAGTCGAAAGAAATTGAGGTAAAAGGTAAAATGTAAGTTTTAAAGGGGTTTAATAGAAAGGCCTTCCGCCTCCGGGTGGGGGCTTTTTTTGTTTTACGGGGTTGCGCTTTTTAGTTATCACACACCTTAACGATATTTTTTTTTATTTGTGCGAACCGCGTAATTGCATGAAAGTTTTTTTATGCGGCAATACCTTGACCTTCTGAATGAAATTCTCGTGAGTGGAACCTCAAAAACGGACCGCACTGGCACAGGCACGTTGTCTGTTTTCGGGCGACAAATCCGTTTTGACTTATCAGAAGGATTTCCGTTGGTCACTACCAAAAAACTTCACCTGCGCTCTATCATTTATGAATTGTTGTGGTTTTTGCGTGGTGATACCAACATCAAGTATCTCAAAGATCATGGGGTGTCTATTTGGGATGAGTGGGCCGATGAAAATGGGGATTTGGGTCCCGTATATGGAAGTCAGTGGCGCAGTTGGCCTGCTCCCGATGGAAGGAATATTGATCAGATTACACAAGTACTCAATCAGATTAAAACCAAGCCTGATTCACGCAGGCATATCGTTTCAGCATGGAATCCCGCAGAGGTAGATAAGATGGCCTTGCCGCCTTGTCATGCGCTGTTCCAGTTTTATGTGGCCGATGGAAAACTCTCCTGCCAGCTTTACCAGCGAAGTGCCGATTACTTTTTAGGTGTTCCATTTAACATTGCCAGCTATGCGCTGCTTACGTACATGGTTGCCCAACAATGCGATTTAAAACCCGGAGATTTCGTGTGGACGGGTGGTGATGTTCATTTATATTCTAACCATTTAGAACAAACCAAACTTCAGCTCTCCCGCACACCTTTCCCGCTGCCCCAGCTGGTGATCAAGCGAAAGCCCTCTAGCTTATTTGACTATGAGTTTGAGGATTTTGAGATCGTGAACTACCAGGCACATCCTTCCATAAAAGCCCCGATTGCGGTATAATTATTACGGTCAGGGTTTTTTTTACCTGCGAAAAGAATTGATGAAAGGGCTATATTTGTGCGTTTTTTAAGCAAGATCAATCATTAAATGACCCAATCCTTAAATAAATTCGGCCTTATCGCACTGACCTTAATGTTAGTAGCGGCTGGTATATTTTTCCTTTTAAAGGAAGAGGTGCCAACCCTCTATATAAATGAATTCATGGCGAACAACGCATCCTGCTGTCCTGATACCGTTGTGGATAAGGATGAGTTTGATGATTGGGTTGAAGTCTATAATCCTGGAAAAACACCAATCGATATTGGAGGCATGTATTTTTCTCAGGATAAAGATGAGCCGTTGGGGTATCAGATTCCAAAAACAAACAGTGCGCTCACTACAATCCAGCCCGGTGGATTTTTATTACTTTGGGCAGATGGCAATCCCGACCAGGGAGTATTGCACCTTAAGTTCAAACTCAACCAAACCGGTGAGTACATCGGACTATTTTATGAAGATGGAAGAAGGATTGATGGGCTTAAGTTTGATAAGCAGAATGAGAACACCTCCTACGGCAGAACTTCGGATGGCGGTGCCGACTGGAAAGAATTTTCTATGCCCACTCCCGGCAAATCCAATCAATAGTAGATTAGGTAGGTACACCTGCTGCAAAATGAATTAGAGGCGGACTCCGTAACAGACAAACCAAGGCACTCCAGTAATTGCAGCGTGGCAATACCTACCTGCGGATAGAGTTGATCGATGTAACAGAATAAACAGTCCGATGTTCATGATAGGGTATTCTCTTTGCTGGAGAAAAATTTAAGATCGATCATATCTGCTTTGTGCGGATGTTTATTCCAATGTTCATGAATGGCCATCGCTGCACCCGTAGCCGAAGCCTGAGCCACGGAGGCGGCATATACTTCTATGGATGGAAATGCGAGGGATAACAAATTCATAAAAATCGGATTGTTACTAAATCCTCCGTCAACAAAAATGCGGGTTACCTTGGTATTGTTAAGAACAAGTTGCGTAGAAGTCACTTGTTGTTTAACCAATTGCATCATGAAGTGGGTGTATGCTTCATCAACAGATAAATATATTGAAAGGTTATTGGTGTGATATTCAATTGTTGAAAGCTTATTGACTACCGCTGACTGATAGTTAACTCTTTTATAAAAATCTTCTGATAATTGGAAATGCCCGGCCAAGTGTTTGATTTCAAGTTCGTGATCATGTCCGGCAAATAAACGCGAAGCTTTCACCGGTTTACCTTCGAAGGTCAGATAACACAGACAATCCTTTTTCAATTCTTCATCTGTGAGTGGTGTGTGATTAAATGGATTTAAACTGATACACCACGTGCCGGTGGATAACAATACAAATGGCTTAGAGAAGCATGAAAGGTAGGGGATGAGTGCAGCCGAACTGTCGTGGAGGCCAATGCCCACCTTAACTTCCTGATGATTAATGGTAATGGAAGTTACTTCTTTGGATGAAACAATGGGTGCCAGTTTTTCAAGAACTCGTTCTTTTTCTACCCACTCATGATAGTTGTTTTTCGCGAAATCCCACAGGTTGGTGTGGCAACCAATGCTGGTGATACCGGATACGGGTTTGCCTGAGAACAGATAACTGATGTACTCCGGCAGATGAAGCGAATATTTTATTTGTTTATAAATTTCCGGATGTTCATGTTTGAGCCAATACAATTGCATTCCTGAATTAAGGTTGCCTAAAACAGGCGAAGCCATGATGCGGGAGAATTCATTTTCTCCACCGTAACGGGCATAGAATTTTTTCTTTAGATCATCCGGGTAAGGTTTCAGATAATTGTAAAGGGGAGCTACCGGATTGCCATGCTCATCGATGTGCACAAAACTAGCTCCATGAGCAGAGATATTGACTGCTATGATTTCGTATTCCGATAAAATTGATAATTCATAGAAAGACTCCTTTACCCATTTGATAAGTGCGTTGATATCTTCGCACGGAAAACCGTCTTCGTCTTTGATTTCTGTTAGTTGTACAGATTTCTCCACGCGGATTTTATACTCTTCATCAAAGAGAAAAACTTTCTTATTGGTTTTGCCGATGTCGAAGATGGCGATGGTTTGAATTTTCATACGGATAGTTAGTTTCGAGCTATGAGCTTCGAGTTGCGAGTACTTTCTCGAAACTCATAGCTCGTAACTCGTAGCTTAAACTTAAAGACCTGTAGCTATTGCTTTTAATCCCCGTTCAGAAATCAATTGCTTTCTGACATCCAGGTCGCGGAACAACTGTATCGGTTGCAATGAAGCTCCGGCTTTCAGTCTTGATTCGGCTACCAGTGGGCGCACATCCGTGCGATAGGCTTGCTGCAAAATCTCCTGGGCTCTTGCCACATCGTTGGCTTCCTGGGCACGGTTCAATTCTCTTCGATCAACGAGTAATGCTTGTGCGTAGGCAATCTTGATAGCTTCTACCGACTGCAATAAATCTTCCAGAGGATCTTTCACGTTGTGTGACGCATCAATCATCCAACCTAAATCAGTGGCGTGATTCATTTTTCTGGCGTCCATGCCTTCCACTAGTTCATTAAAGATTAAAAATAGTTGATAAGGGTTAATGCTTCCGACCGTAAGATCATCATCTCCATATTTGGAATCATTGAAATGGAAGCCACCGAGTTTTCCCTCCATCAGTAACAGTGAAACAATCTGTTCAATGTTAGCATTGGGCAGGTGATGGCCAAGGTCCACCAGTGTATACGCTTGGGGTCCTAGCTTACTCGCATATAAATACGATTGTCCCCAGTCGCCCACCGTCATGGAATAAAAGTTAGGTTCAAAGGCTTTGTACTCGACAAACATTTTCCAGTTGGACGGAAGTGCTGTATAAATTTCCTGCAGTCCTTCCAGCGTGCGCTGAAATGCTTTTCTGAAATTTAATTGCCCCGGAAAGCACGCGCCATCCGATAACCACACCGTAATTGAATTTGAACCGAGGGCTTTACCATGCTTGATTACTTCAATATTGTGATCAATTGCCTGTTGGCGTACTTTGGCATTCACATGTTGGAGTGATCCGAATTTATAGCTGAGTTTTTGTCCGGGCTGATCCTGAAAGGTGTTCGAGTTCACCGCATCGAATTGTAAACCATGTTCGGCAGCGAGGGCTTTGATTTTGCGCGTACTGGTTGGTATGTCCCATGGAATGTGAAGTGAAATTGCGCCACTGGATTTGTTCAGAGAATGAAGAAGACCAACATCCGCGATTTTCTCTTCGAGATTACGCGGTTCACCACCGCCCGAAAAACGACCGAAGCGAGTGCCGCCCGTGCCCAATGCCCAACTGGGTATGGCAATCTGAAAGTCCACCAATTTGCGAATGATTTTTTGTGGATTCGGAATTTCGTTCGACAACTGCTTCAACTTTCGCTGATGCGATTTAAGTTGTTTGTTGTTGTGATTTTCAATTTCTTGCTTTTGGATTTTCATTGTCTTTTCTTTTTTTTTGAACCACGAAGACACTAAGTCGCAAAGTTGCACTAATATCTTTGTGTTGCTTCGTGTTCATTGCGCCTTGGTGGTTCAATATTTATAATATCAGTCTCTTAATTCCATTCTTCATTAAAGGCACGTGAAAGTTAATCAACATGCCGAGTCTTTTATTTGTCAATTTCGGGTAACTCAGTAACTGGGCTTCCCAGACAGGATGATAATTTTCCTGTGCTTTCAGTTCAATAATCACAAGGTCATCAATGAGTAAGTCTAGTCTGAGTCCGTCTTCAACCTTTAATGTTTCATAAATTATAGGTACTTCCTTTTGTCTTTGGTAGTTAATGCCACGTTGCGCTAGATCGTATTCAAAACATTTTTCGTAAACACTTTCAAGCAAACCCGGCCCAAGGCTTTTATGAATCTTAATTGCAATGTCTACAATTTGAGATGCCAGGTATTCTTCGCTATCTGAAAGTTTGTCGTACATATATTTTACTTTTTAGAACCACGAAGGCGCAAAGTTTCACGAAGCGCTTCGTGTTTCTTTGTGTTCTTAGTGACTTCGTGGTTCACTAATTACTCTAGATAAAAAATCTCCTTCAAAGGAACGCTCACCGGAGAATTATCCGGATTGCAATCCATCATGTCTTTCATGTATGCCCACCATTTCTTCATTACGGGATGATTGGGTAAATCATTCATCGCTTGCGGATTGCTGATTTTCAAAACTCCGAACAAGTAATTTGTTTCTTCATCTAAGAAAATGGAATAGTCTTCAATACCGGTTTGCTTCAGTAGTTGTTTCAGTTCCGGCCATAATTGATCATGCCTTCGTTTGTATTCGGCAGTCATACTAGTATTAAGCTTCATTTTAAAAGCGAGGCGTTTCATACCATTATTTTATTTAAACCACGAAGTCTCGGAGGCACCAAGGGTCACGAAGGACTTTGTGTTGCTTTGTGTCTTAGTGTCCTGGTGGTTCATATCCGTACTCGTTTAGTTAACGAACAAACGCCATAGCTACACCGCCATCCACATTCAATACATTGCCAGTTGATTTATTCAGCAATCCACCAACAAAAGCGAAGCAGGCGTTGGCAATATCTTCTGGTAGAATCATTTCATTTAACAAGGTACGCTTTGCATAATAGGCAGGCAACTCTTCTACCTTGACACCATACGCTTTTGCGCGACCTTCCGCCCATGCGCCTTCCCAGATTTTGCTATCGGAAATTACCGCATCTGGGTTTACTACATTCACGCGAATTTTATCAGGACCTAATTCTGCTGCATTCAATCGGCTGAGGTGAAGTTGGGCTGCTTTTGCCGAACCGTAGGCGGCATTGTTGGGTCCACTTACCAACGCATTCTTACTTACTATATTAAGGACATCACCACCCAGGTTTTGCTTACGCATGATTTCTACACCACCTTGTGTAACCAGGAACTGGCCCTTTACTAAAATATCATAGAGTAAATCCCAATCCTTTTCGGTGTGTTCTTCCAATGGTTTTGAAATAGAAATGCCGGCACAGTTTACAACAATATCAACACCCCCGAAGGCAAGCGCTGATTTTTCATACGCTTCTTTTATGTTTTCGGATTTCAATACATCCAACAGGACAGATGCATAAGCATCTTTGCCATACTTAGTTTTGAACTCTTCATCCGCTTTGGCGAGGCGATCAGCATCGTTATCGTTGATGATTACGCTAGCGCCTTCTTCTACAAATTTTTTAGCAATGCCTTTCCCAATGCCTCCAGCACTTCCTGTGATTAAAGCAATCTTTCCAGTAAGTGGTTTCGGCTTAGGCATGCGTTGTAGTTTGGCTTCTTCCAGCAACCAGTATTCAATGTTAAATGCTTCTTGTCTAGGTAAGGAAGTGTATTCCGAAATAGCTTCGGCACCTTTCATTACGTTGATGGCATTGATGTAGAACTCAGCGGCCACCCGTGCGGTCTGTTTATCTTTCGCAAAGGTGAACATACCTACACCGGGATATAAAATCACAACCGGGTTTGCATCGCGAATAGCGGGACTATTTTCGTGCTTGCAGGTGAGGTAATAGTCGGAGTACATCTTGCGATATTCTTCGAAGGCCGGAAGTAATTTTTCTTTGGTTGCTTTTGCATCTGAGAGGTTTTCATCAGCAGCAAGTTTCAATACTAACGGACTGATCTTCGTGCGCAAGAAGTGATCAGGACAACTCGTGCCCATCGGTGCCAACTTGGCAAGGTCGTGTGAGTTAGTAAACTCAAGCACGCGTTCATCATCGGTGAAGTGACCAATCATTCGTGTTTTACTGGAGCAAAGTCCGCGAAGGGTGGGAGCAAGAACGGCTGCCTGCTTCAGGCGATCTTCTTTGGGCAATGACTTGATATTCATTCCACCGAAGACCGGTCTTTTCTTACCGTAATTCTGCTCCAGGTATTCGGCACACTTTTCAATTACTTCCAGCGTGTTTACATAACTTTCATAGGCGGTGTCGCCCCACGTGAATAAACCGTGTGAACCTAGCATGATGCCGATGATGCCTGGATTTTCATCTAAGCATTTTTTTAATTCTAGTCCAAGTTCAAAACCGGGACGTCTCCATTCTACCCATCCAATTTTTCCACCAAATAATTCTTGCGTAATCTTCTTTCCATCTTTTGCTGCTGCAATGGCGATGGCTGCATCAGGATGTAAGTGATCGATATGTTTGAATGGTAAAAAGCCGTGAAGTGGTGTATCAATGGATGGTGCTTTGGAATTCAAATCAAAGATGCAATGATTGAACAGTTCCACCATTTCATCTTCAAATTCCAGCCCTCGGTATACATTCGTTAAACTTCTAAAGCGATCTACATACAAAGCGGCAAGTCCGCTCCGCTTGAGCGTACCAATATCACCGCCTGATCCTTTTATCCACATCACTTCAGTTTCTTTTCCTGTGATGGGATCGGCTGCCATGGCTTTACAGGAAGTGTTGCCACCTCCGTAGTTGGTGAGGCGTAAATCGGCACCCAATAAATTAGACCGATAAATTAAAAGTCCTACCTCGTCACCTTTTAGAAGTGCCGCTTTGGATTCATCCCAGAGGTAGCTTACGTGTTTGAATTGTTTTGTCATTTTAATGAATTTTTGAATTCTATTTTAGTTGGTTTCAGGCCTCATGCTGCAAGCTACAAGTAGTTTGTTTTAGTTTGCAGCTTGTAGCTTGAGGCCTTATTTTATTGCATTACCATATCCCACCACCAATACCGAGAGAATGATGGTTGATATTCCCAGTGTGATCGTGGTTTTTGTTTTCTTACTTACGCCTTTCCATTCTTTCAAATAGATTCCCCAGCCATTAGCAATCAATATAATGAAAGCCATGTGAAGAATCCATGAACTTGCTCCATTACCTAGTTTACTTTCGCCCATTCCGTAAAAGAAGAATTGCATAAACCAGGTGGTGCCTGCGAGTGCAGAGAATATATAATTTTTTGTAAGCGGACTTTTTTTGTTAGTGTAGTCACCGTAAGTACCGTTGCGTGCATTCAGAATCATACACCAAATGAAATTTGTGGTGAGCCCGCCCCAAAGCAAAACCACATACGTCACGTTATTTTGAAACAATGGATTCAATCCCATGCTCACTGCAGTTTCTGCCATAGGCTTGCCGGCTTCGATACCAAAATTGAAACATGAGCTAAGAATGCCCGAAGCGATGGCAACGGCAAGTCCTTTGACGAGACTAAATTCAGCAACGCTTTTTTTCTTATCCTCTTCCGGCAGTTCTTTTTCTTTCATCACCCCTGCACGACCGCTGATGTAGATTCCAAGAAGACAAAGCGCCACACCAAGCAGCACCACCTGGCCCCAGGTATTCATTATCATTTCTATAATGCTGGTCTTTCCTTCGGTGGGAACAATCGCATAATATATAGAGGGAACAATCGCGCCAAAGGCCGAACAAAAACCCAATACAACAGAATTTCCGAGTGACATTCCGAGATAGCGCACCCCCAATCCATACGTGAGACCACCAATGCCCCAGAGTACACCAAAAAGAACCGTGTATTGAATGGATGATACGGATGCATTTCGGATGATTTCAGAAAATCCGGGAAGCGTCAGCCATGCCGCCAAGGGAGGAACAATCAGCCATGAAAATATTCCACCGATGATCCAATAACTTTCCCACGCCCAGCCTTTCACTTTTTTGAAGGGCATGTAGAAGCTTCCAGAAGCAAAACCACCGATAAAATGAAAAATAACGCCAAGGATTAACTGCATGAGGTAGAATTTAAACGCGAATGAAAGATAGAGAGATAAAGCCTGACAGCCATACTGTACTATCATGAATGGCATAAAAATGCCGGCTTAAAAACCGGCATTTAATGATTGATAACGAATTCGACTAGCCCAAGGCAGTTTTGCAGAACTCGAGACATTTTTTCACTTCTTCTATTGGGCTGGAGCCATCGGGTACTTTATACTCTAACTCGATGGTGGCCGGGAAGGTGTATTTATTATCGCGCATTAAACGCAGCGCATCGGCAAGTGGTGTGTCTGCAGTGCCCCATGGAAGGTTGTCACCACCATTGGTCTTTGTCTTGCGATCTTTCATGTGCATGCTCATGATGCGGTCGTGCTTAAGTTTGATGAAATCAAGTGGATTGGCATTACCCCCAGCTACAAAGTGACCAAGGTCGAGATTAAGTGAGTTAGCTGTTGACTGAGCAAGGGCGGTATCCCAGAAAGTAGGCGTTTGTTGTTCGTGACCATGATAACCTACTTTAATTCCATATTTTTCGGCAGCTTTCCCGAGTTTCAATGTATGGGCATCATTGCTTGGGTGCTCCAGTGTAATGTGAGATGCACCCAATGCTTTGGAGGCACGCAAACCATAGTCAATATCAGCATCAGAGTTTTGCATGCCAAACGCATCGGGCTTGAATGCATAGATGTCTATATCAGCCTTCTTATACATTTTTCCGAATTCCTCAAATTTTGACATTGGGGCTTTTTGTCTCCATGCAGCAATTTCTTCGCGGTAGACTTTGTTTTTAGCTTCTACATCGGCCAGTGTTTTCTTTTCCTCTTCGGTAAGTTCCTCCTTCTGCTGACGCTTGCGCCAGATGGGAAGCATCGTACGAAAATCAACCGGGTTTTTTGGAGCACCGGCAAATGACTCAGCGGGTCCACCCATTAACTCGATGTTGCTGATTCCGCACTGGCGTATATAATCCAGCGTAGCCTCTGCACTTTGGTCGGGCAGGTCGCGGAAAGAGTAGGTGATGACACCCAGCCTCACACCTTTGATGGTTGACCCAGACTTGCCCAGGTTGTTTATGAAATTTGGAATACCAAAACTTTCATGGCTCGCTATCATTGAACCGGTGAGGAGTGTGGAAGTAATTCCAAGAAATTGCCGTCTGGATGTTTTATTTTTCATTGTGTGTTGGATTTAATTTTTGAATTGTTTAGTGCATTTATTTTTAGTCAATCCATTCGAAGAGATACTTATTGTCAAATTCGATTTCAAATTCTTTTAGCAAGGCGATGTACTCATCTTTAAATGTTGTTTTTGCATGATGAGCTTCCTGATTAAGAATGTAGTCAATCACATTTTTGATTTGCTTTTTTGAATAGGAGAATGCGCTATAGCCTTCCTGCCAGTTGAATTTACCTTTTATCCAGTTACTCTCGTTAATGAATTTTGACGAACCGGCTTTTATGTCACGTGCAAGGTCGGAAACAGAGATGGTGCCATTCATGCCCACGAGCAAATGGGTGTGGTCGGGCATGTGCTGGCGCAAGCATTGAAGTTGAGCTGGTAGTTTACTTATGTTTCAAGGCTTCGGCAATGGCTTTTTCTGCCAGAGGTGCCATCACTTTGTATCCTTCCAGATTAGGATGCACGCCATCATAACCCAATTCCTTTTTCAATCCATTTCGCTCATCGGCCATGGCCGAAAAATAATCGAGGTACACGATATTGTTTTTGACCGCGTACTCTTTAATCATTTTATTTAGAGCAACTACTTTTCCGGCAGGTTCCATGCCCGGTCTCCAGGGAAAATCATAAGCAGGAATTACCGATGAGAGCACTACTTTGATGTTATTCGCTTTGGCAAGTTGCGCCATGGCGACAATGTTATCTCGTGTTTGCTCGAGCGTCATAGGCCCGGTGTTGCCGGCAATGTCGTTAATGCCCGCCAGGATGACCACCGCTTTCGGTTTCAGATCAATCACATCTTGTCTAAATCGAAGTACCATCTGTGGGGTGGTTTGCCCGCTGATGCCGCGGTTAATGTACGGCTTGCCTTCCCAAAAACCAGGATCAGACTGGCTCCAGCCTTCCGTAATTGAGTTACCCATAAACACGACACGGTTTTCATTCGTTTTTGGTGCCATCAATTTTATATTTTCATCCTGGAATCGCTTCAAGTTTGCCCAGTCCATAGGCGGTTGATCAAAGTTTTTCCTAATCCATTTTAAACAAGCATCGATCCATTGCTCTTTTGCAGAGGGATTAATCATACCGTAACCATGTTCACCGGTTGAATAAATGAAAGTTTCTACAGGAACTTTGTTTTGTTGTAATGCGGCAATAAATGCCAAGGTATTGCCTATCGGAACTGCTTTATCCGTTAATGGCGCTGTGATAAATGTTGGTGGAGTTTTGGTAGTCACCTGCAGTTCATTAGAATAGTTGATGACATCTTCTTCCTTCATACCGAGTTCTTTGTATTTAGTTGATCCTTTAATGACAGGGGTCGATGCATTGCCACCAATCAGGTTGATGCGTGAGCCATTATGTGTAAGACTATCTGAAAAACTAATTACCGGATAATTCAGAATCATGAAGTCAGGACGAAGGCTGGTATTATTTGGATTGTCAATTTTAGCCGTTTGAAAATGTGTTCCGGCTGTAGAAGCCAGATGTCCGCCTGCAGACGAACCCATAATTCCTATTTTGTTGGGATTGATATTCCATTGCTTCGCATTTTCTCTCACTAACTGAATGGCGCTTTGTGCGTCCTGTAAAGGACCGATGCTTTTGTCTTTCATGGTTTCCTTGCGGGGAAGACGATACTTTAACACGAACGCAGCAATACCTTCTTCGTTCAGTCTTTTGGCAACATCAAAGCCTTCATGACTCATCGCGAGAATATGGTAGCCGCCACCCGGACAAATGATTACCGCAGAGCCAGTAGCTTTTGCCGGGTCGGGAAGAAATACTGTAAGTGTTGGCATTACAACACCATGTAGAATTTCAATTTTGCTATCACCCATGGGATATAATGTAGTGGATGTATCGACAGGTGTTGTTGGATTCAGTGAATTTGGGATTTCACCTTTATAAAGGGGCATTTCTTGCTGGGCAACGGCAACCCCGGAAATGAGTAGGAATAGAATAGCTAAATTTTTCATATCAATGATTAATTTAAATATAGGTGGTTACAATTAGTTAACCAACCAGTTTTACTTTTTACTTTTATTCGATAACGATTGTTTAAAATGAATATCAAATACTTATTAGTAATTCTATTGTCGGCTGGGTTTTTGGCTGCATGTAAATCGCCTGATACAAAGCAAATCAGTTGGTATAAAGGCAACCTGCATACCCATACCTACTGGAGTGATGGAGATGAGTTTCCGGAGATGGTGCTGGATTGGTATAAGTCGCACGGCTATGATTTCATAGCGCTGTCAGACCACAACACGGTAGCGCAGGAAGAGAAGTGGGTGGTGATTCAAAAGAGTCCTTTATATGAAACCGGTTTTCAAAATTACCTGGATAAGTTTGGTATGGAGTGGGTGCACTATAAAAATGATACCGGGCGAATACAGGTTAAGTTAAAAACGTTCGGTGAATACAAATCAAAAATGGAAGAGGATGGATTTCTTATAATTCCGTCAGAAGAAATTTCGAATTATGTAGGTAAGATTCCTGTTCATATAAACGCCACCAATATTCAGAAGCTGATTCCTGCACCAAATGGCAATACTGTGGTAGAAGCAATGCAGCAATCGGTAGATGCCGTATTAAAACAGCGCAATGAAACCGGTGTGCCGATGATTCCCCACATCAATCATCCGAATTTCAGATGGGCGATTACACTTGAAGATATGATTGAGTTGAAGGGCGAGCGCTTCTTTGAAGTGTATAATGGTCATTTCCTCGTAAATAATTATGGGGATTCAGCACACATGAGCACCGAAGTGATGTGGGATAAAATCAACATAGCCTATGCCAATAGACATCAACCACTCATGTTTGGTCTTGCTACAGATGATAGTCACAACTACCACCAATCAGGAAGTGCCTTTGCCAATGCCGGAAGGGGCTGGGTGATGGTGCAATCTGATTCTCTTACTGCGGGATCGCTCATTGCAGCCATGGAAGCCGGAAGATTTTATTCTTCCACAGGTGTGAATCTTAAATATATGGAATTTGAAAATAATGAATTGAAGATTAAAGTGGCAGTCGAGAAAGATGTCAACTACACCATAGAATTTATTGGAGTTTTAAAGAATGAAAATGAGTCGCGAATAGTGAGTACGATTCACGGAGGTGAAGGAAGTTTTACCGTGACGGATGAATATCTTTTCGTTCGTGCAAAAATAACTTCCAGCAAACTTCAGACGAATCCCTTTCAGGAAGCAGATTTTGAAGTAGCCTGGACTCAGCAGGTTTCCCCTGTGAAATAATAATTTACTTACCCTGTATGTATGCCGCGCTAAATGCCTTCAGACTCGGTAGACAATGAGAATAAAATTGATTGTATAAATTTTTAATCATTAATAGCCTGATAAACTAATACTTTAAAAGTCTGATCAACCGTGTCATCGTGTGCGCCCCACATCTGACGGTAAAGCAGAACAACCATGTTTTCTTTTGGATCAACCCAATAGGTGGTTGAAAAAGCTCCGCCCCATGAGAAAGTGCCTACCTGATTGGGAAGTATACTGCTTCCCTTTTCACTGACAATGGCAAAGCCAAGACCAAATTTATTTTCTCCAAGATTTAAATCACCAATCTGATTCATCGTCATCATGCGTACCGTGTTACGACTTAATAATCGTTGCCCATTATATTCTCCGTTATTCAGCATCATTTGCAGAAAGATAGCATAATCAAAAATGGTAGATGACAAACCGCCACCTCCTGAGAAGTAACTTTTTTTACGAAGTGGAAAATTCATATCACCACCCAATGCCTTTTCATATTTTTTTAAACCAGTAGAATCTTCCATAAAAAAATTTACTAACCGGTTCGCTTTTTCTTCAGGCACATTGAAGTAAGTATCTTTCATTCCCAGTGGGCTAAAAATGCGGGTATTGAAAAATTCATCGAGCGACATGCCCGACCAAATCTCGACCAGGTATCCCAACAAATCAATATTTAAACCATACGTCCATTTTTCGCCTGGCTGATGGCTTAACGGCAAAGATCCTAAACGATTCATTGCATCAGAAAGCTTATCGCCTGAAACATCAAGTCCGGCAGTGATGTTGTGTTTGGCGTAAATGGCTTGTGCTTCCGGTGAACCGATTTGCGCATAATCAATCCCAGAGGTATGGGTGAGCAGGTCGCGAATTGTTATAGCACGTTTTGATGGAACAGTGGTGTAGGTGGTGTCTTTTGGATTGTATTTTTCCAATACTTTTGCATCTGCAAAAGAAGGAATGTATTTGGAAACAGGTTCATCCAAAAGAAATTTTCCTTCTTCATAGAGCATCATCACCGCTACACTTGTAATTGCTTTTGTTTGTGAGGCAATCCTGAAGATGCCTTCTTTATCTAAGGCAGTTTTAGTTTCAAGATCATTATAACCAACCGCTTTAAAGTGCACTATTTTTCCATTGCGAATGATTAAGCTCACCGCTCCATTAATCCAGCCCTTGTTTACCCAATCGTTCATCGTGGTATCCAGTCGGGTTAACCGTTCTGCAGAAAAGCCAGCTGATTCTGGAGTGCCATTAGTGATAACACTTGATTTTTTTTCAGTTTGCGTGCTGCAAGAGAAAATAAATAGCAGAACGAAGAGAACAGAATATTGCTTCATGTTATTTTGGTTTGGGGTTCCGAATATAACTTTTTATTTTGATTGATTTTCGGTACTCAATCGGGTTACTGTAACCGGACCTATCAAACCTGATTCAATCAAGGAGTTGCTGCCCCCACCAAAACGAAGACCACTGCCAGATAAAAATTTCTTACCTTGATTTGGTGCATCGCCTGTAATCCGGTTGGTCCATTGATTCGTTTGAATACGAAGGTGGTATCATGCAAATGGTGGGACAATCTGGTTATTTAAGTAATGATATTCTTGGCGACTGAATGGGCAACCACATTTTAAGCTATTCTTTATTGTTGTGATTTAGTTTTGATTTTGTAAATTTATTTCATGCTAAAATGGACACCGTATGTCATGGTGCGCATTGCACTGTTTTTTACAGCCGGTATTCTGTTGGGGATATACCAGCCTGATATAATCAAAGAGCAAGTTGCCATCTTTGTCCTGTTGGCGATTATTCCAGTCTACTACCTCGGCTATTTATTTTTGCATAACCGGCATTCGATCAGATCGCTCACGGGAATAAGTGGTTTGTTGGCAGTTTTTCTATATGGTTATATTCATCTTTTAAGTTCTACCGATTCACGATCGGAGAATCATTTACTTTCTGTCAAGGATCCCATTCAGTATTATGAAGCCATCGTGAGGGGCGCACCCGAATCAAAAGCAAAATCATGGAGGGTGCAAGTTGAAGTTACCCGCATAAAAACAAATGAATGGCTGGATAAGAAAGGAAAAGTATTATTGTATATCTCTAAAAAGTCGATGGATAGTATTTCCTGGCAGTATGGAGACCGTTTGCTCATCAAAGGAAATCCGGTTGAGTTAAAGCCTCCGTCTAATCCGTACGAGTTTGACTTCAAGCGTTTTTTAAGTTTCAAGAATATTTATCATCAGCAGTTCGTTTTCGCGGATCAGGTACAGAAAGTTGAAGAAACCAAACGCAAAGGATTTATATACTATTCCCTACAGGCAAGAGCCTGGTCATCATCAAAGCTTAATCAATATGTTGATGGTGATCAGGAGAAGGTCATCGCTGGGGCGCTTGTTCTGGGTGTAACTGAAGGTATCGACACAGATTTACAAAATGCCTATGCAGCGAGTGGTGCCATGCACGTGCTGGCCGTGTCCGGATTGCATGTCGGTATTATTTATGCTATCCTGCTTTTTTTACTGCGCCCGTTAAACCGGTTTGCATGGAGCCGATGGGTGGTCTTCATAATCAGTATTATTTGTCTTTGGTCATTTGCTTTTGTGACGGGCTTGTCGCCCTCGGTGCTGCGCGCGGTTACAATGTTTTCGTTCATTGCGCTTGCACGGCCGCTGGGATGGCGCACTAATATTTATAATACCCTTGCGGGATCGGCTTTTCTCCTTTTGTTGTTCAATCCTTATCTCATCATGTCGGTGGGGTTTCAATTGTCTTATCTGGCGGTGTTAGGTATTGTGTATTTGCAAAGACCTTTGTACAACCTGTGGGAAATTGAAAACCGGTTGGGTGACTGGGTCTGGCAAATCACGTGTGTTTCTATAGCCGCACAAGTTTCTACGTTTGCGTTGGGCATGTTGTACTTTCATCAATTTCCGGTCTACTTTTTAGTGTCCAACCTCTTTGTGATTCCTCTTTCTACGTTGGTGTTGGTGGTTGGTATTTTGCTGTTGGCAGTGAGTGCATGGTCGGCAGCGGCATGGTGGGTCGGAGTTTTTCTTACCTACCTGATCAAAGCGCTGAACTGGGTTGTTTTTTATGTCGAAGATTTACCTTTCAGCCTTATCGAAGAAATACACCTCACTACGTTTCAATGCTGGCTGATCATGGTCTTTATGCTGGGTTTGGTTTTCACTCTTGAGTTCAAATCAATTCGGTGGTTATATCTTGCAGGACTCTGTTCCATCATGGTGATTATTACCCAATGGATTCATTTCCGTGATTCAATAAACCGGCAGCAATTTGTGGTGTATAGCGTGAATGGCTTTTCGGCCATGGAATGGATTGATCGCGGCCAAAGTTATTTCATTGGCGATTCTGCTCTTGTTGAGGATCAGGAACGGATGCGCTTTCATATCCGACCCAACCGACTGAATAGCGGAGTGACGATGATTCACTCTCAATTGCCCTTTCAAAAAGAACTGGACAACGGTGTGCGTATTGTTCAATGGAGGGGAAACGCTATTGTATTTATTCAACACAAGAATTATTCTTTACCCGAATTGATCGAAATCGATTACCTTGTCATTGGTAAGAATTCCGTTCGCACG
>Ga0163149_10003531_pt1 | contig 17733 bp, 12 predicted proteins | sample OliLakLV19MP5G1_FD_148604 | JGI IMG/M metagenome (GOLD analysis project Ga0163149, IMG submission 148604) | Freshwater microbial mat bacterial communities from Lake Vanda, McMurdo Dry Valleys, Antarctica - Oligotrophic Lake LV.19.MP5.G1 | ecosystem: Environmental > Aquatic > Freshwater > Lake >...
TAGTCAATGCCGCTTATGTTGTTCACAAAGCACTTGGGCCCGGGCTATTGGAAAAAGTGTATGAAGTTTGTTTTTGTCATGTGCTTGCAAAAGAAGGTTGCAGCATAAAGCGGCAGGTAGATATACCAATTGTTTTTGATGGAATAGTATTCGCCGAGGGATTACGGCTTGATGTAATGGTAAATGATTTGGTAATTTGCGAGCTAAAAGCATTGGAAACTGTCAATCCTGTTTGGGAAGCACAAATTCTAAGTCACTTAAAATTAACAGGTAAACGACTTGGATACCTTATTAATTTTAATGTCCCATTAATTAAAGACGGAATAAAGCGGATTATTTTATGAATTGATTTTCTTAGAGCCCCTTTGTGGCTTAGTGTCTTTGTGGCAAATTTTTATAGATTGTAAATCATCAAATATCAATACTTATGATTAACTGTATTGCAGGAATACAACAAATTGGAATTGGAGTACCCAATGTGCACGAAGCATTTAAATGGTACAGGCAGCATTTCGGAATGGACATTCCGGTATTTGAAGAAGCGGCCGAAGCTAATTTAATGTTACCCTACACTGGAGGCAAACCACAAAAGCGCCACGCTATTTTAGCTATTAATATGAAAGGTGGGGGAGGGTTTGAAATATGGCAGTATACCAGCCGTACACCGCAGCCTGCAAATTTTTCATTGCAACTGGGCGACCTTGGTGTTTATTGCACGAGAATAAAATCGAGCGATGTGCAGGGCTCTTTCAATTTTTTAAAATCAAAAGATGCAAAAATATTGGGTGGAATTTCCACAACACCACATGGACAAAAACATTTTTTCCTTGAAGACCTGTATAGAAATTTATTTGAAGTAGTAGAAGGGAAAGAATGGTTTGGCAATGGTAAACAATTAACCGGCGGACCAGCAGGATGCATGATCGGAGTCAGTGATATAGAGAGATCGAAAAAATTCTATTCGCAACTATTAGGTTATGATGAAGTCGTGTATGATAAAGAAGGAACATTTGAGGACCTTGCATGCTTACCAGGCGGCAATGGAAAAGTGCGAAGAGTTTTATTAAAAAGCAGCAGAATAAACAAAGGAGCATTCAGCAAATTATTGGGTCCTTCACAAATGGAACTGATACAAACATTTGAACACAAGGGAAGAAAAATATTTGAGAACCGTTTCTGGGGCGACAGGGGATTTATTCATTTGTGTTTTGATGTAACAAGTATGGCGGCTGTAAAAAAAGAATGTGAAGCATTCGGACATCCCTTTACTGTTGATAGTGCGAATAGTTTTGACATGGGCGAAGCCGCAGGACATTTTAGTTATATAGAAGATCCTGATGGCTACTGGATAGAATTTGTGGAAACACATAAAGTTCCCATTCTGAAAAAATTAGGCTGGTATTTAAATCTTAAAAAAAGAGACCAAGAAAAACCCCTGCCGAATTTTATGATCAAAACAATGGCATTGGGGAGAGTGAAGGATTAGTTATTTTATCTTATTCTTTCAGCCCCAATAGATTCAAGCGATTGTTATTAAACTGTATTTTAAGGATCTGTGAAAATCTGTGCTATCCGTGGTAAAAACAATGTCACCACAGATTACACAGATAAACACGGAGACATCTACATATTATTAAAAACACTCGGATACTGAGAACTCTTTAAAAAACTATAACTTTCAATTTTTATGATTAAGACAATGGCATTAAGAATAAAGGACTATTTAACTAAGCTGTATTACTTTATAAATAATCTCTACTATCAATAATAGTATTAAAGTACCATAAGTAAATACCCAAAAATTAAGTGTTTTTTTTCCCTTTCGTATTCTTGACTTATTTAATGGCTTATAAATAATAAACGAAAAAATAATAAGCAGAATCCCCCAATAAACAAGGTAAAGTATCATTAGCTAGTTTCAGTTTTCATCAACCCCTCCACAATCTCCATTCTTTTAATCAATAAGTCTTCCACCACTTCCGGATTTTTCTTTGTAAGTGAAAGCAGCCGTTGAAACATTTTTATTTTTTCAAACAATTTAAAATATTTTATACTTATTAGTCCGGATACGACAGCAGCAACAATATAAATTCCTAATAAGGGCCAGCTTCTGAATACAAGAGCGATGGCCAGCAATTGAATGGCATAACTCAATAAGGATAACAGCATTGACAGGCTGAAATAAATAGATGCATAGAATTCAATGTTCTTTACAATCTTATTCGCAATACGTTTTGCAATAAAATATGGGGGGTAATTGGTAATTATCCCAAAAAGAAAAACAGGAAAACCAATAATTAGTAAAAATGTCCGGCCAAAAATATTCACCGCGCTTTGCTTCTCTATTTGCTCTTTATACAAAACCGTATCGTCTAATTCTGCCCTTCCCAATTCGGAAAAATAAATTTTTACTTTTTCATTTAGCGAATTCAAAAAATCAGAACCATCGTGTTTGTTTAACGCATCCGCAACCTTACAATTGAGTTCGTGTTCCTTTTTTAAGGATCTATCTTTTGACCCATATATTTTTTCATCAACATATATTTTAACCAATGATTTGTATAAACCGTCGTATTCCTTGTTATTCACCACAACTAGCAACTCCTGCATTCTTCTTTCCAACTCCTTTGTAAATTCATTGATCGCCTTTACCTTATCCGTCTTAAATTGCTCTTTATAATCCACCGCTTCCATTGGCTTACCCACGTTAATGAACAGCTTGCTTCCAAACTTATCCGCCTCGGAATAGTTTAAACCAACAGGAACAACATAAACATCTTTTTTAAAATCAAAAGCTTCTTCAGTATCAAAAAAAATACGAGCCAATCCCTTTTTTAATTTACGCAGCCTGAATTCCAATATGCATATCCCCTCAGGGAACATAATAATGGTTTTATCATTGCTCAGGAGAGTCTTGCATATCTCAAATGTTTTATTGTTATTTTTCAGATTGCTGAATCCTTCTTGTATCCTGTACATGGGATCAATTTTAATTTGTTTAAAAACCCACCTGGAAAAAGGAGATTTAAAAGCATCGGAACGCGCAAAGAAATGGATATTCTGCTTAAGCTGAGAAGCAATAATAATAGGATCGATAAAAGCATTCACATGATTTGGTGAAAGTATCCGGGGCTTTTTTCCGTTGATAGAACTCATATTCTGGTTTTCTATGCGATAATATATTCGCTGAAAACAAAACACGAATGGCTTAAGTATATGATAAAGCACTTTATAGATCTTATTTCGTGAATAAATATACGAATGATGTGCTTATAAAAACAAACTGTAAAACTCAATTCATCGCAAGTCTACATCATTTTATTTAGTATTTTAGTGGATATAAAATCGGATCCTATCCTCTAACAGAAAGATAAGAATATACTTGTGAGTCCAGGTAGCAACTACATTCGTTCAAAAGAAGCATATAAACGGAAAGTATCCGCCACTCACTTTGTAAAAGATTGTTTTCTTATACTATTAGGCATTATCTCTGCGGGGTTTGGCTTGGAGAGTTTTCTTTTACCCAATTCGTTTATTGATGGTGGTGTAACAGGCATATCATTATTAGTTGCAGAAAAAACCAACTATTCCTTACCCATCCTTATTGTAATTATTAATATACCCTTTATGTTCCTTGCCTACAGGCAGCTTGGAACTTCCTTTGCCATAAAAAGTGTTGTAGCTATTATTTGCCTGGCATTAGCTATTACTTTTATTAATTATCCAATTATTACCACTGATAAACTATTGGTTGCAGTATTCGGTGGATTTTTTCTTGGTGCTGGAATTGGTTTTACAGTAAGGGGTGGTGGCGTACTTGATGGTACTGAAGTATTGGCAATATCGTTAAGCAGGCGCGCGGGGCTCACCATCGGAGACTTCATACTTATATTTAATGTTGGTATATTTTCTATTGCAGCCTATTTGCTTTCAATTGAAACAGCCCTTTACTCCATACTTACTTATCTTGCAGCCTCAAAAACCGTCGATTTTGTTATTGAGGGTGTTGAAGAATATATTGGTGTGACAATTATTTCATCTCACAGCGAAGAAATACGGTTAATGATAATAGAAAATCTAAGACGTGGAGTAACCGTCTATAAAGGAAAAAGAGGCTATGGTAAGCGGGGTGAAAATTTAAACGACATGGATATTATTTATACTGTTATGACCAGGCTTGAAATTGCAAAATTGAGAACAGAAGTCGACAAAATTGATCCCAACGCATTTACAATAATGAACACGGTAAAAGATACCAAGGGCGGAATGATAAAGAAGAGGCCATTACATTAATATGTGGAAATTTTTAGCAAATAAATTTTTACGTAACCGCATAACATTCATTGTTATTATCGGGCTGCTTACCTGCTTCATGGGATATGAGGCGAGCAAAACCCAGTTATCATATGAATTTGCGAAAGTTCTGCCGAATGATGATTCCACATACATCGATTACGACAATTTTAAAAAATTGTTTGGTGAAGATGGAAGTGTAATGGTAATTGGATTGCAGGACAAAGATCTTTTTAAGCTGGAAAAATTTAACGATTGGTATACTCTCGGAGCCACTGTTAATAAATTAAACGGGATCAAAGAAGTAATGTCTATAGGCAATACCTACAATATTGTTGTAAATGACAGCCTTGAGAAATTTGAATTTTCTCCTCTCCTCAACGGTCCGTTAAAAAATCAAGAAGAAACAGACAGTATAAAAAAACTGATAGAATCACTACCCTTTTACGAAGGACTTATTTACAACCGCGAAACAGGTGCTACAATAATGGCGATTACTTTTAGCAAAAAAGATCTGAACTCGGAACATAGACTAGAAATCGTAAAGGAAATTAAAACTCAGGCCGAACTTTTTGAAAAGAAACACAATATTAAACTTCATTATTCCGGCATGCCTTATATACGTACTGAGTATATGGCAAAAGTTTCCGGGGAAATGAAATTTTTTCTCTTCCTTGCCATTATCATTACGGCAATTATCCTTTGGGTATTTTTTCGTTCATTTTCATCCGTTTTCTTTTCCATTGTAATTGTTGCCATTGGCGTTATATGGTCACTTGGCACAATAGAATTGCTTGGTTACAAGATTACCATTCTCTCCGGACTTATTCCTCCATTGATCATGGTAATTGGCATACCCAATTGTATTTTCCTGGTTAACAAATACCATAGCGAATATGCGGCGCATGGAAACAAAATAAAAGCATTAACAAGGACAATAGAAACCATTGGCGTGACCCTCTTCCTTGCCAATGTAACAACCGCAATCGGGTTTGGAGTTTTATATTTTACGAATAGTTCGCTGCTGGTAGATTTTGGAATCGTGTCCGCTATTAATACAATGACAACTTATGTTATTACATTGATCCTTATTCCGATCACACTTAGCTTTTTACCCGCGCCTTCATTTAAACATACCAAGCATTTAGATGCGAAAAGAATGAACAAGCTGCTCGATGTTGTGGATAATCTTGTTCATCATCACCGTAAAGCCATATATATTGTAATTACAGCGATCACCCTGGTTTCCTTTTATGGAATGAACAAAATAAACGTAATTGGTTTTGTGGTGGATGATCTTCCAAAGAAAGATCCTATATACAGCGACCTTAGATTTTTCGAGGAGAATTTTAACGGAGTATTGCCATTCGAAGTTTTTATTGATACTAAAAAACCGAATGGAGTTTTTGCAGAGAACGGAGCAACGCTTTATAAAATAAAAAGATTACAAAAAATATTTTCAGATTATCCTGAATTTTCAAAACCACTATCGGTTGTTGAGGCAATAAAATTTGCTTACCAGGGTTACAAAAAAGGTAATCCTAAATATTATATACTCCCTCCTCCTACCGAATTGCAAAAATTAAAAGACTACACATCAACTTTGAAGGGCCGCGAAAATAGGTTACAAACATTTATAGATAGCAGCAACCAGTACACTCGCGTTAGTATTCAAATGGCGGATGTAGGCTCCCAGAGAATAAAAGAATTATTAAGTGTTATCCGTCCAAGAGTAGATTCAATATTTGAGAAAGAAAATTACACGGTGAATTTAACCGGACACAGCTTAATGTTCCTCAAAGGGAATGATTACCTGTTGCATAATCTTTTGGAAAGCTTATTAATAGAAATTATTTTAATTACGCTGGTAGGCCTTGCTCTTTTTCGTTCATTGCGAATTATTTTATTATCAAAACTTCCCTGCCTTATACCGCTGGTTATTACAGCGGGCATAATGGGTTTCGCGGGCATTAATTTTAAACCTTCAACTATTTTAATTTTTAGTATTGCGTTCGGTATCTCGTCCGATGGCACAATATATTTTCTTACACGGTACAGGCAGGAACTCAAAAAGAAAAAAATATCCAGGGCAGAAGCAATTTCAATTACCATAAAAGAAACCGGGTTGAGCATGGTTTATACTGCTATTATTTTATTCTGTGGGTTTGGAATATTTGCATTGTCAAGTTTTGGCGGCACGGTGGCATTGGGAATATTAATCTCCTTAACACTTATTATGGCGCTGTGTACAAACTTATTACTGCTGCCGTCGCTGTTACTTTCAATTAGCAAATGGATCGACAAGAAAGAACTGCTGGAAGAATCTCTGATAGAGATAGAAGAATAATCCTCAACACACTCAACAATCATCATTTTTTCGCTATTTTCAGACCTTTGATAAGAGGCAATTTCGATTTGATCTCCCTATGAGAACTATGATTAGTGAAGCGGTGAAAGAAATTCATCTTAAAAATTCCAATTCGCTGAAGGCCGATCTTTCATCGCTAAGCAAGGGCGTTTATTTCTGCAGAATAGAAACTCCAACGTTAACAGACAAAACACGAAAGATCACGATTTCGGAATAGGAGTTCCAAAAGGATTTCATTTAAATATTTTTATATCCCCTCGAGGCTGCAAATTATTTGCAGCCTTTTTTATTTTTCCGGCTTTATCACACAACAATTTTTAGTTCTTATCTACTGAAAAGAAGTCACAAACGAATATAGCTCCGCAAGCCTTCAAACAAGTTGTTTCTTTATATTATAAAAACAATTAAAACTTGAAATCATGAAAACGAAAAACAGAATGGGAGCGGTAGTAATACTTACTACTTCCCTATTGGCTACAGGATTACTGAACGCACAGGATACAACAGTAATAATCAGGGAAACCCCGCCTGCATCTCAGAACCAGTATGAAGATCGTGGTAAGGAATCCCCGCCACTGCGTTATGTAGAGCTTGGTGCGCGTCTTTTACCTACGTTCTCTTCGCTATCGGTACAAACCTATGATGGGGATGTAGTGCAGGGTAAGGCGACGATGAGCATCGGTTACGGTGCTATGCTGGGATTAAATCTCTCTAAAAATGTAGGTGTACAGGGAGAGGTTAATTACAATAAAATATCCCAGAAATATAAAGACCAAAGCCTGGAGCGGATCGTGCATGTTGATTATATCAACATACCGATATTACTTTCGCTGAATACCGATAAATCGCGAATGGTAAACCTTAATTTAGTTGCCGGACCACAGTTCGGAATAAATGTAGGTTCCAGTACAAGCGTTAACGGCAGCCGCGAGACAGATACTTTGCGAGCCGTAGTAGCGGTAAAACAAAATGACTTTGGTTTTGCATATGGTGCAGGATTAGAGACAATGCTAAACCCAAGTCATAGTATCAGGTTAGATCTTGGATTCAGAGGCTTTTACGGTCTGGTTGACATAGACGATAAAAGCTCCGGCGATACGTTCAACGTGATCGTTCGCGCATCCAGGAAAGCATATGGAGGTTATGCAGGAATATCATTCCTATTTTGATAACGCCACATCTGCTTATTCCGAATTCCTAACACCGGGAGTTCGGAATTTTTATTTATACACTGTTTATTAAAGCGCAATAAGAAATGGGCCCCGAAAAAAATTGTAGTACTTTCGCAAGATGGCATTCCATAAGTACAGAAACAAATTGTTATGAATTACTCTACTATACTTTCTCATTTCAATATTACCTCACTGAATGAAATGCAGCAAGCCGTATCAGACGCGTTTCAGAAACCCAATGATATTGTTCTTATTTCGCCAACAGGTTCCGGAAAAACACTGGCATTTCTTCTACCGACATTACAATTATTAAACAATAGTAAACCCGAGATACAGGTTCTAATTATAGTCCCCACACGTGAACTGGCGCAACAGATAGAACAGGTTTTTAAAAAAATGGGTTCCGGCTTTAAGATCAATTGTTGTTATGGAGGACACTCTGTTAAAATTGAAGAAAATAATTTTCAACATCCACCTGCTGTCCTAGTTGGAACTCCGGGCCGCATCGAACATCATATTCGCCGAAAAAATATTAACATCAGGGAAGTTCACACTTTAATATTGGATGAGTTTGATAAATCACTGGAAGCAGGTTTTCAAAATGAGATGTCTTTTATTATTTACCAATTAAAAAATCTTGACAAAAGAGTACTTACATCAGCAACACCCTTAAAAGGAATACCTGAATTCACAGGAATAAAAAACAAAGCGGAACTCAACTTTACTACTGAACACAAAGAATTAAAGTCGGCATTACAGATTAAATCTGTACGGGTATCTGGTGATGACAAGCTGGAAGCATTGATGCTGTTAATCGGAAAATTTGGAGAAAGCTCAACGATCGTTTTTTGCAACCATCGCGATGCTGTTGACCGGATAAGCGAACAGTTAACCATACATAAAATACATCACGGATTTTATCATGGAGGTTTAGAACAAATCGACCGTGAAAAAACGCTGATCAAATTAAGAAATGGAAGTATTAATTTACTGATAACAACCGACCTCGCCTCACGGGGCCTGGATATCCCCGAGATCGAATTTGTAATTCATTATCAATTACCAAACACCAAGGATATTTTGATTCACCGGAATGGGAGGACAGCAAGAATGAATGCAGGTGGCACAGCTTATTTATTGTTGGATGAAAAAGATCATCTGCCACCTTTCTTGGAAACGACTCCTGAAAATGAATCACTGCCGGATAAATTGGTAATTCGCAAACCCTCTTCCTGGAAAACATTATACATCGCTGCCGGAAAAAAAGACAAGATCAACAAAATGGATATTGTAGGAATGTTAATGCATAAAGGAAAACTTCAAAATGGAGAACTCGGGAAAATAGAAGTGCTGGATCATTCCTCCTATGCAGCCATAAAAAGCGATAAGATCGAAAAGGTTTTAGCCAATATTCAAAATGAAAAGATAAAAAATAAAAAAATTAAGATAGGCCTCGCTCAGTAAATACTACAAACTTTTTATGACCTGTTTCAATCATGTCGTCGCTTCCTTTCTCAATTGCAATAAAGAGACATTATTTGTATATTTATGTATACCCATCGCTTATTTTAATGAATAATCGCTCGTGTGTTTTGCTATTTTTCTTCACACTGTCAGTTTTATCATATGCTCAAAACACTACCAACATCTGGTATTTTGGCGTTAATGCAGGCTTGGATTTTAATTCAGGGACTCCGGTTGCCCTAACCAACGGACAACTAAATAGTTTCGAAGGCTCTGCTAGTATTGCTGACAACAGTGGAAATTTATTGTTTTATTCTGATGGGATCGACATATGGAACAGAAATCATATTACAATGCCAAACGGGACCGGCCTTTTAGGAAACTGGGATGCCACACAATCTGGTGTCATCGTACAAAAGCCAGGCAGTACAAATCTTTATTATGTGTTCGCGGTAGATGATGAAGCTGGACCGGATGGGATAACATATTCGGAAGTTGATATGAATTTAGCTTCGGGCCTCGGAGATGTTACCGCCACAAAAAATGTTTTATTGACAACACCTTCAACCGAAAAATTAACAGCTGTAAGACACTGTAATAAAAAAGATATCTGGATCATTACTCACGACTGGAACTCCAATACTTTTCGTACATTTTTATTTACATCAACAGGAATAAATCCCGTTCCTGTTTTAAGTAGCGTTGGTGCAGTACATACAGGTCCTGGCTGGAACACCAATGGATATTTAAAAGCATCTCCTGACGGAAGCAGATTAGCGCTGGCCGCCTGCCACGGAATGAATATTTTTGAATTGTTTGACTTTAATAATTCCACCGGTGTAGTTTCAAATGTTGTTCCATTAGCTTCCGTCGCTTCAACTTATGGTGCATACGGAGTAGAATTTTCTCCGGATGGTACAAAACTTTATGGAACAACCATTTTACCGGGCCGTTTACTTCAATTCGATCTTTGTGCGGGCTCAGCAGCCGCCATAAACAATTCAAGAATAATAATTGATTCTACCACTATCTATTTTTTAGGTGCCTTACAATTAGGACCGGACAAAAAAATATATGTGAGCCCATCTGCGGACTCACTTTGTGTCATTAACTTCCCTAACGCCTCCGGTGTAAGCTGCAACTATGTGGAAGGCGCAATTCCATTGGGTGGAAGATCAGCTGCAATAGGCCTGCCAAATTTTGTCACCAGCCTTTTTGACCCTGTTACATCAATTAATTCTTTTTCACTTTCCTGTTTAACTGACTCCTTTAATATTTCAGACACTAACTGTTTGAATCCTTATCCTGTAAATTCATTTCTTTGGAACTTCGGCGATGCTTCTTCGGGAGCTTCCAATACATCTACCTCATCTAATACAACCCATATTTTTTCCTCGGCAGGAACATACTCTGTTTCCCTTATTCTTAATTACTCCTGCAGCTCAGACACAATTTATCACCAGGTTAATCTGCAAACATTTTCTTTAGCACCTTCGACCTTGCAGCATTTATTGTGCTTCGGCGACAGCAATGGAGTTGCTACGGCACCGGCAAGTATTGGAGGCATCTCCCCTTTTAATTATTTGTGGCTACCCTCTGGCAATACAAATCAATCCCTTTCGGGCTTACAAGCCGGAACTTATGCAGTAGTAATAAGCGATTCCATAAACTGTGTAAATACCGCAACTGTTATTATCAGTCAACCAAACATCCTCAGTGCAACAACTTTTTCCACAAGTGTTTGCAGCGGAAATAATCTTTCACTTTCAGCCGGAGCCACCGGAGGAACGCAACAATATAACTTTCAATGGTCACCATCCGCCGGAATAAGCAGTTCAACAGGAAGCTCCGTGATCTTTAATTCTACCAACAACACTATTTATACAATTACAGTTACCGATGCAAACGGATGTACAGACACAACTCATATTAACATAAATATTTTTGCCGTGCCACAAGCAATTATAACCGGTGATTCGCTCATTTGTTTCGGAGAAAACGCCATACTAAGTGCGGCAGGCGGAGGAACATATAGCTGGAACAATGGGGCAACGGATATTTCGATTAATGTGAACCCTATAATGAATACCAATTACACGTTAACTGTATTTGCTAATGGATGCAGCGATAGCACTCAGTTCCTGGTTTCACTTTTATCCCTTAATACAAATGCAGGAGCTGATGTTACTATTATCAAAGGGGCGAACACAACACTGCAAGCCACCGGCGGTGGTACATACTTATGGAATAATGGAGAAACGACTTCAAGTATTGTTGTTACACCAACGATAACAACATCGTATTGTGTTTATGCCACGAACAATATTGGCTGTCATGACACCGATTGTGTTATGATAACTGTAGAAGACCCTTGCGGATTTATACTGGTACCTAATGCTTTCTCTCCCAATGAAGATGGGCAGAATGATCTTTTAACACTCATTGGTACCTGTGTGGAAGAACTAAAATTTACTATTTTCGACCGTTGGGGTGAAACGGTTTTTGAAACAAAAGACATTTCTATAAGCTGGGATGGGAAATATAAATCGAGCCAGTTAAATACAGCAGTATTTTTCTATTCACTTTATGCCACACTGCATAATGGTGAAGAAATTTCCAAGTATGGCAACATCAATCTGATAAAATAGCTTGCTGCAGGACAATACCTAGAAAAAGTAGATAATAAAAATTGCATTGCCCAACCAACCCGCATACCGGGCAAATCGGGCAATGCTAAATACTTAGTGTATCACCATTTTTTCCGTGCTTGATTTTTCATCAGCAACAATAGTTACAAAATAAGTTCCGGAACTTAGAGAAGAAACATCAATAGATTTTTGACCTAACAATACATTTCCATCAATAGAATAAACAACTTCACCTACAATATTGGTGATGCGTAAACAATTAATCTTGCTATTAAGGTTTACATTGAATTGTCCGTTATTGGGATTTGGATAGATCACGAAATTATTTTGATCATTCTCTCTATTCAATGAATTTATTCCCGCCGTAACATCAGGCTGGTATTTTACAAGAACAGCATCGGCTAGAGGGCAGCTCCCCGGAGTTGGAGTGGTATTATGAAAAACTAAATTTCCGAAAGTAAGTGAATCTCTGATGGTAGAAGAAAGATAAATCTCTCCAGTGCTTCCTTTAAGGGGGATGCTTGGATAAATAGGGCAAGAGCTATGCAAACTCGAAAATACGACATTATTAAAATTACCCGAATTAGAATATCTCGCCAGAAAAATAGTACCTGTAGGTGTTGCATTCCCTATATTATAAGTTGGGTCTGCAACTCCTGAAATATAAATGTCTTGTGATGAATATATTAAAAGCCCGCTGATAGAACCACCAACAGGTATTGCCCACTGCTCGGTTCCTGAACTATTATATTTGGAAACAAAAGAAACAGTCCAGAATCCCGGATTTTGCTGAATAGTACCCGATGAAAAAACAACGCTATCTTCCCTAATATTCCCGGCTATATAAAACTCACCATTATCAGCAACAGTTAAAGAGCCCCCAAAGCCGCCGTACGTATCATCAGAAGTGACCATTGTTCTTGTCCAAACAGATTGCAAAGTAGAATCAAATTTCATTACAATAAGATCACGTTGAACAGTAGTGATACTTTGATAACTATTCGTGAGTCCTAATACATAAATATTTTGTTGTGCATCCGTTTGTACACTTCTGAATTCATCGTCCTGCATAAAAATCCCTGGAAGAACAGGATAAATTATTTTATTTATTACGGCACCGGTTGAATCGCATAATATCGCAAAAGCCCTCCAATTCCAATTATTAGTGAACGTAAATATGGTACCTCCTATCGATGCAGTGTCCGCAGAAAGGGTACCGCAAACAACAAAGTTCCCATTGTCCATTGTTACCATATTGTTTACCATTACAAGTGGAGTAGGCGATCCGCCACTTACTGTAAGTATTGATGTTGATGCCCAATATAAATCTGCATTGGCATCGTATTTACTTACAAACACACCATTTTCATTTGCTGCTGAAGTATGAATATTGTTTCCAAAAGTCACAGAGCCATTATAAGTACCTGACATATAAAACTCTTCACTTGTTTTACTTTTTGCTACTCCTCCCATATAAAAATTACCTGTCATGTCAGCATCCTTGGTCCATACTACATTTCCGCCGGAAGTGATCTTGGAAAAGAATGGACCGGATCTTAAAGATGGCAAATTCGGAGTGATCAAACCTCCCCATGCATCTGTTGAGCCGGAGACATAAACTTCATTTGCAGCATTAACAAAAAAAGGTATTATACTCTCCTGTCCATTGCCTCCGTATAATTGCCCCCATTGCCAATTTTGAGAATGACTTTCTGAGGAGCAAAAAGATATCAAAGAAATAATCGTTCCTACAATTGCTGATTTTATTTTAGTATTCATTGGTTTTTACATTTTAAGTAACAAATATCCAGGAGACAAGTTTTTTAATCTATACAGATCAGGCAATACAAACACTTTTAGTGTAACACCATTTTTTCCGTGCTTGATTTTTCATCAGCAACAATAGTTACAAAATAAGTTCCGGAACTTAGAGAAGAAACGTCAATAGATGTTTGACCTGACAATACATTTCCATCAATAGAATAAACAACTTCACCTATAATATTTATTACCTGTAAGTATTTCACTTTAGCCTCTGAACTAAGCTTTACATTAAATTGTCCATTGTTAGGATTTGGATAAACTACCAAACTACTTTGATTAGACGTACTTGAATTTATTCCGGCCAAACCAGGCTCATACTTTACTACAAAAGCATCAGACAATGGACAACTTCCAGGAGTAGGAAAAGTATTGTGAAATATTGTATTTCCAAAACTCAACGAATCCCTTATGGTGCCAGTCAAATAAACTTCTTCCAATGAACTTTCAAGCACACAAGTAGGAGATACAGGACATGCGATATTCCAGTTCGAAAAATCAGCCCAATTGCATGTGCCCGAATTAGAATAGTTAGCTAAAAAAATAGAACCGGTAGGCGTGTGACTTCCTACGGGTGATAACGCATGCGCTGTTCCGGCAATATATATTCCCTGCTGTTGACCTAATAAAATATCAGTAATACTAAAGCCAGTCTGGATCACCCATTGCTCGGCACCTGCATTATTATACTTTACCAAAAAAGGAATACTTCCTATAGCCAGATTTTTCACAAAGGTTTGTGTTCCAAAAAAAAGGCTATCAGAAAATCCATAACCGGATATATAAAAATCTCCATTAGTGGCTACATCAAAATCACTTGCACCATAGTTTAGATCATTCACCAGGTTTAGTGTTTTTGTATAGGTAGGTTGTAATAATGAATTACATTTTATTATAGCTATTTCACGATGCCCAACGTTTGCGGCAGTATACTTAGAAATGTTGCCCAGCAAATAAATATTGTTTTGAGCATCCGACTTCATTTTAATGAATTCATCATCCTCAAATAACAACGAAGGTTGTGTACTGTAAATTAATTCATTTTTAACAATACCGCTGGAATCACACAATACTGCAAATGCCCTATAGAACCCGTCGGTAAAAATATGCGGTGTATTACCTATGGTCAAAGTATCACCGGCGAAATAACCGCAAATAACAAAATCACCATTATTTAAAGAAAGCACATCGCTGATCCCAATAAATGCATCAACGCTTACGCTTACCATTGATGTCGAAGCCCAATACAAATTTCCATTCATATCGTAGCGGTTCACAAAAACCCCTCTATCGATTGCAGTTGTAGTATGAATTCCATTTCCGAAAGTTACCGAGCCTACAAAATTTCCTGCAGTATAAATTCCGCTTGCTGCATTATTTTTTGTCATTGAACTCATGTAAAAATTTTTAACCCCGCCCCCAGAAGAAGTATCAACCATATCAGGGCCTTTGGTCCATGCAACACTGCCACCCGGACTCAATTTTGAAATAAAAAATCCGGCTGCATTTGAAGAAGCAGGAGATATTAATCCTCCTTGTGTTTCTCCGGAAACGTAAATATTATCCGCAGCATCTATGAATGAATGAGAAACGACGTCATGTCCTCCACCACCATACAATTGTCCCCATTGCCAACTTTGAGCATGGCTTTCTGAGGAGTAAACGCATATCAAAGAAATGATCGTTCCTGCAATTGCTGATTTCATTTTCGTATTCATGGTCTTTATATTTATGATACAAATATGCAGGAAACAAGTCTTTTAATTCATCCAAATTCATATTTTTCTTATTCGTTCAAACAAGTGAAAATTAAGGTATATATTATATAGAATAGTATACTTTATTATGCGTTCAAAAATAAATAGTAAAAATTAGATTTCTAAAAAATGATGATATTGGGAAGTCTTTGAGGATTTGATGTGTTAGGATTAGGATAAAACTAATACCACCTATGCCACCTTCAGTTTTTTCGCAGCGACCTTTTTGAATTTTTCTTCCGCGTAGGAAAGTGTAATATTAATCTCTTTTATATTTATATCCGATGGGGTTTCGAACATCGCATCTGTCATGATGGCTTCACAAATAGAACGCAAACCTCTTGCGCCCAATTTAAATTCAATGGCTTTATCAACCACAAAATCCAACACGTTATCTTCGAGTACAAGTTTTACTTTGTCTATCTCGAACAGTTTTGTGTATTGTTTTATCAATGCGTTTTTAGGTTCTACCAAAATACGCCTCAATGATTCCTTATCCAGTGGGTTTAAATGCGTTACCACCGGCAATCTTCCGATCAGTTCAGGTATTAATCCAAATGCTTTCAGATCCTGCGGAGCAAGATATTGTAACAAATTGTCTTTGTCAATTACATTCTCATCCTTAGTGGTGTAACCAATCGCTTGTGTCTGTAATCTTCTTGCAATATTTTTTTGAATACCGTCAAACGCACCGCCGCAGATAAATAAAATGTTTCTGGTGTTGATTTGAATTAATTTTTGTTCCGGATGTTTTCTTCCACCTTGCGGAGGAACACTTACTGAAGAGCCTTCCAATAATTTAAGTAATCCCTGCTGTACACCTTCACCCGATACATCGCGTGTGATAGAAGGATTATCCCCCTTACGCGCGATCTTATCTATCTCATCAATAAAAACAATTCCGCGTTCAGCAGAAGCTACATCAAATTCTGCCGCCTGTAATAATCTTGTTAATACACTCTCTACATCTTCACCCACATAACCTGCTTCTGTAAGCACAGTAGCATCAGCAATACAAAAAGGCACGTTCAGCATTTTTGCGATGGTGCGTGCTAATAATGTTTTGCCTGTTCCCGTTTCACCAACTAAAATAACATTGGATTTTTCTATTTCAATCTCTTCGCCTTTTTTTGTATTCGGCTTATTCAACACTCTTTTATAATGATTGTAAACTGCGACTGAAAGAATTCGTTTCGCCTCATCCTGCCCTATCACATACTCATCAAGGTGTTTTTTTATTTCGATAGGCTTTAATAATGTAAGCGCAGTTTGTAATGAATGAGAACCTTTTTCACGCAACTCCTCCCCCACAATGCGTTGTGCCTGTTCAATACAACTATCACAAATATGACCGTTTATACCCGCAATAAGCACATTGGTATCCTGCTTATCACGGTTACAAAACGAACATTTTACATTTTCTTTTTCAGCCATGCTTATTTTTTCCTAACTAAAATTTCATCAATCATACCGTAAGCTTTAGCTTCTTCAGCTATCATCCAATAATCACGATCGCTATCAGACCAAACTTTATCATATGTTTGTCCGGAGTGAACCGCGATAATTTCGTACAATTCTTTTTTCAATTTTTGTATCTCACGCGCTGTGATCTCGATATCAGAAGCTTGTCCTTCTGCACCACCCATTGGCTGGTGAATCATTACACGTGCATGTGGTAACGCAGTACGTTTTCCTTTTTCTCCGGCACACATTAATACGGCACCCATTGATGCTGCCATACCTGTGCAAATTGTTGCTACATCACAGTTAATATATTGCATAGTATCATAAATGCCAAGACCCGCATAAACAGAGCCGCCCGGAGAATTAAGATAGATCTGGATATCTTTTTTCGAGTCAACAGATTCAAGAAAAAGTAATTGTGCCTGGATAACGTTTGCTACCTGGTCATTAATGCCTGTACCTAAAAATATAATGCGATCCATCATCAAACGTGAGAACACGTCCATTTGAGCAACGTTCAACTGACGCTCCTCGATGATGTAAGGCGTTAATGAAGATGTTACACTGTCAAGCGTTGTGCTATTTATGCCCATATGCTTGGTTGCATATTTTCTGAATTCGTCTTTTGGAAACATATTTTTTGTTTTAAGGGTAAATCTATTTTGTTGTTTTATAAAACTCGTCGTATGATACTTCTTTATCAGCAATAGAGAATGATTTTTTAAATATCCCCATCAGGTGTTTAT